>ENA-ORBV01004351-ORBV01004351.1-microbial-mat-metagenome-genome-assembly--contig:-NODE-4351-length-27282-cov-5.530748_pt1 | contig 27282 bp, 24 predicted proteins | sample MGYA00237777_ERZ505514 | MGnify/ENA primary metagenome ERZ505514 (study PRJEB26160, sample SAMN06269048) | microbial mat metagenome | isolation source: Oligotrophic lake microbial mat | place...
AACTATTCAATAGCGATAACCTTTTTGTGCTGCTTACAATTTTTGTTGCAATAGCTGGTCTGTCTATTTTAAGTGCAATCGAAAAAGGTGGTGAGGTATTGTGGTTTAATACTAACAATAATCCTTTTGCAGATTGGTCTTTCAGGGCAATTACTTTGATTGGTGAGATATATTTTATACTTCCTGCAATAGCATTTGTATGGTGGAAAAAAGGCAGAGAAAATGCGCTGCTTATTATCTTTGCCATGATTGATGTTGCAGTGATAGTGCAGTCATTAAAGCACTTGATTTTTTCGCATCTAAGTCGCCCTGCAGAGTTGATTGGAAAGCTTCATTCACTAAGAGTAATTGCTGGAGTTGAACCATTGCATTTTCATAGTTTTCCATCTGGGCATACTGCTGGGGCTTTTGCTATAATGTTTTTACTAGCATCAGCATTTAAAAATAGAACTGCAACATTTTTCCTTTTTTCTCTTGCATTGCTTACAGGTATTTCTAGAATGTATTTGCTACAGCACTTTTTAAGTGACGTAATTGCAGGTGCTTTGATTGGTGTTGCTACAGCTTGGATAATTAACCGTTATTTTGCACACAGAATTGAGGGAATGAAATTTGTTTCTTTTCGTTCAAAATGAGATTGTTGTATTTGTAAATTTAAAATCGCACTAAAAACTTGAATGCAATCCTTCGAAAGTTTTTACAGTTCCCAACGCGCATCTTTTTGCTATGCTTTGGGGCATTGTTGTTTTTTCCTTTGCTAGATGGCGTTCATCTATTCGACTGGGATGAAATAAACTTTGCTGAATGTGCCAGAGAAATGGTGGTGAGTGGAAATTACTCCACCGTTCAAATTGACTTTTTACCTTTTTGGGAAAAGGCTTGAAGAAGTGGCTGGCTACGTTGTCGAAAAAACCTAAAAAGTTATTCACAAGCAAGAACCGCAAAAAAGTGGAAATATGGCGCAAATACGGCATTATAGGGGTTGCTTTTCTCACGCCTTTGTTGCTTACGCCTATAGGAGGTACGCTCGCAGCGGTAAGTTTTGGCGAAAAGCCGAGTAAAATTATTTTCTATATGTTGATAAGCGGTATTGGGTTTTCGTTGTTATTCACAGGTGCGATTTACTTTTTTGGAGATACGCTTATACATTTATTGGGGCATTAGCTTTGTTTATTTGGTGGTGCTTCCACATTTTCGTGGCGAATAAGGTGCGAGATATGAGCTTGTATTTTTTCTAGTAAGTCGGCAGGGCGAAAGGGTTTTGTGAGGTAGTCGTCCATACCTGCCGTTAAGCAACGCTCGCGATCGCCGGTGAGGGCGTGCACGAAGAGGCGGTAGTCCCAGCCGTAGTCGGCCAGCGGGATGTTGCTGTCATCCCCAAGCGAGCAGGGCATGGAACTGGCCCAGAGTGTCTCTGCGCCAAGGCGTGGCACCGTGTAGCGGTGGACGTTGCGCAAAACCTGTAATGGCTCCTCCGGATCTTTTGAGGGCGGCGTGATGAACTCCAGCAGCGCTTCCGAGTAGTCCGTGGTGATCCAGGGGTGCGTCAGCTTGGAGCCCAGGGCTTGTGGATGCGGGGTCTGTGCCAGTTGGCCCCGGGCATCGACACGCAGGCATTCCTTTTCGTAGCCGCGCTGTATGCCTTGCAGCACCTGGGCATGCACGCGCCCGGAAAACTGGGCAGCAGCGTCGCAATATGTGAACTTCAACATAGCCGTATTGATGTGTGTGTGGGAGCCTTTGGACGGGCTGGCAGTATGGCAGCTTTTGGCGGGTGGCGCAGGCGGCGTCGGTGCCACAATCAGCGTTCGCCATAGCAGGGGTCTGAATCGAATGAAAGTTCTGGGTGCTGCTGCAATCGAGTCCCTGTTGCCCATTGGCGACTGCGTGGAAGTGGTCGACACGGCAATGCGGGCACTGTCTTCTGGTGGGGTGTTGTCGCCGCTGCGAACGGTGGTACCACTGGCTGGCGCGAACGCCATGGGGGTGATGCCTGGCGCGATGCTGGCGCAGGGAGTTTTCGGCACCAAGGTGCTGGCCTTGTACCCGGGCAATGCGGCCCTCGGTCTGCCCAGCCACGCTGGCGTCGTGGTGCTGTTCGACGCCCGCAGCGGCAAGCCACTGGCCATACTCGAGAGCAACAGCCTGACGGCGCTGCGCACGGCAGCCGCCAGTGCCGTGGCCACGCGCGCCCTGGCCCGCCCCGACAGCGCGGTGCTGGCCCTGCTCGGCACCGGGCACCAGGCCTTGTGGCATGTGCCCGCGCTGCGCGGGGTTCGGCCTTTCACGCGCTTGCAGTTGTGGGGCCGCAACCCGGGCAGTGTGGCGCGCTTCATACAGGAACTCGGGCCGCAGACCGGAATGGAGGTAATGGTGTGCGCGTCGGCGCGTGAAGCCGTACACGCGGCCGACGTGGTCTGCACCCTGTCTGGCGCACGCGAACCGATTTTGCACGGCAGCTGGCTGGTGCCTGGACAACACGTCAATCTGGTGGGCGCCAGTGTGGCGAGTGCGCGCGAAGCCGACACCGAGGTGGTGCGCCGCGCGCGTTTTTTTGTGGATGCGCGTGCCAGTGCGGCGGTGCAGGCTGGGGAGTGGTTGCAGGCGTTGGCGGATGGGGTCGTGACCGGTTCTCACCTGCGCGGCGAGATTGGCGAGGTGCTGCTCGGGCAGGTGGCCGGACGGCAGACTGCCATGGACATCACAGTCTACAAGTCGCTCGGGCATACCGCGCAGGACCTGGCGACGGCGCAGGCGGTAGTGCAACGCGCGGCCGGCGCGGCGGGTTTCCCGGACATGGCCTGGTGAGGGCGGGGCCAGGGCCATGCGACGGTTGCTATGGTTGCCGGGCTTGTTTGCCCTGGTGTTGGCGGGTTGCGATGAAACGCCACAGCAGACCGCCACCGAGGCGGTGCAAAAGCGGCTCGTCGGAACCTGGCTCCGGGAGTATGAAGAGCAGGGCACGGCGGTGCGCCGGGTGTTGGTGTTGCAGGCGCAGGGAAGTTTCAGCGAGTCTTCCCTGGCCGTCCAACCCGCTGACCAGCCACCGATCCGTTCAGAATCCAGCGGTGAGTGGACCTTTGACGGCACCAACCTGAAGCGGCGTTACCTGCGCATCAACGGCAAGCCCTTGTCGGCGCCGACCATGCCATACGCCACGTTCGCGCTGAGTTTCCCGTCCAGGTACGAGTTCATCGGCGTCGACCACGTACGCAAACTGGAGGTACGGTACCAGCGCGTCGGCGACGGCACGCAGCCGTGATGGCCACCTATTTCACGGTCGGCAGGGCGACGGTCCCCAGCGGCACCGCAGTGACGCTGTTCTGCGGCGACCCGTCGATCAGGCGGTCGGAGTAGGTCAGGTAGACCAGCACATTGCGTTTGCGGTCGACCATGCGCACCACGCGCAACTTCTTGAAGACCGCAGAGATGCGTTCGTTGAACATTTCCTCCTGCTGTGCGATGGTCTTCGCGGTAAACGAGATCGGGCCGACCTGGCGGCAGGCGATCGAGGCCTCGGATTTGTCCTCCGCCAGGCCAATGGTGCCCATCACACCGCCGGTCTTGGCGCGCGACACATAACAGGCCACGCCATTGACCTTGGGATCGTCATAGGCTTCCACGATCACCTTGTGGTTGGCCCCGATCAGGATGAAGGCGGTAGAGACCTCGCCGATCAGCTGGTCGGCGCGCACACAGGCGATCAGGGTCAAGGACAGCAGGATGGCAAGTGGTTTTTTCATGGAGTTGACTCAGTTTGCGTGGCCGCGGTACCAATACCGGTACTGTTCCTGGAAGCCGTAACGCGCGTACAGGGAGCGTGCCGGTGTATTGTCGACGCTCGCCTGCAGGTACGACTGACGCGCGCCCATATCCCACGCCGCCGTCAGCAGCCCCTGCACGATTTGCTCGCCAAAACCGCGCCGGCGCAGCGTGGCGTCGGTCACGATGTCGAACAGCCCGGCCCAACTGTCTTCGACAATCGTCAAGCCCGTCGCAGCCACGGCGCCGTTGTGCCACAGCGCCAGCGCGCGCATTGGCAGCAGTGTGTTCTGCAATCGTGCCAGGTGGCTTTGGCGGTACACCGCGTTGGACCCGCGCAAATTGCCCACCGCTTCGACCCACGGCGCCAGCTCAAGCGTCCGGGCAACACTGGCCGGCCGTTGCGCCGGATCGATGGTGGCGGCTTCCACCACCGTCGTCTCGAAGCGCGGGTAGGCGCGCCGTGCGAGTTCCGCGTCCAGATCGGGCGGCTGCGAGAACGGAGTGATGCGGAAGATCGTTGGCAAGCCATGGCTGGCGTACAACCGTTCGCAGTAAGCGATCTTGTCGCCCAGCGGCCGACTCGACCGATACACCGCGTTGACCGAGCGCGCGCGTTTGGCCTGTCCGGGCCACAAACGCAACAGCCAGCCATCAAACAGCAACTGGCCGGGCGGTGCGGATGAGTTCAATCCCAGTTCTTCGAGACGCTGCTGGTCGGCGCGCTTTGCCATGGTCAAAATGAGTGTAGCCGACAGAAAAATGCCGAAACGACCTCAGGATTGTTGCCACAGCGCCGATAGAGCAAGTGCGGTTCCCTGTTGTAGGGCTGGAGCATATGTGAACAACTCTGTCGAACGCCTGGACGAAGAATCCGGGTGGGACTTCCGGTCGAAGCGCTTTTGCGTGGATGCGAAGGCCCTGGCGCATTTGACCGGCTCGTCGCTGGCGCAGAGCCGCCAGGAGCTTTTCATCGCAGAAGGCGATACGTGTGAGGCGTATCGCGCTCTGGTCAGCGGCGGCGCCGCTGCTTGCGTCTTGCTCCATCTGCACTGAGAGTGCGAGAGGCAAGCTGCCGCAGGACGCGTCAGCGCGGGTGGACTACGACCAGCCAGGCGCTGGCGCTGCTTTTTCCGCAGTTGCGGATTGCATGGGGCACGTCGGCGCCATACCGCGCCGTTTCACCGGCCTTGAGGCGTTCACTCCCGGACCCTGCGGTAACTTCGACACTGCCCGAGAGCAGGGTCAGGTGCTCCTGAGTGCCTTCCTCGTGCGCCTGCGACTCCAGTACACCTCCGGCCTGCAACGACAGCGCATACCACTCGAACTGGCCGGCCAGCTCCAGCGGTCCGAGGATGCGCAATTCGCCGGATGCGTCGGGGTTGCGCAGGGACGGGGTCGCATGCGCTGGCACCAGGGTGATGGCAGGACGCACGGGCGCCGATGTCTTGCCAAGCAATTCGGCCAGTGGTACGCCGAGGGCGTTGGCCAGGCGCCAGACGACCGCCACGGTCGGATTGGCCTGCGCCCGCTCGATCTGGGACAACATCGACTTGGATACGCCGGCCTTGCGCGACAACTCCTCCAGTGACAGGCCCTGGGCCTGGCGCAGACTGGCCAGGGTGTCGCCCACCCGGGGCGGCTCGGTACGGGGATCGCGGGTGTTTCGGCTTGCCATAAAGTTTCCGTTATACTGCCCAAAATTTCGATATACTGCACGAACGCAAGGCTGCTGAAAATTGTACTACTGCCACCGGCCTGTGCCGTGCCGGCCACCGGAGACCACCATGCCGACCAGCGACGACTTCACCCGCCACCTGCGCCAGGAGCTGCAGGGCATCCGCGACGCCGGCCTGTACAAGGCCGAACGCGTCATCGCCTCGCCGCAGGGCGCCCATGTGCGCACCGTGGCGGCGGACGGCACGAGCCGCGACGTGCTCAACCTGTGTGCCAACAACTACCTGGGCCTGTCCTCGCATCCGCAGGTGGTGCAAGCGGCCCATGATGCGCTGCGCAGCCACGGATATGGCCTGAGTTCGGTGCGTTTCATTTGCGGCACACAGGACCTGCACAAGACCCTGGAGGCGCGTCTGTCGCGCTTCCTGGGCACCGAAGACACGATTTTGTACGCGGCAGCCTTCGACGCCAACGGGGGCCTGTTCGAGCCCTTGCTGGGGGAGCACGACGCAATCATCAGCGACGCCCTCAACCATGCCTCCATCATCGACGGCATTCGCCTGTGCAAGGCCAAACGCTACCGCTACGAACACAACGACATGGCCGATCTGGAGCGTTGTCTGGAGCAGGCCGCAGCCGACGGCGCGCGTTTCAAGCTGGTGTTCACCGATGGCGTGTTCTCCATGGACGGCACGGTGGCGCAACTCGACGTGATGCGCGCAGTATGCGACCGCCATGGCGCATTGCTGGGCGTGGACGAATGCCATGCGAGCGGCTTCATGGGTGCCACCGGGCGCGGCACCCACGAGCATCGCGGCGTGTTTGGCAAGATTGACATCATCACCGGCACCCTCGGCAAGGCGCTGGGTGGTGCGTCTGGTGGCTTCACCAGCGCCCGGCGCGAAGTGGTGGAGCTGTTGCGCCAGCGGTCGCGCCCCTACCTGTTCTCCAACACGGTGGCGCCCAGCATTGTGGGCGCTTCAATTGCCGTGCTCGACCTGCTCGAGGGTTCGACTGCCCTGCGCGACCAGCTGATGCACAACACCGCCTACTTCCGTGGCGCCATTGCGACGGCAGGGTTTGCCATCAAGCCCGGCGACCATCCGATCGTGCCGATCATGGTGTATGACGCGCTACGGGCACAGCAGCTGGCCGCACGCCTGCTGGAACTGGGCGTGTACGTGGTGGGATTCTTCTTTCCGGTCGTGCCCACGGGGCAGGCGCGGATTCGGGTGCAGATCAGCGCCGTGCATGAACGTGCCGATCTGGAGCGCGCAGTAACGGCGTTTGCGCAGGCCGGTCGCGAACTCGGCATCCTGGTCTGAGGTGCGGTGATGGAGCCACGCGTTCTCATTGTCGGGGCGAACGGGCAGATTGGTACCGAATTGACGCAGGCGCTGGTGGCGCGCCATGGAGCCGATGCGGTTGTGACGAGTGACCTGGTGCCAGACGGCAGGGCACTGGGCGTGCGCCACGAAGCACTGGACGCAACCGAGGTCGGCGCCTTGACGGAACTGGTGGAGCGGCACCGGATTACCCAGATCTACCTGCTGGCGGCAGCCCTGTCTGCGCGCGGCGAGCAGCACCCGAAATGGGCCTGGGACCTGAACATGAAGGGCCTGCTGAACGTACTCGAGCTGGCTCGCACGCACAAGCTGCAGCGTGTGTTCTGGCCCAGCTCGATTGCCGCCTTCGGACCCTCGACCCCGCGCCAGAACACACCGCAAAGGACGGTGATGGATCCGACCACGGTGTACGGCATCTCCAAACTCGCGGGTGAGGGCTGGTGTGCCTGGTACCACCGCAACCATGGGGTTGACGTGCGCAGCCTGCGTTACCCCGGACTGATCAGCTGGAAGACGCCGCCGGGGGGTGGTACCACCGACTACGCAATCGAAATCTTTCATGCCGCGATCAAGAGCGGCCGTTACCGCTGTTTTCTGGGTCCCGACACCGCGTTGCCGATGATGTACATGCCCGACGCGATTCGGGCCACACTGGAGTTGATGGAGGCGCCAGCGGCGCACGTGCGTCAACGCCAGTCGTACAACCTTGCCGGTATCAGCTTCACTCCGCAACAGATCGCTGCCGCCGTGGCGCGGTTGGTGCCCGGTTTCGAGATCGACTACGCGCCAGACTTCCGCCAGGCCATCGCCGACAGCTGGCCCGGATCCATCGATGACTCTGCGGCGCAGTCGGATTGGGGTTGGCGTGCCCAGTACGACCTGGACCGGATGGCGCGCGACATGCTGGAGAATCTACGATTGGTTCTGCCCCACTGAGCGCCCCCGTCGATAGAATGCGGGGGCGTTCCCGGGTGGGCGCCGATTTCTTGATCGTGCGGAGTAAAACACAGTGGAAATGCGGTCAGCCGATTGGAAGACCTTTGCCTGGTGGGTAACGGGTATTTCTGTCAGTGCAGTCCTTCTTGCGTGGGTTCTGCGTGCGGAGTCGCAGCGCCAACTGGAGTCGGCCGCCACCGATACCGCCTCGCGCTGGACCCAGTTCGCCCTCAACTCGGTGCCCGACCTGGAACAGGTGTTCACGGGTAGCGGGCTGACCCCGTCAGCGCGTGAGCAGTTGCTGCGTTTGCGCAAGGTCGACGAAGTGTTCCGCTTCAAGCTGTTTGATCGCACGGGTCGCCTGGTCCTGGTGTCGGACGACCTCGTCGCGGACAGGCCGCTGCCACGTTATGACCAGTCCCTCGGCATCGGCCAGGGTGCCGACGCGCAACAGGTCGGAATCCGGGACAAGGTGCTCGCCGGCGGCTCCCACGTGGAGTTGCGCCGGCACTCGGACCAGCCCGGCCCCGGGGTGTTCAGTGAAGCCTACGTTGCGCTACAACGGGATGGGATGGTGCTGGGGGTGGTCAACGTATCCGTCGACCAGACGCGCCAGGTCGCCACCGCGCGTGGCGCGCTGCTGCGCATTGGCGGCACGCTTTCGCTGTTGCTGGCGGTCGCGCTCGGCGTGGCCGGGGTGCAGTTCTGGCGGCGCTTGCGGCGCCAGCGCCTGGCCGTCAACCGGGGGCTGTACATCGCGAACCACGACGCGCTCAGTGGTGCCCTGAACCGGTCGAGTTTCAACGAGCTGCTGCAGCAAGCGGCCTGGCGGCGTGCCGAGGGCGGCCCGGCATTTGCACTCATGTGCATCGATCTGGATTATTTCAAGGAGGTCAACAATTCGCTCGGCCATGCCGCCGGTGACGAGGTGCTGCGGGTGGCAACGCAACGGCTCAATTCCTGTGTGCGCGAAGGTGACCATGTGGCGCGGCTCGGGGGTGACGAGTTTGCAGTGGTCTTGTTTGGTGGCTCCACCGAGGCGGCTTTGGCGCCGCTGGCGCAGCGCATTGTGCAGGCGCTGGCGCAGGTCTATGACGTGGCCGGCCAGCAGGTGCGGTGCGGCGGCAGTGTGGGTGTGGCGATCCATGGCGTGGACGCAGTCGACCCGGACGATCTGCTGGGCAAGGCGGATTTGGCCCTGTACCGGGCCAAGGCCAACGGGCGCGCAACCTTCAGCTTTTATGACGTGGCGATGGACCGCCAGATGCAGGCACGCCGTGAACTCACACGCGACCTGCGCGAGGCAGTCAGCACGGGTCAGCTGACCTTGCATTACCAGCCATTGTTTGCGCGGGACGCGCGAACCCTCACCGGCTACGAAGCACTGTTGCGCTGGAACCATCCCACCCGCGGCGAGATACCACCGGCGGAGTTCATCCCGCTGGCCGAGGAGACCGGCGTCATCAACCAGATCGGCCTGTGGGTGTTGCGCCGTGCCTGCCGCGAAGCGGCCCGTTGGCCGGCGGCGTTGACGGTCGCCGTCAACCTGTCGGCGCTGCAGTTTGCCGGCAACAACCTGGTGCAACTCGTCGCCGAAGCGCTGGCAGATTCCGGTTTGGCGCCGCAGCGGCTGGAACTCGAGATCACCGAGTCGCTGCTGATGAACAATACCGAGCAGGTGCTGGGTGTGTTGCGCGCCTTGTCCAGCATGGGCGTGACGATCGCCATGGACGACTTTGGCACAGGCTACTCGAGCCTGGCGTACCTTTGGCGGTTCCCGTTCGACAAGGTCAAGATCGACCGTGCTTTCACCCATAATCTGGGCCATGACGAAAAGGTCGCGCTGATTGTGCACTCCATGATTTCGCTGGCGCATTCGCTCGACATCCGGGTCAATGCCGAGGGGGTCGAGACCGCCAGCCAGATGGCGGCGCTGCAAGAGGGCGGTTGCGACGAACTGCAGGGTTTCCTGCTCGGCCGGCCAGGGCCAGCGGCCAGCCTGACCCACCACGGCCATGCGGATGGCGACCATGTCGCAGGGCGGCGCACCGAGCCGCGCCGCGCGCTGTTTGGCACCGTCCCGACGCCACTGCCCACGGGCCACACCGGCCCGATCGTCTAGCGCTGCGCCATGCGGTTCCGAATTCTCTGGCTGGGGTTGGTCGCTGGTCTGCTGGCAGCCTGCGGCAGCATCGTACAGAACCCCGTGACCGGGAAGGAAGAGCGCACCGTCCTCACCGAAAGCGGGGAAATCGCGCTCGGGCGCAAGGAACACCAGCAGGTCTTGCAGGAATACGCGGTTTACGACAACCCGCGAGTGCAAACCTACGTGAACGCGCTCGGCCAGCGCCTGGCCAAACAGTCGCACCGCAGCGCGCTGGAGTGGCATTTCACCGTGCTCGACAGCCCGGAGATCAATGCCTTCGCGTTGCCCGGAGGTTATGTCTACGTGACGCGTGGCATCATGGCTTTCATGGAGAGCGAGGCCGACCTGGCGGGGGTGATCGGACACGAAATCGGCCATGTGACGGCGCGCCACGCGGCGCAACGGGCGACGCGGCAACAGGATGCCAGCCTGGGGGTTCTGGCCGCAACCGTATTTGGCGCGTTGCTCGATAGCAAAGGGGCACCCGGCCTGGGACGGGCTGTCAGCGACGTGTCGCAGGCCGCGGCGGCCGGCACCATCGCATCGTACGGGCGCGAGCAGGAGCTGCAGGCCGACAAGCTGGGCGCAGAGTACCTGGCGCGGATCCAGTTCAGCCCGAGCAATATGGTAGACGTGATCCGGGTGCTCAAGAGCCAGGAACAGTTTGCGGCGGAGCTGGCCCGCGCCCAGGGTCGGCCGGCGCCGGCGCAAAACAGTTGGCTGGCTTCGCACCCCAGCAACGACCAGCGCCTGGCTGCGATCAGCCAATTGGCAGCCCAGTACAAGGGGCAATACGGCGACGAAGGCCGGGCGCGCTATCTGCAGGCTATCGACGGCATGTCGTTTGGCGAAAGTGCTACGCAAGGTTTGACGCGCGGGCGTAACTTTTACCATGCCGGGTTCGCTCTGGCTGTTACAGCACCAGCCCAGTGGACGGTGCAAAACGCACCAGACCGCGTGTTGCTGGTGAATGCGGCGCGTGACGCAGCGCTGGTGGTACGGCTGGCCCCGGCGCAACTGGGCAGCAGCCACGAGGACGTCATCCGCAATGCGTTCAAGCCGACCTCGGGTCGGGTCGAACGCATCACGCTCAACGGTTTGGCGGCGACCCAGTTCACCGGAACGCGTGCCGGTGCCCAGGGCAGCCCCGAGCCTCTGGTGGTGACAGTGGTGTCGGGTCCTGGCAGCAACCGTTTTGTCTTGCATTGGAGCGGCAAGGATGCAGCCGCCTTGCAACGCGCGCAAGCGCAGTTGCGCGAGGCGCAGGCATCGTTCCGGCCGATCACGGCAACCGACCTGGCCGACGCGCGAGCCTGGGTGGTGCGCACCGTTGCCTGGCCGGCGGGCGGTTTCGCAGAACTCGCGCGCCGCTCGCCGCTGGAATCCGCAGAACAACAACTGCGCTTGATCAATGGTGTTTATGGCGGCGGCGAGATCCGTCCGGGGCAATTGGTTAAAGTCGTCGAGCGCCGCTAGGGGGGCTCTGCACAATTCCCGCCATGCGCGGCACGGGTTCTGCAGAGCATCCTGAAGCGGTTTAACTTCTGGTCAGGATTCGGCATGGCAGCGTTTGACTTCGACTTGTTCGTGATTGGCGGCGGCAGTGGCGGCGTGCGCGCCGCGCGCATGGCAGCGCAACGCGGCGCCCGTGTCGCACTCGCCGAGCAGGATGGCAACCAGGGCCTTGGCGGCACCTGTGTCAACGTCGGCTGTATCCCGAAGAAGCTCTACAGTTACGCCGCGCATTTTGCCGACAGTTTTGAGGAAAGCCATGGTTTTGGCTGGGAAGGCGCCGCGCCACGCTTGAACTGGCAGACACTGAAGGCCAACCGCAAGCGCGAAATCAGCCGCCTCAACGGCGTCTACCTCAAACTGCTGGTCGGCTCCGGCGTCACGGTGATGAATGCACACGCCAGCGTCACCGGGCCGCACAGCGTAACCGCCGACGGCCAGGCCTGGACCTGCGAGAACATCCTGCTTGCGACCGGCGGTACCCCGACCATTCCCAAGGTACCCGGCGCCGAACTGGTGTGCACCTCCAACGACATGTTTGACCTGGAGCCGTTCCCCAGACGGCTGCTGGTTGTGGGGGGTGGGTATATCGCCTGTGAGTTTGCCTCGATTTTCAACGGCCTGGGAGCTGAGGTCGTGCAGTTGTACCGGGGTGAGCAGGTGCTGCGCGGTTTTGATGCGGACGTGCGCCAGTTCATCGCGGCCGAGCTGCGCAAAAGTGGTGTCGATTTGCGGCTGGCGTGCGACGTGAAACGGTTGACACGCGGCGCCGCCGGCCTGGAGGTCGAACTCGAAGGCGCAATCGGGCAAGGTCAGTCGCTCAGCGTTGACCGCGTCCTGTATGCAACCGGCCGTGTACCCAATGTGCGCGGGCTCGGTCTGCATGACCAGGGCGTGGAGCTGGGGCGCAACGGTGGCATCGTGGTGGGGACCAACTACCAGACCTCGGTGCCGTCCATCTATGCCATTGGAGACGTCACCGCGCGCGTGCAGTTGACGCCGGTGGCATTGGGCGAGGCCATGGTGCTGGTGGACCACCTGTTCGGGCCGGCCGCCGGCAAGCCAGCGCGCAGCATGAGTTACCAGTTCATCCCGACGGCGGTTTTCACCCATCCGAACATCGGAACCGTGGGGTATTCAGAATCCGACGCGCGCGCCAAGTTTGGCCGGGTCACGGTCTACCGCAGCGAGTTCACGGCACTCAAACACACCTTGAGCGGCAGCAGCGAACGCACCCTGATGAAGCTGATCGTGGAAGACGCCACGGACCTGGTGGTGGGGCTGCACATGGTCGGGCCTGACGCCGGAGAGATCGTGCAGGGTTTTGCGGTGGCGATGAAAGCCGGCGCTACCAAGGCGGTTTTTGACAGCACCATCGGCATTCACCCGACGGCGGCCGAAGAATTTGTCACCATGCGCGATCCGGTGCGCGGCACGGCCTGAGGCGGCCTGAGCCGGCCGCTCAAAACGTACCTGGATAAGCTCCGCCGTCGGCCAGGATGTTCTGCCCGGTGATGTAGCCGGCGTGCTGGCTGCACAGGAAAGCGCAGATGGCGCCGAATTCCTGCGCGTTGCCAAAACGCCTGGCCGGGATCGCCTTGGCGCGCGCCTGCAGTAGCTGCTCCATCGGTTGCCCGGTCTTCTGGGCGGCTCCGACCATGGTGGCGCGCAGCCGGTCGGTATCAAAGGCGCCGGGAAGCAGGTTGTTGACGGTCACGTTGGCGCCGGCGGTCTGGCCACGCGCGACACCAGCGACAAAACCGGTCAGTCCGCTGCGCGCGCCGTTGCTCAAGCCGAGCACATCGATCGGAGACTTGACCGCGCCCGAGGTGATATTGACGATGCGCCCGAAATTGCGTGCCGCCATGCGGTCGATGGTGGCCTTGATCAATGCAATCGGCGTCAGCATATTGGCGTCCAGCGCCTTGATCCAGTGCTCACGCTCCCACTCGCGGAAGTCACCCGGTGGCGGGCCGCCGGCATTCGTGATGACAATGTCGAAGTCCGGGCCGGGTCCCCCCGGCGCAGCAAATGCGGCGCTGCGTCCCTGTTCGGTGGTGATGTCGGCTGCCACCGCAATCACCTGGCCGGCGCCCGCTGCGCCGCGCAGCGCCGCCGCCGCACTTTCCAGCAGGGGCGCCCCGCGCGCCACCATCACGACATGCACACCTTCGGCTGCCAGGGCCTGCGCGCAGCCGAGCCCCAGCCCCTTGCTGGCGCCACACACCAGGGCCCATTTGCCCGCAATACCCAAGTCCATATCCGGTCTCCTCAAGGTTGTGGCAGCGCCTGGAGCGCCGCTGCGATGAACGCACAGCGGTCGAACTGGGCACGCCGGAAGGTCCAGCCCAAACGCACGATGACCGCATCCCGTGACGGTACCATGGCCACCACCTGCCCCCAGTGGCCACCCATGACCAAGGTGTCAACCGGCAGGCCGCGCCCTCTGCAGGTGCCCGCGTCCGGGTCGCCATCGCGCCAGGTTTGGGCGCCGTAACCCCTTCCCTCGCCCTGAAGCGTGGCAGGCGTCGCGGCGACCTTGAGCCAACCGGGTGGCAACACCTGCTGGTCACCCCAGCGGCCGTCGGAAAGCATCAATTGGCCCAGTCGCGCCCAGTCGCCGACGCTCGCCCACAGGTAGGACGAACCGACCCAGTTGCCGGCGGTGTCGGTTTCCAGCACGGCCGTGGTGGCACCAATTGGTGCGAACAGGGCTTTGGCCGGATAAGACCAGTATTCGGTGTCGCTGGCAAAACGTGAGCGGTCCACGGCTGAGAGCAGGTTGGCGGTCTGGCTCAGGTAGTTCCAGCGCTGGCCCGCTGCCGCAGCGGGTTTGACGGCAGCCGCAAACGCTGCCGTATCGGCGTTGCCCCACAGCATCCTGGGCACCGAACCCCAGGGGTCGTATTCCTCGGTGCTGGCCAGTCCGTCGCGCATGTACAGCAGGTCGGACACCTTGATGGTGCGGCGCGCGTCGGCACGCCAGGCTGCGGCCCAGGCCGGCGCGCGCTGTGTGCCAAATGCATCGACCACTGGCGTATCAAGCGCCAATCCGGTTTCGTGCGCCAGTTTGAAACTCAACATGCCCAGTACGGTTTTGGTCATCGACCAGCCATGCAGCGGTGTCGAAGGGGCAAAACCCGGCGCGGTCTGCAAGACCAGCAGGCGACCTTTGTGCACGATGGCAATGCCGCGGGCATTGGCGCGCTGCGGGTCGCCGGCGCCGACAAAGGCGTCCTGCGCCAGCTGCTGCAGCGCCTTCACATCGACACCGGGTCCCCACTGCTCGGGTGGAACCGCTGCCTCGCCCTGCGGCCAGGGCTGCTGCGCCGCAACGACCCGGGCGGGTGTGGGCAGGGGAAGAGCCTGGCCCCCGGGCATATCGAGCACACATCCACGATCCGGTACCAGCCGGGCCTGCCGCGCAAACAGACCGGCAAAACGGGCGGTCACGCTCTTGTTGGCCTCATCCACGACCACACCGATGGGTTTCAGCGCGGCACTGGCGGGCAATACGTCGTCGGCCAGCAAGGTCTGCCAGGGTCGTTGCGCCACGAACGCAGCCGAGCAGATGCCTTTGGCAGCCATACCGGCGGCGTTGGCCGGAATGTCCAGCACCAGCAAGGCGCCGACCACGCCAGCCAGCAGCAACAGCAGCAGCGCTGCTGCAAGGCCCAGGCTGCGCCAGATCCACTTTCCAACCATGACAGACTCCCGTGCCGTGTTTGCCTTGCACTCTAACCGAAGCGGCTGCTGTCCATGCTGCGCCTGTGGCAGCGATTGCAGGATTTGCCAAAGTGGACAATACAGGGATGACCTACCAACCTCCCCCGATTGCGACCACCCGCTTCAGTGACCCGGCAGCCGCCCTGGCCCAGGTGCGCAAGATTTACGACATTGGCCTGGCCCACCTGCGCAAGGCCATGCAGCGTTACGTGGACGGCGACAATTTGCCAGGCCATGCGCGCGCCTGCTACCCATTTGTGCGGGTCCAGACCGATAGCGTGGCACGCCGCAGCACGGGCGACAGCGCACGCCTGAGTTACGGTTTTGTCGCCGGGCCTGGCAGATTCGAGACCACTCTCACACGCCCCGACCTGTTCGGCGGGTACTACCTGGAGCAGTTCACGCTGCTGCTGCAAAACCACCAGGTGGAGTTGGAGGTGGGCAGCAGCAACCAGCCGATCCCGGTCCATTTTTCCTTTGCCGAACACGACCATATCGAGGTCAATCTGAGCGCCGATCGGCGCCAACTGATGCGCGACCAGTTCGACCTGCCGGATCTGGCGGCGATGGACGACGGTATTGCCAACGGCACCTATGAACCGCGCCCGGGGGACCCACAACCGCTGTCGCTGTTCACGGCACCGCGGGTGGACTACTCGCTGCACCGCCTGCGCCATTACACCGGCACCGCGCCCGAGTACTTCCAGAACTTCGTGTTGTTCACCAACTACCAGTTCTACATCGACGAGTTCGTGCGGCTGGGCCGCGCTGCCATGCAGGACCCGGCGAGTGACTACGTGGCGTTCGTGGAGCCGGGCAATATGGTGACGCGCCGCGTCGGCCTCGGGCCCGAGGCCGGTGACGAATTCGGCGCCGAACCGCTGCGCCTGCCGCAGATGCCGGGATACCACCTGCTGCGCGCCGATCGCAGCGGCATCACCATGGTCAATATCGGCGTCGGGCCGGCCAACGCGAAGAACATCACCGACCACATTGCGGTGTTGCGTCCACACGCGTGGATCATGCTGGGACATTGCGCCGGGCTGCGCACCACGCAGCATCTGGGCGACTACGTGCTGGCCCACGGGTATGTGCGTGAAGACCATGTGCTGGACGAAGAGCTGCCATTGTGGGTGCCGATCCCGGCGTTGGCCGAGATCCAGGTGGCGCTGGAGCGCGCGGTGGCCGACGTGACGCGCATGAACGGACCCGAGCTCAAGCGCATCATGCGCACCGGCACCGTGGCCAGCACCGACAACCGCAACTGGGAGCTGTTGCCAGACAACGGGCCGCAGCGGCGCTTCAGCCAGAGCCGGGCGGTGGCGCTCGACATGGAGAGCGCGACTATCGCCGCCAACGGGTTCCGCTTCCGCGTGCCGTATGGCACCTTGCTGTGTGTGAGCGACAAGCCGCTGCACGGCGAGATCAAGCTGCCCGGCATGGCCGACCATTTCTATCGCGAACGCGTGGACCAGCACCTGCGCATCGGCGTACGCGCCATCGAGCTGCTGCGCGAGCTGGGCGTCGACCAATTGCACAGCCGCAAGCTGCGCAGTTTTGCGGAGGTGGCGTTTCAGTGAGGCGACGAAATTGACGTGTACGCCCCAGGATTGGGCGGTCGTGCGCAACATTCAAGATGGATTCATTGACGGAGACGGAGATAAGAAACCTCATACGTCGAGTCAAGTCGACGGATATTGCGCCTGAGTGTGTCGTTACGTCGCGTGCGCCTCGCCATGGCTGTTGCTATCGACTTTATGACTCGCGTCTTCCAGGGCGCGCTGACCTCGTATTTCCGAGTTGAGGCAATGTGGTCGTCTTGAATGTCCTTTCTTGGCATCGGCATAATCAGGGTCACTTTGCCCAGATGCTAAGGTCCAAGATTGAATTTTGGCGGTCAAAGTTGGAGTGCAGCAGGCTGTGACGCGGCAATTCGACGTGCGGTGACTCGGGGTGGCCGGGCAAGCATGGTGGTTTGGGCGTGCGAGCCGCTTGATCCGGTGGGGTGTTGTTCCCCGTCTTGGCGTTCCTGGAGGAGTATTAAATGTCCCTTTCTTCAATTGAGCTATTTGCTGGGGCAGGTGGATTGGCAATGGGTGTCGGACTTGCGGGATTCCGTTCGCACGCGGTCGTGGAGTGGGACAAGTGGGCTTGTGACACCGTGCGCGAAAACCAAAAGATGGGCAATCCACTCGTCCGGGAATGGCCACTCTTCGAGGGTGATGTGCGGCATTGGATCCGAGATTTCGATACGAAGCCTTTGGAAGCCAGGTTGGATCTTATTGCTGGCGGTCCGCCATGTCAGCCGTTTTCGATGGGAGGCAGGCACAAGGCACATCAAGACGAAAGGGATATGTTTCCTACGACCGTTGACGTGATTCGCCGACTCAAACCGCGCGCCTTCATTGTTGAGAACGTCAAAGGCTTGACACGTTCGTCATTTCATAACTATTACCAGTACATCCTTTGTCAGCTGCAATTTCCTGAACTCGGTCGCAAGATTGATGAAAGTTGGGCCGATCACTATTTGCGACTCCAGCAGTTCAAGACTGCCAAGCGCAACGGTTCGATCGGCCTGCGTTACAACATTGTTCCGACGCTCGTCAACGCCGCAAATTTCGGTGTACCTCAGAAACGTGAGCGGGTTTTCATTGTTGGGTTTCGGTCAGACGTAAGTGCGCAATGGTCGTTCCCGCGAGAGACGCATTCATTGGATGCGATGCTTCATGACCAGTGGGTTTCAGGAGATTATTGGGATCGGCATCGCATTGCAAAACGAAATCGCTCACAAACTCACGACTCGTACGCTAACTTGGTTGCGCGCATTAGGGGCTTAGGGCTACACCCAACCAAACAACCTTGGATGACCGTCCGGGATGCACTAGTTGGCCTCACTGATCCGGAGCGGTTTCAAGGCGATGCATGGAATCATCGGTTTCAATCAGGCGCGAAGGCCTACACGGGACATACCGGGAGTCCTCTCGACGCACCCGCAAAGACGCTGAAGGCAGGAGATCACGGAGTGCCAGGGGGCGAGAACATGATGGTGCGGGATGACGGGAGCTGCAGGTATTTCACCGTCCGCGAGTCTGCCCGCCTTCAGGCCTTCCCAGATGGGTATGCGTTTCATGGGTCTTGGACCGAGGCAATGCGTCAACTTGGAAACGCAGTTCCAGTGACTTTGGCAAATGCGGTGGCTGCCAGTGTCGCGGAGCATCTGCTCACAGAGGATGCTCGTCGAGCGTCGCTGCTCCCAATCACGTCGGATGTCACTGTTTCGGCATGAGTGACCCGGCGCCGTATAACCCGCTTGACAAGAGAAATCTTGGTGCGAGCGTGGCAGAAGCACTTCTTGGGCGCAAACCGCGTGCGCTCAAAGGATTGAAAAGCTTTTCGGGCGCAGGCATTTACGCAATTTACTATACCGGAAAGTTTCCTGCTTACCAAAAGCTCGCGGAACAAAACCAAGGTGACAGCCCCGTTGCCCCTATTTATGTTGGGAAGGCCATTCCGGCTGGTGGACGCAAAGGAGCCTCTTCCTTTGCAGGAACGACTACACGGGCGCTTTTCGGGCGTTTGAAGGAGCACGCTGAGAGCATTGCCGCGACCGAGAATTTGCAAGTTGATGACTTTCTTTGCCGTTACTTGGTCGTGGACGATATTTGGATTCCGCTTGGAGAGTCACTGCTCATCGCGAAGTTTGCCCCTATCTGGAACACACTCATCGACGGCTTTGGAAACCATGACCCGGGAAAAGGTCGTTACAACGGCATGCGGCCAAAGTGGGATGTTCTGCATGAGGGTCGTGCTTGGGCTGAACGATGCCAACCGAGGGGCGAAACAGCGCCACAAATCGAACGCGAGATCAAGGCACACCTGAACGTGTTGAACGCACCGATGTCACCTCACTTCCACGTCGAGCAGAACCGGGCTCGTTACGTTGAGCTTCCTTCACACGATGACTAAGGTTTGGCAATTGCTTCTTGGTGTTTCAGTGCCTCAGGGGCTTCGTCGGTGACCGGAAATTCGGCGTCTTCGGGTACGGTTTCGTCTGGCGCCTGGCTCTTTGAAGCATCCCATCTGAGTAAGCGCTATGGAGCTACAACGGTCGTGGACGACCTGTCGTTCTCCATCGCTGCCGGCGAATGCCTCGGTGTGATCGGCCCGAACGGTGCCGGCAAGACCACCACCATTCGCATGTGCCTGGGCCAGAGCGCGCCGGATGGCGGCGAAATCCGCTATGCGATGCAGGACGGTGTTGCCCAGCCGCTGCGCATGCCGCAGGATGCGATGGCGATCAAGGCGCAGCTCGGGGTGGTGAGCCAGCTCGACACGCTGGATCCGGATTTCAGTTGTGCCGAGAACTTGCTGGTGTATGGGCGGTACTTCGGAATGCGCGCTGCACAGATCAAGCAGCGCATTCCGCAGTTGCTGGAGTTTGCCTCGCTGACGCACAAGGCCGCCGCCAAGCCGGGCGAGTTGTCCGGTGGCATGAAGCGCCGTCTCAGCCTGGCGCGGGCCCTGGTGAACGACCCGCGCCTGCTGCTGCTCGACGAGCCAACCACCGGGCTGGACCCGCAGGCGCGCCATCTGATGTGGGAGCGTTTGCAGGTTTTGTTGCAACAGGGCAAGTCGATTCTGCTCACCACCCATTTCATGGACGAGGCCGAGCGCCTGTGTTCACGCCTGCTGGTGCTCGACCATGGCCGCAAGATTGCCGAGGGCACGCCACGCGAACTGATCGCCCAACACCTGGAGCCCGACGTGGTTGAGGTCTACGGTGCAGGCGCGGCAGCTTTGATGGAGTCGCCGCTGCGGCAACTGGCGGCGCGCACCGAGCTCAGTGGCGAGACGGTTTTCTTCTACACCCAGGATGCGCGCCAGTTGCTCGATGCCCTGGCCGAGCGGCCGCGACTGCGCACGTTGCACCGGCCGGCCAACCTGGAGGACCTGTTCCTCAAGCTGACCGGGCGCCAGATTCGGGAGGATGGTTGAAGTGATGGAAGCCCCCCTGTGTCGCTTCGCGCCTTCCCCCCGCTGGGGGGACGAGACCAGCCTCCTGGCAAAGCCAGTTCCGCGGTCTCCCTCGATTGATCTCCTGGTACTCCCGCAACGCGGTTCGTTGCCACCGCTTGTGGATATCTGAAATGACAAATGCCATCTGGCGCGCGCCGCAACTCTCCCTGCGTTTCTGGCCGGTGTTCCTGCGCAACCTGCTGGTGTGGCGCAAGCTGGCGATTCCCAGCCTGGTGGGCAATATTGCCGAACCGCTGATGTGGCTGGTGGCCTTTGGTTACGGGCTCGGTGCACTGGTCGGCGAGGTGGCGGTGGTTGGGGCCGATGGGGGCAGTACCAAGGTGCCTTACATCCTGTTCCTGGCCAGCGGCAGCATTTGTATGAGTGCCATGAACGCGGCATCGTTCGAGGCCCTGTATTCGGCGTTCTCGCGCATGCATGTGCAAAAAACCTGGGACGGCATCATGAACGCGCCGGTGCAGCTCGACGACATCGTGCTGGCCGAGATGTTGTGGGCCGCGTTCAAGGCAATCTTCACCGTCAGCGCCATCCTGTGTGTGATGCTGGCCCTGGGCATCAGCCACAGCCCCAAGTTGTTGCTGGCCTGGCCGGTGTTGCTGGGCGTTGGCATCACCTTTTCGTGTATCGCCCTGGTGTTCAATGCCCTGGCCAAGGGTTACGACTTCTTCACCTATTACTTCACCCTGTTCCTGACACCGATGATGTTCCTCAGCGGCATCTTTTTCCCGCTGGAGCAGTTGCCGCCGCTGGTGCGCGCGGTGGCGATCTGGCTGCCGCTGAGCAGCGCGGTAGAACTGGTGCGCCCCCTGTTCATGGACCAATGGCCCGGCCACGCCTGGCGCCACGGACTGGTCCTGCTGGCCTACACCGGCATCGGTTTCTGGCTGGCCCTGGTCTTGACGCGTCGCCGTTTCCGCGGCTGAAGCTGCGGCCGCTCACACCGATTCGCGCTCGAAAGGCAAGAACTGGGGCGACGGAATTGGGCAGCCCATGAGGCTGGGCGGGCACCTCCGCTCGTGTCACCCGCAGCGGGCTGCGCCCGCCGCTCCTTCTTTACCTCGCCAAGGCGCCCGCCCAGCCTCATGGGCAGCGAGCGCAGTTTGTACGCAGCGCGCAGACGATGCTCGCAGGATCAGGCCGATGGGGCGCTCTGCGCAGCGAAATCAAGGCGGAGGCCGAAGGCCGGGGGACATTCGCGGAGCAGAGTGCGGCGCTGGCCTGATCCCGTCCACCCAGTGCCACGAATCCGAATCTTCGAGCGCAAACGGCAGTCACGCTGCTTGCGCCGCCGCCTTCACCATGTCGGCGGCTTTTTCGCCGATCATGACTACCGGCGCATTCGTATTGCCACTCACCAGGCGCGGCATGATCGAGGCGTCGACCACACGCAGGGCCAGGATGCCGTGCACGCGCAGCTGCGCATCGACCACGTCGAGTGGCCCGTTCCCCATGCGGCACGAGCCCACCGGGTGGTACACCGTGTCGGCATGCTCGCGGATGAATTTTTCAATCTCCAGATCACTCTGTGCAGACGCCGAAGCCGCCGACTCGCGGCTGCCGCAGTTGGCCAGCGCGGGTTGCGTGAGGATGCGGCGCATGATGCGAAAGCCACGGATCAGGCGCTCCATGTCGTCGCGGTCGCCCAGGAAGTTCGGGTCTATCAGGGGCGCTGCCAGCGGGTCTTTGCCTGCCAGGCGCAGGCTGCCGCGGCTCTTCGGGCGCAACACGCAGATGTGGCAGGAAAAGCCATGGCCGAACGAGGTTTTGCGTCCGTGGTCGACGATCTTGGCGACGGCGAAATGCAGTTGCAGGTCCGGCGTCGGCTCTTCGGGCGTGCTTTTGAGGAAACCACCGGCCTCGGCAAAATTGGTGGTCAAGATGCCGCTGCGTTGCCCGCGCCATTCGAAAATGCCCTTGACGATACGTGTCAGGCCAGCGGGCGTGATGCCAACCAGATTTTTTTGACCGGGCGCATGGAACACCTGCACCACGTCCGGATGGTCGTGCAGGTTCTGGCCCACGCCGGGCAGGTCGTGCAGGGTAGCGATGCCGTTTTCCAGCAGGTGCCGGTGCGGGCCGATGCCCGACAACATCAGGATCTGCGGCGACATCAGGGCACCGGCACACAACAGCACTTCGCGCGTCGCCTTAAGCTGTTTGACCAGTCCCTCGTGCTGGAACTCGACACCCACCGCACGTTTTTTCTCCAGCAGGATGCGGCTGGTGTGGGCGCCAGTGAAGACCTGCAGGTTGGGCCGCGCCAGGTTCGGTGTCAGGTACCCCTTGGCGGCGCTCCAGCGTTCGCCATTTTTGTGGGTCACCTGGTACACACCGACACCCTCTTGCTGCGCCGCGTTGAAGTCCCGGTTGTGCGGGTGGCCGGCCTGTTTGCCAGCCTCGACGAAGATGGAGCTGAAGGGGTTGGGACTGGCCAGGTCCTTCACATTGAGCGGGCCGCCACTGCCATGCCATGCGTCGGCGCCGCGTTCGTTGTTTTCTGCGCGCTTGAAGTACGGCAGCACCTCGTCAAAAGACCAGCCGGCATTTCCCTCGGAGGCCCAGTGGTCATAGTCCTCGCGCTGGCCGCGGACATAGACCATGGCGTTGACCGAGCTCGACCCGCCCAGCACCTTGCCGCGCGGCTGGTAGCCGCGCCGGCCGTTCAGTCCGGGCTGGGGCACGGTCTCGAAGCCCCAGGAGGTGGCCTTCTGCCTGCTCAGCAAGGGCAGGCCGGCCGGGCAATGGATCAACACGCTGCGATCTGCCGGGCCCGCCTCCAGCAGTGCCACCGTGACGTCCGGGTCTTCGCTCAGGCGCGCGGCCAGCACGCAGCCGGCGGACCCGCCGCCGATGATGATGTAGTCGAACATGGTTGGAAGTCTCCGTAAACTATCAGGCGTCGCCTGCCCGACCCGCAGGGTGACTGAGGCGCCTGGCGCCGGGCGCGCGGTTGCGACCGAAGTGGTTGCCAAGCCACGGACGATAGAGCACAAATCCTGGCGTTTTCTAAGGAGTCGACTTTAATGCATCCCCCGGTAAACCCTGACAACCATCCCGATGGCAGCATCGACTGCACGCCAGATGGAGAAGTTTTGTTGATTGGCATCAACCGTCCGGCCAAACGCAACGGGTTCACGCCAAAAATGTTCCGCGAACTCGGCGTGGCCTATACCCGGCTCGATGACGAGCCGGCACTGCGGGTGGGGTTGCTGCATGCGATGGGTGCCCACTTCACTGCCGGGCTGGACCTGCCGACGATTGCGCCGCTGATGCGACGCGGCGAGAAGACCGTGCCACTTGGGCTGGTGGATCCGCTCGACCTGGGCATGCCGGGTTACCGGCGCCGCTGCAAACCGATGGTGGTGGCGGTCAAGGGCATCACCTTCACGCTGGGCATCGAGTTGATGCTGGCGGCTGATATCGTGGTGGCCGCCGACGACTGCCGGTTCTCGCAGCTCGAGGTCAAACGCGGCGTGATGGCGACGGGGGGCGCGACCCTGCGCATGGCCGAACGTGCCGGCGCCGGCAACGCCTTGCTGCACCTGCTGACCGGTGACGAGTTCGACAGCGCCGAGGCCTTGCGGCTGCAGTTTGTGCAAAAGGTCGTGCCCAGCGGCACTGAATTGGCCGAGGCCTTGCGCATTGCCCGCGTGATCGCCGCGCAGGCACCACTGGCCGTGGTGGCGACGCGCCAGAATGTAAACAAGGCCGTCGAACACGGGCCATTGGTGGCCATGCTCGACTTTCTGGACGTGCAGCAGCGCCTGGCCAACAGCAGCGATGCGGCAGAAGGCGTACAGTCGTTTGTCGAAAAGCGTGCCGCCCGTTTCACCGGGTGTTGAGGCCGTGTGACGGTAGTTCTGCAGGACGTCCGCAGCGCTACAGTAGTGCCAGGCAGTTTCCCAACCCGCTTCCACGCGCGAAGCACTTTCTGAGGATCGATCCCATGGTCACCAAAGTCGAAAAAGTGATTTACCAGGCGAACGCCACGTCGACCGGTGGGCGCGATGGCACGACCCGGTCGTCTGACGGCCTGCTTGACGTCAAGTTGTCGGTGCCGAAAGAAATGGGAGGCAGCGGTGGCGGCGTCAATCCCGAGCAGTTGTTTGCCGCCGGTTACAGCGCCTGTTTTATTGGTGCCATGAAGTTTGCGGCCGGCATGCAGAAGGTTGCCTTGCCGGCCGCCACCTCCATCCATGCGACCGTGGGCATTGGGCAGATTGCGGCGGGTTTCGGTATCGAGGTGCAGCTGCTGGTCACGGTGCCAGGCGTCGAGCGTGCGGTGGCGCAGGCAATCGTCGACAAGGCGCACCAGGTGTGCCCGTACTCGAACGCCACCCGCGGCAATATCGAAGTCACCATCACGCTGGCCTGAACGGATCGAGCACCATGGCCGTCACCCGGTTGCTGGTACGCAAGGATGCGCTCACGCGCACTGAGCTGCGCGTTGACGCCGATACGGCGCTTGCACCCGGACAGGTGCGCCTGTCGATAGACCAATTCGCCCTGACCTCGAACAACATCACCTACGCAGCGTTTGGTGACGCCATGCACTACTGGGATTTCTATCCGACCGGCGATGCGGATTGGGGCTGTATCCCGGTATGGGGTTTTGGCGTCGTGGTGCAGTCAGAACACGCCGCTGTGGCGGTGGGCGAGCGCCTGTACGGTTATTTCCCTTTTGCCGACAGCGTGGTGCTCGAACCGGCCCGGCTGTCGCCACAGGGGTTTGCCGACGCCAGCGCCCATCGCAGCGCCTTGCCAGCGGTTTACAACCAGTATCTGCGCTGTAACAGCGACCCCTTTTACGCACCAGAGACAGAAGAACTGCAGGCCTTGTTGCGGCCCCTGTTCACCACCTCCTGGTTGATCGATGACTTCATGGCCGACAACGTGTTTTTTGGCGCCACGGACAGCGCCCGCAAGACGGTGCTGCTGCTATCCAGCGCCTCCAGCAAGACTGCCTACGGAACCGCCTTTGTGCTTGCGCAGCGCGCCGGGGTCGAAGTGGTAGGCCTGACCTCGGCTGCCAACCTTGCGTTTTGCCGCAGCCTGGGTTGTTACCGCCGCGTGCTGGCGTACGGGCAACTTGACCAGCTCACCGCCGATGTGCCCTGCATCTATGTCGACTTTGCCGGCAATGTCACGCTGCGCCATGCGCTGCACAGCCGCTTCACCGAGCTGCGTTACAGCTGCTCCATTGGCGCAACCCATGTGGACCAGCTGCGTGGTGCCAGGTCCCTGCCGGGCCCGAAGGCGACATTGTTCTTTGCGCCGACACAGATCAAGAAGCGCCATGCCGAGTGGGGTGGGGCCGTTTTCGGGCAACGCCTGCTGCAGGCCTGGAAGGCGTTTATGGCGACGGTGGCCAACCCGGCTGCGCCCTGGCTGGTGGCGCAACACCACCGGGGTCCGAGCGCGGCCCTGGCCGCGTACCAACAGGTGCTGGCGGGTAGTGGCGACCCGCGCGCCGGTCACATGCTGTCGCTGCGCAGCCGATAAGGTGCCCCACCACCCCATGCCGACCTGGCCGTGCGTGGTTGGCATGACAATGCGACGATGAAGTACACCGAACTGCCATTGGCGCGCGTCGCCTCGGGAGCGCCGGTGCCAGTCAACATCTGGGACTCCAAGGGCAACCTGTTGTTGCGCAAGGGTCAGACTATCGCCTCAGACCAGCACAAGGAGTTGCTGGCGGCCCACGGTGCCAGCGTGCTGGAGTCCGACTTCAAGGCCTGGAGCCGCAGTTACGACCGGCTCATCAACCGCATGCTGCGCGACGGGGCGTCGCTGGAGATGATGGCCCGCACGCCCATGCCATCCATCATCGGCGACGGCGACTTCGCACCCGGCTTCGACATCTTGGGCGGTTGGTTGGATGTGCACGAAGTGCACAAGGCGCTGTTGGGTCAGGGTGCTGCGGCCAGGAATGCGCTGAAGACAATCGACAGTGTGCACAGGCGCGCTATCGGCTTGCTGGATGCCGACCCGGACCATGCCCTGTTTGTGCTGATGCAGGCGCTGCCCGACCGGGCGGTGAGTTATGCCGCCAAACATGCGCTGCTGGCAGCGGTGTTGTGTGAGTTGACGGCGCGCAAGCTGCAGTTGCCCGAGTTGATGCGTCCGGTGCTGTTCCAGGCGGCGCTGATGATGAACGTGTCGCTGGCACGTACCCAGGACGAACTGGTGCGCCAGACCGAGGAGCCAACGCCCCAGCAGCGTGAAGAGATCGCGCTGCACCCGGAGCGCAGCGTCGAGATCCTGCGCGGGTATGGCGTGGACGACGCCGACTTGCTCGACATGGTGGCCGGCCACCATGTGATCAATCTGCCGTCGGCCCAACCGCGCAACCGTGAGTGCCGTCTGGTCATGCAGGTGGTGGATCGGTTCATTGCCAGGATGTCGGCGCGCGCGACCCGCGCTGCCCTGTCGGCACCAAGCGCGGCCAAGTCGATGGTGGCCTCGCAGGCACAGGACGCCGCGCGCGTGGCCGCAGCGCTGAGTGCCACCGTCGGGTTCTATCCACCCGGCACCTATGTGTCGCTGGCCAACGGCGAAACCGCGGTGGCGGTGCGCCGTGGTGTTTTGGCCCATGCGCCGTTGGTGGTGAGCCTGTTGCGCGCCGATGGCATGTCTGTATTGCAGTATGTCGCGCGCGACACCAGCGACAAGGCGTTTGCCGTGCGGGCGGCGCTGCCAGCGCAGCGGCTGAAAATCACAGTCAACGCGAAAAGCATCGAGGCCGCGCTGGCGCGCATGGCGCAGTCAAGCTGACGGGTGGCCGTTGGCGTTTGCCAGTGATTCGGTGCGCAGCGTCACCCGGGTCGCCGCCGTGGCGGACCAGTCCTCGCGATTGCGACCGCAGCAGCTTGTGGACAGCGGCCAGCGCCGCGTGGTGGCCGCCGTGGCAGATCAATCCTTGCGATTGCGACGCCACATTGGATCCGCGAGGGCTATTCAATTGACTGCGAAGCTCGCAGCAAATTCATGCATCGGAAGAGTGATGAATCAGCGCAGCCTTTTGACTTGGTGGCTGGTCCCGTACGCACTGCTGCCCCTGACTGCCCACGCGCAAGCGCTGGCGGTGCCGACACAGGGCCTGTCTCTTATACACATCTGACGCTGCCGACGAATAGAGAG
>ENA-ORBV01004352-ORBV01004352.1-microbial-mat-metagenome-genome-assembly--contig:-NODE-4352-length-27279-cov-45.982979_pt1 | contig 27279 bp, 21 predicted proteins | sample MGYA00237777_ERZ505514 | MGnify/ENA primary metagenome ERZ505514 (study PRJEB26160, sample SAMN06269048) | microbial mat metagenome | isolation source: Oligotrophic lake microbial mat | place...
TCGATCACCTTGATGATCTTGCCGATCTCGGCGCTGGACTGCTTGATCTCGGTCATGGCCGTGGCCATCTGCTTCATTTCGCCCTGACCCTTGTCGGCAGCCACCTTGGAGGTCTGGGACATGCCGTTGGCCTGCTTGGCGTTCTCGGCGTTCTGCTGGGTCATCGAGGACATCTCCTCAATCGATGCCGAGATCTGCTGCAGGCTCGCGGCCTGCTGGCTGGAACCCTCGGCCAGCGACTGGCTCGCCGTCGAAATCTGCGTGGCCCCGGCGTCGATCTGATTCGTGCCAGCCTGGACTTCCATCACCACGCCCTCGATCTTATTGACCATGGTGTTGAACCAGATGCCCATCTCGCCGAACTCGTCCCGGCGCGCCTCGTCCACGCGCTGGGTGAGGTCGCCCTGCGCGATGATCTTCACACGGGCGATCGTTTGCATGATCGACGACCGCAGCGTCTTGACCAGGACCACCGCCACGCCCAAGGCCAGCAGCAGAGCGATGCCGCTCGCCGTTGTGGACTTGACAGTCGCGGCGGTCGCGGTGTTCTCCGAATCGGCGATCACTTGCGCCGCCGTACCGTTGAGGGAGGTCATGAGCTCGACCACGGTGCTGGCCATCTGCGGTCCGAGTTTGTCAAGTGTGCCGTTGACCAGTTCGTTGCGCTTCTCGACCAGGGCGACCGTGCCGTCCAAGGCCTTGCTGTAGAACGTAAAGCCCTCCTCCGCCTCCGCGAGCCAGGCCTTGTGCTTGGGGTTTTGCACGTGCGAGTGGAGTATCACAAGTGCCGCATTCGCGGCCTTCACGTACTCATTCGCGTGTTGCGCATCCTTGGGGTCGCTGGTCCGCAGGTACCTCATGGCTTCGACCCGGGCGTGCTGCAGTTTGTCGAGCACTAGCGCGCTGTCCAAGGCCTCCTCGTTATCGCCGTCGGCTTTGGCTGTGCGCATGATCTCCTCGAGCAGGTCGGTGACTCGCGCCGCCGCGGGGTTCATCTGGCTGTTGACCGTTCCATTGCGGTTGTCGACGACCTCGACAAGTTCCGCGAATGTCTTTTCGTAGGTCTCCAGATCGCCGCCGACCCGGGCGAGCAGGGCCTTGCGATCGGGGTTCTGGATGTTCTCCTCGAGTTGCTTAAAATAGGTATTGGTCAAAGCAAAGTAGTCTGAATACTGGCGAAGATCCTCGTCGCTGTTGGTGACCAAGAAGTCATTGACGTTCATCCGAACCATGAGCACATCGCGGTTGAACTCGGAGGCCAGCTCCTGGTCGGTCGAGATGGACACGAACTGGGCCTGCTGCTCGACCAAGCTCTGCTGCGACCCCAGCGCCATTGCGCTGACCACCACGAGCACAGTCGTCAGGCCGCCGAAGCCCAGCACGAGCTTGCTCCCGAAGGTGAACCCGCGGCGCGTGCCGCCGTCGGCGGTCTGGACGCGGCCCAGAACGATGACGGCGCACAGCGTCCCCAGCGCCAGCGCGCCGGCGATTACCCAGAAGGCAATGACAAGCGTGCCCGACGGAACGTGCAGCGTGGGCGGAGCTTCGATGGCCTTGGCCTTGCCGGCCTTGGCGCCGAACTCGCTCCGCTTGACAACCGTCAGGGCGGGCGCGGCGAACTTGCCGGTGGCCGCGACTGTCGAAGACTCGGCCGCAGAGGCTTTGGCAGGCGTGGCCGCGGGGCCATCGGCGTTGGGCGCGGCGGGGCCGGCGAACGCCGAGCCCGCCAGCGCGATCGCGAGCAAGGTGAAAACGATGCGGGTCTTCAGGTTCATGGTAGATGCTCCGGTTCGTGATTGATCGTCTGGCCATACGTATGGCCGTCAGTCAGGAAGCACATCGACGGGATGAACCTACGGCTTGAGGCTGATTTTCCGACGTTGCCGGCTTTGGGAGGTGGGTAGTTTCTGGGGAAAGAGAAGGTGATCCGTCGGCCCGGAACGTGGCGCATGAGGTCGCCGGGCGTATCCGCGTCATCCCACTTCGCTAAGAGAGAAGTTATCGGCGACGCCGTGGACCCCCCGCCGGCTGAAGCGGGCGACCCTGACTGTACAGCACGCCTGCTTGCAGCGGTGGTGCGCCCCGGAGGTCGGCGACTTTGTTCGTTATCGGCCCCTGGATCGTGTCGCCACCGTGACTCGACGGGGCGTGGTGGATCTGAGCGATTCAGAACCGGTAGGAGATGCCGGCCAGAAAGGCCAGGTCATCTGCACTTGTTGTCAGGCCGACCCGTACCCCGGCGTCGAGCTGGAGGTCGTCTGTCAGTTTGTAGGTCAGGCCGGTGCCGATCAAGCCGCGGTAGGTCTCGTCGTGGCGGAAGTTTGCCGAGCCGGTGTACTCCAGGTACCCCGAGAGGTCGCCCACGATCGCATGGCCAAGTCCGATGCTGTGCGTGAAATCCACGGAGGAGCGGTCGTTGTCCAACCGGGGCACAAAGTCAAAGGTGGCCGAGGCGCCGAGCGTAAAGTCACCGGGGAGCGACAGACCCAAGGCGCAGCCGAGCGAGCCTTGGACCTTGTCGTTACCCAGGCCGTCGGACGCGGTTGGGAACTTGATCGAGCCCACCACCGCCAACGCGGTGACGCCCCCGTCGTTGCCCCAGAGGTTCTGCCTTAGCCCCAGCGTCACGTCGCCAAATCCGTCGGTCGTCTCTGTCGAGTCCGAGGGTCGATCCATGACTTTGGTCCAGGCATATGGGCTGAGATCTAAGTCGAGCTCGGTGTTGTTAAGCAACCCGATGCGCAACTGTAGAGGTGTGACGGCCAGCGACCGGGTGGTCTGCGCGTCCTGATTGCGGTGATCGTAGGCGAACTCCGCGAACGAGAGTTCGATCGCAAAGTGCCCGGCGTCCAGGGTGTACGCGCCCTCGGTCGAATCCGGTCGGTTTGTGCCCATGTCCCGCATCAGTCCGCGCGGGGTGGGGTTGAACAAATGAAAACTCGACTTGTCGCCGTTCGAGGACGCAGGAGAAGGTTCGGGTTTCCCCTCCCGGGCCTGGGTCGCTCCGCCCGTCAGGAACAGAAACACGACGCACAGCCGGATGATGGCGACATCGCGGGCGGTGTGGGCGGATCGCATCTGGATCTCTCTTGGAACGGGTGGTGCTGCAACTTCCCGACTGCACTCTGCGCAATCCCGGTGTGGGCAGCACAACGGCCTCAGGCCGCGGCCTGCAACTCCTTGGCAGGTTGGGGCGCCGATGCGCCGGCCTGGGCATCGGTCGCCAGCTTCGCCAGCCCTTGCTTGCCACCCACGCTGTTGATGTTGAGGAGGATGACAACCTTGTCCTTGACCTTGCCCATGCCCAGGATGGCCGAAAGGGGAACGGCGGTGCCGAAGTTGGGCGGGGGTTCGATGTTGGAGCGGCTGATGTCCAGTACCTCGCGCACCGAATCGACGATGATGCCCAACTGGAACGAAGCACCGCCCTCTTCCTCCCCGGCAACCTCGACGACCAGGATGCAGGTCTCGGCGGTGTAGGAGACGGTGGGCAGGCCGAACTTGGAGCGGAGTTCGATGACCGGGATGATCTTGCCACGCAGGTTGATCACGCCTTTGACAAAGGCGGGCGTCTGCGGCAACGGCGTCACATCAATGAGGCCGATGATCTCGCGCACGGCAAGGATGGGAAGGCCGTACTCCTCCTGGCCTAGGCAGAAGGTCAGGAATTTGTCATGGTTGCCATCATCGCTGCGGGCGGCGGTGCGGACGGTATTGTTCATCTGGGCTGCGGTGGTCATGGCTGATTCCTTTGTAAACGCGCGGAGGACGGATCATGCTGCGGCGGCGGTGGCCTCGGAGAGGATGCCGCCGATGTCAAGGATGAGGGCGACGCGGCCGTCACCGAGGATTGCCCCACCCGAGACGCCCCGGATGGATTGAGTAGCTTGGCCGAGAGCTTTGATGACGACCTGCTGCTGGCCGATGATCTCATCGGCGGCGAGGCAGGCGCGGGTGCCCTGGGTCTCGACGACGATGAGTAGATCGTCTGCCGTGTTCGTCGGGTCTCCGCCGCGACCCAGGACGTGACGGAGGCGGTGAATCGGCAGTAGTCCGCCGCGGACCATGGCCATCTCGCCCTTGCCGACGACGGTGTGGACGTCCTTGGGCTTGGGGCGAAAGCTGCGCTCGATGGAGAGCGTGGGAATGACGTAGCGTTGGGCGCCGACGCGGACCACCATGCCATCGATAATGGCCATGGTCAGGGGGAGGCGCATGCTGAAGACGGTGCCCTTGCCCGCGGTCGAGCGGATGTCGATCTTTCCGCGCAGCGCCTCGATGTTGCGGCGAACGACGTCCATGCCGACTCCACGGCCGGAGATATCGGTGACCTTCTCAGCGGTGGAAAAGCCGGGGAGAAAGACGAGGTTGAAGACCTCCGTGTCGGAGATGTCGGCGACGGGGCGGTCGGGCGCGTAGATGCCCTTCTCGATGGCCTTGGCCACGATCCTGGCGCGGTCCAGACCCTTACCGTCGTCCTCGATCTCGATGACGATGGAGCCACCGGAGTGGAAGGCCCGGAGCCACACGTTGCCCGTGTCGGGCTTGCCGGCGGCTCGGCGCACCTCGGCGGGCTCGATGCCGTGGTCGCAGGAATTGCGGATCATGTGGACGAGCGGGTCGGCGATCTCCTCGACGACATTGCGGTCCAGTTCCACATCCTCGCCCTCGGTGTGGAGGGTGATGTGCTTGCCCGCCTTGGCCGAGACATCCCGCACCAGGCGGGCCATCTTCTGGAAGGTGGACTTGATGGGGACCATGCGAAGCGACATGGAGACTTTCTGGAGGTCGCGGATGATTTTGCCCACCATGGTCAAGTTGCGCTGCATGCGCTGCTCGTTGAGCCCGCGAACGGAAGGATCCTGCACGACCATCTGCTGCGCGATCACGAGTTCGCCGACCATGTCCACCAGCGTGTCCATGCGCGCGGTGCTGACCTTGACGGTCTGGTCGGCGCGCTTCATGCCGCCGGCGGCGGGTGCGCCGGTGGGGGCTGACACTTCCGGCGATGCGGTGGGCTTGGCCGCCGCAGACTGCGGCGTCTGGGAAGCGGGCGCGGCGGCGGGAGCGGTGGGGACAGTTGTTGCGGGCGTACGGAGCGTCGCGGGCGACGGGGTTGCGGCGGGCGCGGTCTTGAGTTCCGCTCCGCCGGCATTGGTCAGGTCGCCCTGCACCGCGCGCTTCAGTTGATCGATCAGCGACTTGAGTTGTCCGTTGGTGGGCGGGGTTCCGCCCTCGAACACGCGGATCAACTGGCCCATCAGATCGCAGGTCTTGAGAATGATGCTCAGGTACTGGGAGTTGAGCGTGACTTTGTCGTTGCGGGCGCCGTCGAGCAGGAACTCGGCGCTGTGCGCCAGCGACACGATGGGACCAAGGTTCATGAACCCAGCCACGCCCTTGATGGTATGAAATGCGCGGAAGACGGTGTTGATCAGCTCCTTGTCGCTTGGGTTCTTTTCCAGTTGCAGCAGCGCCTGTTCGGAGTTGGCGATGTGCTCGCGTGACTCGCACAGGAAATCATTGAGGTTGTCCTCCATGGCACCATCGGCGGCAAGGACGACCAGGCTGCTGTCAAACTCGGACGGCGCCGCCTCGGCCGGGCCTGTGACCGTGACGCCTGGGGCTGACGAGGTCGATTTGGAATTCTCAACTATGGTGGGAACGGGGGCAGTTGCATCAGCCGCCGGGACGGCAAAGCGTGCCAGGATTGCGGCGTGGTCCGGCGCGGGAACCCGAGGATCGCTCGACAACACCGCCACGTACCCTCTCATCCAATCTACCAGCTCCAGGAGTGCATCCACGGGGAGGGCCAGCCCTTCGGCGATGCAATGGTCGATGTAAGACTCGGCCTCGTGGCAGAGCGTCTGGGCCGCGTGCAGCGAGAGTACGCCGCACTCGCCCTTGAAGGTGTGCAGCCGGCGCCGGATCTCGGCGAGAACCTCGGGTGAGTTGCCCGAGGACTCGACGGCCATCACTTGCGATTCAAGCTCCACGAGCGTGTGGCCGCACTCCGTTACCCACGACGAAAGAAGCTCCGAGTCGACGGCCTCGCCTGGTCGAGGGACGCGGCTCTCGGCACTGTACGGCGACGGGCCGATATCGCCGAGCGGCCGACCTTCCTGGTCGGCCATGACCGCTCGCTGGGCGTATTCGATGCCACGTCGGACGAGATCAATCGCCGCAGCGGCGTCTTCGGTCTCTCGATGGACAATCTCCTCGATCAACCCCGCGGCGTGTTCGAGGCAGTCCGTTACGATCCCGAGGTCCGAGGAGGACAACTCGCCGCAGAGTGACCGGAGCCGGTCGTGGAGGCCAACCAAGGCGGGCAGGTCATGCTCATCGGCCAGGACGGAAGCCTTGGCGATGTCGTTGATAGTTGGAAGCAGTATCAAGAGTACCTCATATCTAACAAGTGAACACCCACTCCCCTTTCGGACGATCCGGTGGGCGACGTGAGCCGACTGGTCCAGAATTTCTGCCGTCGATCCGGCAAATGCCAACCTCGGCCTTTACGAGACGATTCAGGCCGCGACGGCCGATTTCGTTCCCTCTGCCGGCCTCGCGGCGGGCATGCGTACGATCTGGGCGATCTCGCTCAATGCCCGTGGGGCGACCGACCCCGTTTTGTACACCAACTGCCGCTGCTCGTCCCAGTAGATCCAGACGGGGCCTTTGACCGTGTCCTTGAAGTGAATCGCAAACTCTCCGATGTGGAACTTGACGTTCGGATGGATCGCCTTGGCGATATGCAAATCGAGCTTGCGGCGCTCCCGGGCAGCGATCTCGATCGCGTCCAGCTTCGCCGTCCACTTCACGAGCTCGTTATTCTGCTGGCTGAGCTCGTAGGCAGTTTCCGTGAGCATTTCGCGGTCGGCTGCGGACGGTCTGGGCTTCATCTTGACAAGGCGTTCCTGCGCGGTCAGTTGCGTGAGCGTTTGTTTGATCTGATCGACGACCTTCACAGCCGCGCGTCGAGAGGCCTGAAGCAGGGGCACATCACCGAGCGAGATCGTGGTGGGGATGCAGGCCGCCGAGCCGATGACCTTTACCACCAGGGAGCCGGTGACGGCGATTTCGCCGCCGAGAATCGCTCCGTTGGGGCAATTGAGATCCTGACCGACAACCAGCTTGCAGTCGACGATCTCGCGCTCAACGTTGAGGTTGCCAGAAAATGTGCCAGTGACCTTGTCAAGGTACACAATTTGGGCATTGCGCCCCACGGAGATCGTCCCGCGGCCGCTCCCGGCCATCCCGCCGCGTGCGACGAAGTCTGCGCCGCAGCGGATCTCGGCGCTCTCGATCAGCCCACCCACATGAATGTCGCCGTCCGCAGTCACCTTGAAACCCGGGCGGACTCCCCCCGCGATTTTTACGGAACCGGCGAACGTAATGTGACCGGTGGAGAAATCAACATACCCCGGCACCTCAAGCGACTGAATGACCGAAAGTTCGTTCTCCCGAAGCACGAGAACGCCGTCTTTTTCCGCGATAATCCTGCCGAGAGAATCGAGTGTGAGCGTCGGGTGAAGCTTGATGGGGATTGGCTTGCCGGGTTGAGCCTTGATCACCCCGCCGCGGACGTCGCGGCCATCGGTTCCTTCTGTCGGTTTGTGGGCCGCGCCGACAATGTCGGCGGTCTTGACCTGCACATAGTTCAGCCCGGCATAATGATCGGTTCGTTCCGCGACCGATCCCGGCGCGTGTCCTGAACTTATTATCAGCTCGAATCCTTGATGCCCCTCCATCCGACCGTCCTCGCCGGCTACCGGAGGAACCGAACGGGCGATGATGGTTCTGCGTTCCGTCACCCCTGAGCCATAGGCCGCCGCGAACGCCGCGATCTCCCGCGCAACTTCCTTATCGATGAGCACCCCAGCCGCCTTGACAACCGACGCCAGTGAGCTTGGCGTGACCATCGCGGTGGCCAAGCCAGGCGGCGCGATGAGGGTAGCCTGGCTCCCGTCGGCCGCAATCTGCACTTGAGTCTCTTGATTGGCGGTCACAATAGTCCCTGTTATGCCGCCTTCTTCGCGGCGACTTTGGCCATGGTTGTTTCGATGATTTTCGACAGATTCTCGGGCGTGAACGGCTTCACCGCGTAGTTGTTGACCCCGGCCTGGATCGCCTCCATCACCTTCGCCTTTTCAGCCTCGGTGGTAACCATGATGATGGGCGTCGTCTTGTTCTTGGCACGGTAGGTCTTCACGAAGGTGATGCCGTCCATCACTGGCATGTTCCAGTCAAGGAGGATCAGGTCTGGCTTGAACGCGTCGACCTTGCTGACGGCGTCCAGCCCGTTCGCGGCCTCCTCGATAGCGGTGACCCCGAGGGTCCCCAGGACGCCCTTCACGATGTTCCGCATGGTCTTTGAATCGTCGACGAGAAGTACACGCATGGTTGTTGGTCCTTGAACTGTTGGCGTGGGGTTAAGCGGCGGTGCCGGCTGGAATACTCGCTTTCAATCCCCCGGCGGCATCGGCCGCGCCGGAGGCCGGGGCATTGACGCTGGACTGGATGTTGACGTCGATCACAAAGCGACCGGCCGCGGTGTTGCAGAAGATGCAGATGCTCGCAGCGCTGCTCGGGGACGAAATCTGGTGGCTGACTGCGACGACGACCGACGGGCAACCGATGCTCACGTTCTGCCCAACGAACTTGGCCTTGGCCCCGCCAGCGATCATGTTCGCGAGCTCGCCGATGGCGTCGGCAAAGTCGGGCGTGCCGACCTGCAGCCGGCTCCCGGCGAACACCGAGGCGATCTGCACGGCAGCCAAGTTGGTAAAGCCCACGACGACCGAACCGACCACATCACCCGAGAATCCGATGATCCCCGAGACGTCGTACTGCTGCTTCCCGGTACCAAGCTGCGGCTTCTCAAAGGTGACCGGCAGTTTCACCATGGTTTCGAATACCGCCTTGGTGGCTTCCAGAAAGGCGTTGATATGCTGGACATTTATTCTCATGTATTGCGACCTCGACATCGGGCCACGATCAGGCGTTTCGGGCGCAAATGGAACGCCACGATCCTAGCCGGAACCCGGTTTTCATCGGCGGTTCGGCGGCGGTGGCTTAATCGAAGTTATGATTTGGTGCGCCCGCGCCCGTCGAGCCGCAGTAATCGGACGACAGTCCTCAGTCCTCCGAACGCCGCGCACGACAAAGGATTAACTTGCATCTTTCGCGCTATCGCCGATCTTGTGGCTCGGGCGTGTCCTGCCGGAGGTCGACCTCTTGACGCCGAGTTTGCCGGAACTCGCCGACATGCTCCGATGTCCGCCCGTCACCGATCGAGCGGAGCTGCGAGCGATTTCGCAGCGCATGCTGGCTATGGGCTGCGCCGCCGCCATCAAGCTCGGCGAGGGCGGCCTGTATCTCGCCGCGAGGGGCGACGCCGGGCGAATCGCATCGGCGCGATTGCCCGCGAATTGGCTCGGCGTGGACCACGTCGAGCCGTGCTTTGTCGTCGATGTAGCCAATGCCACCGGCGCGGGCGATTCCACTATCGCCGGCCTGCTTGTGGGTACCGAACTCGGATTGAACGCGCGCGAAGCAGCGGCGCTGGCCACCGGGTCGGGCGCGAGTCGCTGCGCCGCCGGAAGCGCGCGTAGCATGGAGTCGGCGGAAGCAATCACTCGGCGAATCGCGAAGAACTGGACGAAACGCCGCTCGGCGTTCGAGTCGCAAGCTCGGTATCGGCGAGAGACGGAGAACCGACGACGACCGGCGACTTGACCGCACGCCTATATCTCTTCGCGATACAAGTGCACGATGATATTGCCGTCGCCGGCGGCGGCGGGCGCATCGTGGTGATAGTCGACCCAGACAGGTTTGTTCGGCCCCGGTGTCCGCAGCAGGCGAATGGTGGCGCTGTGCGCGTCGTAACCGCCGCCATACTCATAGTCGGCAATCACTGGAACACCGGGTTCGTGGTTGGGCGTGAGGCAGACACTTGTCGAGAGCCAATCGCCGCCGAAATATGCGGCGTGATACAGATTCAATCTCACTTTCCTTCCAACATGCTGCGCGAGGCGTGAGATGTCGTCGTCGCCCACGACGCCGTCGCCGTTTAAGTCGAATCGTGTGGTGTAGCCGCCATAGCCCTGTTCGTCGCTGTCGCGGGCGTTCTCAAACGCGTATCCCACCCGGCCAAGCTCAAATTTCGATCCGACGTGCCGCTTCGCCTGCTTAATGTAGGCTTCGCTCACTACGTCGAAGTGCTTGGCCAGCATCCCTATGTCGCATTCGTAAACCGCGCTGGGCACGGATTTGAACGGTGCGAGGTCAAGCAGTGCGATCCTCGGTTCATCGTACGGAATCAGCAACGATTTGATCAGGCGATCGGCATCGTGGCACAGTCCGATTTCGTCAAACAGCCCAGTCGTGTCATCGCCGGGCAGCAGTTCGTATAGACCGTGGCACTGCACTACAGGCGTGAACGGCGCCTCGGCATAAACGCCGTTGTGCATGGCAATCTTCTGCACCACGCGGCGGGAGTAATAGTTCGTGCCGGTCTTTTCTGGCGACGACCACACACCGCGCACCGCGCTGTTGAGCGAGGGATAACACACGTTGCCCTCGATCGTGGTGCTGATCGGCCGGTGGCGAACCTGCACGGTCATGCCGTCGCGGCCGTCAGTTCGCGCTTCTTCACACGGCTGGTGTTCGCGAAAATGGGTGTGGAGCCCGCCGCGGGTCATATCCCAAGTGTACTCGTGCGAATACAGGTTGTGATCGGCGACAGGGTAGCTCAACAGCGAATGAGAGACGGCCCATCGCGGTCGCCCGGGCGGGTATTCCACGCGAGGGTCGCACGGGTAGATTCCGCCATCGGTGAACGAATCGTCTTCCAGATGCAGATCGTCGCGCCACGCGACCCTCTGGAGCTTGGGGTCGATCAGGGCGGTTGGGAAGAAAGTCGTATTGCCGTCGCCGTTGAGTTTGACGGTGACACGTCGAGCCACGCCGAATCGCTTGCGATGCACGCGCCAGCCGTGCGGTGTCCAGATTCCCATCCACTTCAGCGGGTTGTGGATGATGTTGGGCTCGTAAATGCGAAGCGGGCGTTCCATGGGAGGCCGGTTAATTGGTCCGTTTCCCTCGCTCAGGAAGAAACTGGATTGTTGGCTGCGGCCTCGCCGAGCGAGACGCCGGTTTGCAAGTCAGCGTCGATGCGTGATTCACGCAGGTTGATCGCGATGGCTTTGACGAGAACGGCGTCGAGCATATCGCCTGGCACCACCACCACACCACTACAGTCGCCGACGATCCAGTCGCCGGGGCTGACCGGCACGCGGCCACAGCAAATGGTGGTCTGCCATTCACCGATCTCGGCGAACGTGCCGGCACGCGGAGAGATGCCACGCGAAAAGAAAGCGAATCCCATTTCGATCACATCATCGATATCGCGAACCGCGGCATCGAGAATTGCGCCGGCGATCCCGCGCTGTTTGGCGCGTCGGCTCATTAACCCGCCCATGAGGATCAGGTCGTCCCGCCCGCCCCCGTCGACGACAAGCACGTCCCCCGGCCGAGCGAGTTCCAATGCCTGCTCGAGCGCCCAGGTGGCGCCAGGATAGCATCGCACGGTAAACGCCGGCCCGGCGACTTTCATGTTCCGGGCAACCGGGCGGATTGAGCCTTCCAGGGATTGAAAGTGTTTACCGAGCGCGCGAAGGGCGTCGCCCACGTTGGCTGATCCACAGCGGCGAAAAGAAGCAGATGTGATTCGTGTCGGGTCGTCGTCCATACGCAGATGCTCTTTCCGGATTCTATCGCCAGTATTTTTGAGTAGCGAACAAAATCACCTGAAGCGCACTTCATTCAAAACGAATCGGGGCAAACCGGCGCGGCTGATGAAATCGCAACCTCTCGCCGATATCGTTCCACGCCGCCCAATGCGGGTGGGAGGTATCGTCGCCGCACTTGAAGAAGTTGCCCCGCCATTCGCCGTCGAATCGGCGAACGATCGGCACAAATTCGGTCACGATGGCAATCGGAATTTCCAACCCCACTCTCCACGATGTCGGCTCGGTGCGTTCCGGGTCAACGCATCCGGTGAGCGTCGATCGAACTCGTATTTTTGCCGCCGCCTCGGAAGAAACCCGGGTGGCTTTGCGAAACACTTTGGTTGCGTGACGAGTCGGATCCTCAATAAAGTATAAAAGCATTGTCCCGCAGCAGTTAAGTTCAAAATTGAAGTATGCGTTCGTGCCCGGCGGCTGTAGAAACAACTCGACGCAACTGTCCTTGCTTACCAGGTCCTGAAAGGCGGTGTGGACGCAGCGCACAAAGCGGTCGGCGACTGAAAAATCGACGAATACTGCGTCGCCGGTGTAGAGCGCCCGCACCTGCGTTTTCGGGCGGTGATCGGAACTTTTGGGATGAAAATGAGCAATGTCGACAATGCCGGCATTCGACCACGGCGACTTGGTTAGGTCGCCCAGCAGCCGGGGCGCCGACCGCACGCGCCGGACGAGGTACTCGACGCCCACGCGCGGCGGCAGCGCTCGGTAGACAGGCTTGATCGCGGGCCGCTGGATTTTATTCATGCCATGAATAAAGTACCATCTTGTCGCCGATCGTCAAACTATTTCCGATAAAGATCCCTCCCGTACTCCGGTTTCGGCGGCAGCGGAAACCGGACAAAGGCGTCGATCCGGGCGGGCAAAACCGATAAGCTCCCACCAACGCGTGATAAAATACAAGCGAATTGCATGCCCGATCTACTTTTACACCTTCGGACCCCACCCGGCAGTGGTGTGTGTCGCCACCGGTGCGGCGCTCACGCTCGGGTGCCCGGATTCAGACAATTACCAGTCCGATGGAACGCCGCTCCCGTTCAGCCGCCGTCAGCCGCCGGCCGTTGGGGGGTCAGCGCTGTTTCCCGGCAATCCGCTCGCCGGCCCCATCGCGGTTGATCGCGCGGCACCCGGCGATGCGCTGGCCGTCACGATCAACGCCGTTCGGCTCGACCGCGATACCGGCCGAACGCTGTTGGCTCCGGGTCATGGACTGCTCTCAAGCGATCAACTCACCGGCCGCCGGGGGGACGCGCCCGAGCGTATGCTGCACTGGGCGATCGATGTCGGTAACAGCCGGGCGCGGCTGACCAACGCTTTTGGCACTGATACGGTGGAAGTGTCGCTCAATCCGTTTGTAGGTTGCGTCGGTGTGTGTCCCCCGCGCGGTGAAGTGATTTCATCTTTGTTTGCCGGCGACTTCGGTGGAAATATGGATCTGCCGTTCCTCCGCCCGGGTACAACCGTCATCCTGCCGGTGTTCGCGCCGGGAGGGTTGTTCATGCTCGGCGACATCCACGCGGCACAGGGGCACGGCGAAATCATCGGCGGGGGGATCGAGACTTCCGGTGAAGTCGATTTCACCCTGAGCCTCCTGCGTGACGACGGCTTGAGCTTTCCCCGCGCCATCGATGGTGAAAATGTCTACGCCATCGCCAGCCACGGCGACCTTCGGCAGGCGGTCGGGCTGGCCTGCACGCGGCTCATCGATTGGCTGGCCGCCGAATTTGAGATGAATCGCTTTGATGCGTACGCCCTGATGACCCACACTGTTTCGATCATCACCGGCAACGCCGTCACCGCCCCGTACACCGTCGCCGCCGCCGTCCCCCGTGGTGTGTTGCCGGCGCGGGTGAAGTCGTTGCTGGATCATCGCTGATCGGCGTTGTCGTCATCGCTTTTCCCGAGCGAGCGAAGCAGGTACCGCAAGTCGCCCACCCCACCGAAGAAGATCACCACCGTAAACCCCAGCGTGAGAATGACGCTGATGAGCACCGTCCAGAATGTGAACGGTGACCAAAGGCCCAGGTCTTGATCGAACTGAATGAACGCGAACATTTTTGGTCTCCTCACGCGGCTTTTTACGGCAATTTATTCAATTCACGCACGGTTTGGCCGAGGTCCCAGTATTTTGATTCTTCGCTGGAAAACAGCGAAAGCACGATCATAGCCAGCCCGCCGGCCAGGTAGGCGTACAAGCCGGTTTGTTCGGGTGTCCACGGAAGCGTAGCACCGGTGTCCATATGCGCCAGCACCTGCCGCGCAATGACGTCGGCGATCGGCACTAACACGCAGATTGCGACGCACGCGTACGCACCTACCGTCTTTGCACCGCGCCAATACATTCCCAGCAGCACCACGATGCCCGATCCGCCGATGAGGTTGGCGGTGAGCCACATAAAGCTCCAGATGGTCATTCCCGGTTTGTAGATCATTCCGAAGAGAAAGAAGATCACGCACAGCGCCAGCGTGGTCATGCGCACGGCGCGGATATGCTGTTTCGGCGACGCCGTGGTTTTGCGGAAGGGGTGGATGCAGTCGTTAACAATTGAGGTCGACCAACTGAGAATATATTTGTCGGTTACGGCCACATCAGCAAACAGCAGTGCCAGCAGCAGGAAGCCCATGAGCACTGCCGGCACGCCGATCTGCGCCAGATAGTGCGGGGTGGCATAGCTGCCCCACTCGGTGGGCGTGACACCCTTTGCCGCCACACTCTCGGGCATCGCCATGCCCATCGCCGACAACGCCGCCACGCCAATGGCGAAGATGATCAGACTTCTCCCAAACCCGAAGATCGCGCTGAGCAGATACGACCGCGACACCGTACGCGGCTTATCCATGGCGGCGTACTGCTGAAGGTACGGCCCGTAGGAAAACTGCAGAAGGATTGTCATCACGTTGAGGAAGATGAAAAACTGGATGCCGTACGACTTGGGGTCGTTCACAAAGGGGTTCACGCCCGTCATCCCCAGGGTTTTTTCCATCCCGGACCAGACGTGCTGCAACCCGTTTACAAAGCCGGCGGGTTCCACCGATTGACTGACAACGTGAACGCAAAGCCAGGTCATCGTTCCCATGACCAGAATCCCCTGAAAAAAATTGGTGACCATGAGGGTGGTGTACCCGCCGAGCGTCGTAAAAATTAGCGGGCAGAGCAGGAGAATGAACATCAGAACCCAGTCGGTCGGAATGTTGGCGCCAAGAATTGCGGTGGCGTCGGGTAAACCGATGAGCCGGCGGACGAAGATCGCCCCCCCGATCGGGAAGATGCACATCTGAAGCACGCCGGCGAAGCAGTTGATCATGCCCACGACGATGCGCAGGTTCCGGCTGAATCTTCGTTCGATGTACTCCGGCACGCTAACCGCCCGCGTGGCGCGGAAGCGCTCGATGCCGAAGCCAAAGATACCGAACAGCGGCATCATGATGCACAGCGAGATCAGGTTGCCGATGACGAACGCGAAGCCGTTGCGATAGCCTTGTTCGCACATGGCGGCGATGCTGATCAGCCCGATCTCCCCGCCGATGCCCGCGCCCATGCCAAGCCACATGCGTATTTTTCGCCCGGAAACGAGGTAATCATCGACCGACTTCGTTTTGAAATTGAGATATACGGCCCAGGCGAGGAAGAACATGAATCCCGCGCCGAGAATGAGCCAGTCAACCGGTGCAATTGCCATGCGTAACCACCATCAAGTGAACGACAGGCTACCTACCCCGACTTTATTTATGACGTGAATTAAGTCGCCCGTCAAGAAGAGATTTAAAATTTCCGCGCCGCTTGGCGACGGCGCGGTGAGTCGCGCGCTGGGTTTGGCGCCGAAAAGTCACGGCAGGGCCGCGGCCATGTCGGCGTGGCGGAGTTCGGGGAGGTCGAACAGTTCCTGCGCCACCAGCACCGCCGCACCCAGCAGGGGGAGCTTTTCCTTTTCGCTCGCGGCCCGGATCACTACGTCCTGCCGGGACCGGAGCAGTGCCGAAGTTTTCACCTGTTCGCGAATGCTGGTCAGCAGCAATTCCTCCGCGGTATCAATCGCGCCGGCGATGATCACTTCATCGGGAGCAAGCAGGTTGATCATGTTGGAAACGGCCACGCCCAGATATCGCCCCACGTCGCGAACGATGTCGCCGCAATCACCGTCCCCTTCGCGCGCCAGTCGATAGATCAGCTCCGGTGACAGCGCCTCGCCCTTTTCAATCGCGCCGGCAAGAGCCTTTCCGCGATCGTCGCGCATCTGGTGCTGGGCCCGCTCGATGATGGCCGATGGGCTGACAAATGTTTCAAGGCAGCCCCGGCTCCCGCACTCGCAAACCCGGCCGTTTATATCAACAATCGTGTGCCCGATTTCACCCGAGAGGCCGCTTCGCCCCACATACAACTGGCCGCGCCGGAGCAGGCTCATTCCCACGCCGGTGCGCAGCGAAATGATAAGGATGGTGCGGCTTTGGTGCTTCGGATTAACCCACTTCTCGTAAAGCGCCGCCAGATGGATTGATCGCTCGACGCGGACCGGCGCACGCAGTTCGACCTCCAGCAGATGACCGATCGGAACATTGTGCCACTGCGGCATGTTCGTCGATGAAATCAGCACGCGCTTCTCAGAATCGATCAACCCCGGCAGCGCGATACCGACACCCAACAACGGGTGCCGGCCGATGGTTTGCAGCGCGGCTTTGCTCAATTTCAGGATCGCCGCGATCGTGACCGAAGGTTGTTCGAACCGGCTCACATCCTGCTCCTGGTAATGGAGGATCGCGCCCTCTAAGTCTGTGACGGCCACTCGAATGTGATCGGGTTCGAGGTCGATCGAAAGTATTCGTCGCGCGTCACGGTTGATTTCCAGCATCAACGGCGGGCGACCGAAGCGGATGGCGGGCAGTTCGGTGGCAGGAATTTCCCGAAGCAGCTTCTTCGCAAGCAGGTCGTTCACGATGCTTGTGACAGTTGCCGGCTTAAGACCCGTCCTGCGGGCGACGTCCGCCCGAAAGGTTGGCTGCATCACCCGCACCGCCTGCAGCACCAACCGACTGTTGAGTGTGGAAATGAGCTGGGTGTTTCCAACTTGCGAACCCTTGGGCATGTGTCAGACAATACGCAAACTGCGTGGTACAGTCACGAACCGTGGCGCTCATTACTTTATTCGTGACGTAAACTAAGTTAGCTTGGCTTAGGGGCGCGACGGTCGGAGCCTGTGATGTCAATTCGTAGCCAATTCACCCGCAAGGTTGCAATGACGCTGATGGCGCACCCCGATGATGCAGAAATTCTCTGCAGTGGCACACTGGTGCGTTTGCAGCAGGCGGGTTGGCAAGTCCATATTGCGACTACGTGCGCGGGCGATTGCGGCACCGCAACGCTGCCGGCAAAGCAGATCATGGCGGTCCGCGCCGACGAAGCCCGCGCCTCGGCAGCGGTCATCGGCGCGACATATCACTGGACCGGCTCGTACGACGGAAAGGTTTGTTACGACCCGTCCACGCTCGATCGCGCTTACGAACTGTTCCGAAAAGTCTGCCCGACCCTAGTCATCACGCACCCTGCCCGTGATTACATGATGGACCATGAAGAGACGCACCGGATTGCCCGCGCGGCGTCATTTGCCTACACATGCCGCAATATCTCAACCGTCCCGCTTGCCGACGCGACCGTCGGAGTGCCGTGGCTCTATTACGCAGACCCGATCGAAGGAATCGATTTCCTGGGAACGCCAGTCACGCCCACCACCGTAATCGATATCTCGCAGCAGCAGGATACTAAGCTGAAGATGCTTGCGTGCCACGCCAGTCAGCGGGATTGGCTGCGCGCCCACCACGGCATGGATGAATACATCGACGCAACCCGCCGGCACGACGCGCTGCGCGGCACGCTCATCGGCGCAGCGGCGGCCGAGGCGTTTGTTCAGCATCGCGGCCACGCTTACCCGCGTCACGACCTGCTGCTTGAGCTTTTTGGCAATCCCTGAGTCCCTATTTCGCGGCGGAGAACACACCCATGCCACTCGACTTCAAATCAACCGTCGCCGGATCACTATTAGACGGGTTCTATCCCAAGGGCTGGGACTTTGACCGCATCGACACCTGTTGTGCGATGGGTCCGAAGAAACTACTTAAACCCGCGAAGCACTGGAACAAGGGGTTCAAGCCCGTGCCGGTGCGAAGCGTCGGCGAGATGGATGAGAAAATGGGGAACGCCATAGCCGATGAAATTGAGCAAAGCGGCCGTGCGAAGCAGCCGCTCGCGATTATCCTGCCTGTCGGCCCGATGGGGATGTACAAGACCGTCGTGCGCCGCCTCAAACGAAGCAAGACGTCGTGCGACCATGTGACGACGTTCAACATGGATGAATGGTCCGATCGCGATGGGAACACGATGCCGGGAAACCAGGCCGGCGGATTCGAGCACGCGATGAAGAATGCGCTATTTGAACCGTTGGGGAAATTCACTATCCCGCGCGGACAACGAAATTTTGCGACAAGTACGAACCTTCCCACCTACGCCGCCAAGATCACCGCGCTCAAATCAGTGGGCGCTCGCCTCGTGACGGTGTACGGGATCGGCCGCGCTTGCCACATTGCTTTCTGGGAGCCGCAGTTGGCCGCAGCTTATTCCGAGCAGGATTGGAAACGGCAAACCCACCGCACTGGCGTCGCGCTACACCCGTTGACCATTGAACAAAACGCGCTGCACAGCTTCATGAGCCGGTTTACGCTGATTCCCTGTTTCGCGAATTCGATCGGCCCCGGGCTTTTTCTGCAGAGCGACTTCTGCATCGGCGGGGCGGACGGCGTCTACCCGGAACGCGGCGCGAGTTGGCAGGGGATGAGTCTCTGTGTGACCCTGCAATACGGCCCGACGCCATGGATCCCCAGCAGTTTCATGCCCACGATGGCGGGGCGTTTATTTTTTGTGAAGCAGCTCGCCGGGCCGCTGCTGGCCCACGCGCAGTAGACCCAGTTGCATGAACAAACCGGTTCGTGAACCGGCCAGCGGCAAACAATCAGCGCAATCAGTGATGTTATCGGAGCCAGCCGGCCGGCATCACTTTTTTAAAGTGCGATTTATTTTTTTCCAGATTTTAGTTGACGAAGCACTTAATTCATGTCATAAATTAAGTCCGGTTGGAGCATGTGCTCCTCGCCAGCGTCGTACGGTACCCGCGAACCGAGGCGATGGTTTTTTCCAGTCCATCTTCCATTTCGCGCGGGAGTTCGGGTTTGAACACATCACAACCCGGACAAGCTAGGAACTGGGGCCGCAACGGCTCCGAAACACGAGGTGAGTTATGAAGCTACGAGACGTATCAGCGGCCGCCGTATTGGCCATCGGCGCGTTGGGTGTTGCGACGGCAAACGCCGGCGACACGTTCATTCACCATTTTGACCAGGCCGTGGGAACCCCCGCGGGCGTCGCCGACTTTGCCGGCGGCAACCCGAACCAGACCACGGTCCCCCCCGCCGGCCCAGGCGGCTCGATCGTTGCCGGCGGCAAGTTCGGCACGGGCCTGAATCGCGCTGTAGGCGGACGCATCCAATATGAAACGGCCGGCAACTATAATGTACAACGCGGCACGGTTGAGATGTTTGTCAACTACCCCTCGATTCCCGGTTTTCAGCACACATTCGGCACCGTTTTTCCATCGTCGGCCCAGCTTGGCGACATTCGCATGTACATCTTCAACCCCGGCGGTGGCAATTTGGCCATCGGCGCATACATGACCGATGCCACCCCGGCCCATCGCTGGGAGATTGAAACCAATGGCGGCACATTCCCGCATGTGCCGGCGGCCAACGCCGCCGTCAACACCTGGCACCATTTTGCCTGGACCTGGGACACTGCCGCCGCAACCACGTCCCTGTATTGGGATGGCGTGCGCATCAGCAACGCGACCCGCGTCGGTACCGTAAACCCGTACGATGGCGCGATCCCGACGCAGTTCCACATTGGTGAGGCCCAGCTTGGTTCGGCCACGTTTAACGGACTGATTGATGAATTTCGCATCAGCGACTCGGTGGTTTACACCGGTGCGAACATCACGGTGCCCACCGCACCCTTTACGGTCGTACCTGAGCCGACAAGTCTCGGCCTGCTGACTCTGGCTGCGGCGGGAATGTTCCGCCGTCGCTAACGGTTTTGTTGGTATAATTGCGGATCCAGCATGGATTGTGGTGTCGGCGTCGCTCCGCCGGCGACGCCGACACCAATTCGCTTAAGACGCCGCCCGGCGGCTGCCGGCCGGCATCATCGGTTGGGAGACTTGTCATACGTATCCCGCGCGCCGGCGCAACAGTCGAAACTTTGAGGAGCAAGACCCATGCAGAAACGAACTACCCGCGCATTCACGCTCGTCGAGTTGTTGGTGGTGATTGGCATCATCGCCGTCCTGGTGGGCATTCTGTTGCCTGCGCTGAACAAAGCCAAATCGCAGGCGAACCGCACCAAGTGCGCCGCCAATCTGCAGCAGATCGGGCAGTTGTACATGATGTACGCCAACGCTTGGAAAGGCGCGTTCCCAAACTGGAAGGGTCCCCGGCCCAACCCCGGTGAAGCTAACAGTTCCGGCGGGACCACATGGGAAACGATGGCCGTCACCATGCGTGCGCAGCTCGAGGATCAATTCAAGTTCAAGCAGGGCAGAATTTTCTACTGCCCGGAAAACCAGATCGGCGGCGGTTTGCAAGCCGGAGAGGATCCCATTCTCGACGAAGACGACTGGTTCAAGAGCCACATTGATGGAGCAGGGGAATCCGTGGTGTACCTCGGTTACTCAATCTACGCCGCGAACGGTAACGCACAGAGTTGGTTTTACGGTCGCGGCACCGTGAACCTGCCGCCCCCCAATCTTGCGTCGCCGTACAAGGCAAGTGAGAAGGGACTATCCGAGCGCCCCCTGGTCATGGATATTGTGGTTGATTACAGCAATATTTCGCCCCGTCAGAAATGGGCTTACTCTTCGCACCAGGACCGCCGAACAGCAAAACCCGCCGGGCGCAACATCCTCTGGGGCGACGGCCATGTGACGTGGCGAAACTTCAGTGAAATCAAGACCAGGCTCAATCCCGTCACTGGCACTCAGGTTCATTGGTGGTGATGCGGCGATTGAAGGCCGGTGGTACCAATTCCGCTGATACAGGAGAGGCGATCATGTACGTAGGTATTACGGTTCACAAACTGAATCCGGCGAGCCGCTGGGCGACCCGTCTTGCGACGGCAGCGATGCTGGCAACGGCTTCCCTCGCAACGGCCGCGGGCATCGACAACACTTTGTTCCTGCACCACTTCGACGTGCAGAACACAGACCCGATTTTTGCAGGCAAGCCCGGCAACGCCGACTATGCCAACGGCAGCGGTCAGATCTACACCGAGATACCGCCGTTCTCCAATGCCCCCGGCGGACAGATTGCATCCAGCCCGGTGAAGTTCGGCGCCGGCTCATTGCTTCGTAACGCCCCGGGTGTTGGGGGGCGCGTGATGTTTGATACTGAAAACAACTTCAACGTGCAGCGCGGCACCATCGACATGTGGGTCAACTCCTCACAACTGTCGTCTTCCACCTCCTTCTGGGGATTGTGGGGCACACAAGTGGGTGGCACGTTCCCCGGCGACCTCCGCATGTACATCTACAACACCGGCGCTGGGCGCACGCTGGGCGCATACATGATTGGTGACGACGACGTGGCCAACCGCTGGGAAGTCGAACAATCCATCCCACTGCCGCTGCTTACCAACAACGCCTGGCACCATGTGGCCTGGGAGTGGGATATCAGTCTTGGCGTGAGTGCGACCTATTGGGACGGGCAACTGCTGCGCAGCGCGGCGAGTTTTGGGAACGTCCACTATGCGGGAAATCTGCCGGACCAGTTCGTAACACGATTTCATGTGGGCGAGAACCAATCCGGTTCTGCGCCGTTTCCCGGTTACATCGACGAGTTCCGCATCAGCGACGCGCGCCGGTACAACGCCAGCAGCTTCACCCCGCCGACGGCGCCGTACTCGGTGGTCGTAACGCCTTCGTGGGCGTTTGATGTATCAGGCAACTGGACCGATGCCACCAACTGGACCGCCGCCGTTCCCAATGCAGTGGACGCAACCGCCGTCTTTGGCGGTGTCATCTCGCAGGCGCGAACGGTTAACGTCAATACGCCGATTACCGTCGGCACGATCACCTTTAACAATTCCAACCCGTACAGCATCACCGGCGGCGGTACGTTGTCGATGCAGACCAGCACCGGAAATGCCGCCATCACGCTAGCCCAGGGAGCTCATCAGATCAGCGCACCGCTGCGCCTCGCAAGCAATACCACATTGGATGGCACAGGCACGCTGAAGGTGGCCTCATTAAGTATCGACAGCGGCAAGGCGCTGGATACCACGACGCGTTCGCTGGTCGTCGACTACGCCGGCGCCAGCCCGCGCCCCGCCCTTGAGGCGCTGATCGCATCCGGCTTCAACGGCGGAACGAACAACGGCCCGGGCATACGCACTTCGTCGGCCACCGCAACGTTGCGCCTTGGCATTGCCGAAGCAGCCGAAACTCCGTTTGGTGCGGCGTTCAACGGACAATCGCTCGATGCAACCTCGCTGGTCATCCGCTACACCATTGCGGGCGACGCCGACCTGAGCGGCATCGTGAATTTGGACGACTTCACGCGTTTGGCAACCTCGTTCGGAGGCGCAGGCCGATGGGCTGTTGGCGATTTTAACTACAATGGCTCGGTGAATCTGGACGACTTCACGATCCTGGCCGCAAATTTTGGCTCGTCGGCGCCGGTCGACCTGCCACGCGGGGGCATCCCCGAGCCCACTACATTCGCAATGTCGGCGGTTGGCGCATTGGGGCTGCTACGGCGCCGGCGGTGAGATGCCCGACCGTGACATGCCCTACCGGCGAGATGAAAACGACGAGGATGGTCATAAGCCGGTTCGAGCGTCGCGCCACGGTGCTGATCCTGACGGCATGTAGTGGTCTCACGGGCGCCGCCGACTACAGACCAGCGCCGGCAGCGCCACGCTTCAGCTATCGCGTGGCGCTCATTCCGTGGAATCAGTGCTTCATCTGATGAGTAGCGCAACCATTACCGGCAACGCCGCCATTAAACTCGGGGGATTGAACATCGATAGCGGAATGTCGTTGGATGTCGGTGCGGCGCATGTTGCGATCGCCTACACGGGATCGTCAACGATTCAGGCAGTCGAAGCGCAAATTCGCGGCGGGACGATCCACTCGAACGGAACATCGCCGTCGCTCGCATTGGGCATTGCCGAGGCGACAGAAACGCCGTTCGCGGTAAGCTGGTTCGGGTTACCCGTTGATGAAACCATGCTGCTGCTTCGCCTGACGCTTCGAGGTGATGCCGATCTCAGCGGCACTGTCAATCTCGACAACATGCCACGCCCAATGCGCAGCGCGAAGATGCGGTTGGCGTAGCGCTTACCTCGACTTGCCGTAAAAACATATCAATATTTTATTCGATTTTCGTTGCATCCCCCCGGTTGACGGTCTACCATTAATCTCACATCTCGCCCGAGGATACCGATAATCCGGGTAATTCTTACGAGCCGCAGCCAACGATGATCATGCAGCGTGAGCACTGCTGGCAGCGTCCGCGTTTGTTGGGCGGGGACAAAGTGGTTGTTCATTTCTCAGTCGCGCGGCGAGCCCGCCGACTAAATTGGAGGTTGGATATGTCTCGTCGCTTCTTCTCGCCTTTGTCAGCTTCACGAACGAACGTTGGCCGGGCCAAGCCAAAACGGCGAACCGAATTCGCTGAGCAATTGGAGCGACGCGCGCTGCTCTCGGTATCGCTTTCACTCAGCGGGGCGCAAACGCTCTCATCTACAGCGGCAGTCAACGTGAGCAACTTCGCCGGGTTCAACCAGGCGGAGATGCAGATGGATATCAACCCGACCAACCCGCTGAACCTGGTCGGATTCTCGCACCGCGACGGGTCGTTTAACAATATCGACGTCTATTTCAGCACCAATGGCGGTGATACGTGGGCCAGGCGCACGATTAACGACGGAACGAGCGGGGGAATCAATGACGGTCTGGGGGCAGGCTTCCGCTTCGATCCGGCGATCGCCTTTGATGCCAACGGCGTTGTCTACGTCGCCTATGGGAACGACAACGGACCTAACACGAACGTCGTGGTCGCGCGGTCTCTGGACGGCGGCAACACCTTCGGACAATTCCGCACGCTGGCCACCAACGCTGACTTCGGCACCCTCAAAGGCAACGACAAATGGTATCTGGCCACCGGCCGCGACCCGGTCAGCGGCAACCAGGCCCTGTACGTTGCGTGGACTCAGAACGTGCAGGAACCCGGCACCGATCAGCGGATCGTGCTTACCGGCTCGCGTGACGGCGGGAATACATTCTTCGCCCCGTTCATCGTCAACGACAAGTCGCTGGCCGGGTCAAGTGCCGGCAACCTATACGCCTGCCCCGCTGTCGGTCCCAATGGAGAAGCCTATGTGTCGTGGCATGACATCAACGCCAACGAAATCCGCATGGTCGCCGACCCCGACGGCATCTGGAACGGCGCCAACGGTTTCAGTGCCGACCGCGTCGCGCGGACGGTCACGTCCGGGTCACTTTTTGGCTACATTGTCCCGGCAATGCCCTCGCGCGGCATCAGCAACGCGCCGATGATCAAGGTTGACCGGTCCTTCGGACCCAATCGGGGTCGTGTCTATATCAACTACACCGAGCGCTTCGGCGCTGCGCCCAGCATCGACACCGACATCAAGATCATCCGGTCGGACAACGGTGGCGCGAACTGGAGCGCGCCCATCAGCGTTGACTCTTCCGGCGGTACCGAGTTCAACAACTGGCTGGACATCGACCCCAAGAACGGCAGCGTCGCCGTCTTCTATCGTTCCACCCAAGGCAACGCCACCACTGCCCAGGTTCGTTCGTGGAACGCAATCAGCCTCGACGGCGGCACGACTTGGACAAGGGCCGCCGTCTCCTCACAACTTTCCGACGAAACCGGCGGCAACACCAACGACTATCTCGAATACGAAGGCTTCGCCTACCGCGACGGGACCGCCCATTCTTTCTGGTCATCGCGCTACACCGGCGGCGGGACGGACCTGGATATTTTCTCCGTGACGACCAGTTTCATTTCCTCTACTTTGGGCAACATCCTAAACATCGTCGGTGACGATTTCGGCGCCAACACCAGCGACACCATCACCATTCGCAACGATCCTGCCAATGCGAGCTTCATTGACGTTATCGTGAACGGCATCCTGCAATACGCGGGCACCTGGGTGACGCTCGACAGGATCAACATCAACGGCGGCGGTGGCGCCGACACGATCAACATTGAAGCCAACCGCATTTTTGCCCCGGTCACGGTCGCCCCCACCGGTAGCACGACCGATACCATCAACCTCGGCAATTCCACGAACGGCATGCAAGACATCGGTGGCGATGTGACCCTGCTCAACAATCCCAGCTTCAACAACATCTTCATGAACGACGGGGCCAGCCCGTTTGCCCGCAACTTCACCCAGGACACGGTGATCATTGGCGGGGACTCCTATGGTCAGGTCACCGGACTTGCGGCGGGCACCATACGGTATAAGTACAATGACACGTCCACCGTGACCATCACGGCCGGCAGCGCTGTGGACACCGCCAACATTATCAACATCCAGCGGACCCTGACGCTGAGCACCAGCGGGGGCAACGACATCGTCAACGTCGGCAACAATACCAATGGCTTGCAGGGAATTGTGTCGGCGTTGACCATCGTCAATCCTCCGGCATTCTCCGTCATCAATCTCAGCAACAACTTTGACTCCGTCGCACGCACCGTCACCCACGACACCGTCAACATCGGGGGCTCCGACTACGGACGCTTCACCGGTCTGGCGCCGTCCACCATCGATTACAAATACGGAGACACCAACTCCGTGTCGCTCACGATGGGATCCGGCGCCGACGTGATCAACATCTTGCGCACGGGCAGGCCGATCACCTATACCACCGTCAGCAGCGTGGACACCATCAATGTCGGCAACGGAACCAATGGCGTGCAGGGCATTTTCGGGGCCCTACAGCTTAACAACCCCAGCAATTTCAACGTCGTCAACGTGAACGACGGAGCGAATACGTTCGCGAGAAGCTGGTCGCATGACAATGTCCAGGTCAGCGGATTCACCTATGGCCGAATCTCCGGTCTGGCGCCGGCCACGATCGATTACCGTTACGCCGACACGACCTCGTGCACGATCACCAACGGGTCGGGGCTCGACACGGCAGCCATTCTTGGCGCAGCGGGCACTCTGACCATTTCCAACACACTGATGAGAGACAACGTCAACTTCGGCAATCCGACCAATGGCTTACAGTCGATTTTCGGAATCGTGACCGTGACCAACCCCCCGTCGTTCTCCAACATTTCGCTGGATGATTCGGCCGACACCGGGGCGCGGGCGATTTTGCACACCACCGTGAATATCGCCGGATCGGACTTCGGGCAGTTTACCGGGTTCGCACCGGGAACGATTCGCTACAAGTATGCGGATGCCGCATCGGTGGCGATGACGACAGGCAGCAATGGCGACAGCGTGACGATCGCCGAATCGAGCACGGTCGTGCCGATCTTGTTCCGAGCCAGCGCTGGGCCGGATGCTATCGCCGTCAACCCCGACGGCCTTGGATTCGCCGCGCTTTACTTCAATCAGACGCAGGCGGTTCAGAGTCTGTCAATTTCGGCTGGCGGGCGAGGGTTCATCACAGCGGGCTCTGCCACCGTGTTGACCACCAATGCGTTGACCATCGCGGCGGGCGGGATTCTGGACATGGCCAACAACGCCATGATCGTGGACTACACCGGCCCATCGCCGCTGGCTACGGTCGGTTCGTATCTTCAGTCCGGCTACGCGGCCGGCGCGTGGACCGGCAACGGCATCAACAGCAGCACAGCGGCGGGCACGCCCGGACGGGGAATCGGGTATGGCGAAGCGACGGCAATCGGATCGCCGGCCACCTTCCTCGGCCAGCCGATCGACAATACGAGCGTGCTGCTGCGTTACACCCTTTACGGCGATGCCGACCTGAGTGGCTCGGTCAATCTCGACGACTTCACCCGATTGGCCGCAGCATTCGGCACGGCAAGCGTATGGACCGGTGGCGACTTCGGCTACAACGGGTCAACCTCGCTCGATGATTTTACGGCGCTGGCCGCCAACTTCGGGCAGACCCTGCCGGCTAGCCAACCGCGGGTTGTCGGCGTGCCCAATCCGGCGCTGCTCGGGATGACTCGCAAGATCTTCGGTTCCGTCGAAGTCTTATCACCAAGTGTGTGATGATGGTTTCGCCAGCGATCACGAATGCATCGGACGAGGAGTTGACGTCGCTGCGCGAACGCTATGTTGAGGATAACGGGACCCAGTTGCACAGCGTTTTGTCACTGATGCCCATATCGATCGCGGCGGCACGCTGGGATCTGCCGCATGCCGCGG
>ENA-ORBV01004353-ORBV01004353.1-microbial-mat-metagenome-genome-assembly--contig:-NODE-4353-length-27271-cov-4.047253_pt1 | contig 27271 bp, 16 predicted proteins | sample MGYA00237777_ERZ505514 | MGnify/ENA primary metagenome ERZ505514 (study PRJEB26160, sample SAMN06269048) | microbial mat metagenome | isolation source: Oligotrophic lake microbial mat | place...
GCCATCGGGTGTCGCGTAGTACGCCGCGCTGGCGAGCGAACGGAACTTGCTGAAGAACTTCGCGCCAGTCTTGAGTTCATCTTTGGCCTTGGGCTCGAAGCAGATGTCGTCGCAGATGGCCTTGTGCTGCTCGGGTTTCAGCGCGGCGAACAACGCACCAAAACGTTTCGTCGCCTCGGCATCGAGCCAGTCGAGGCCGGGCAGGATGAGGGCGCGGTCGTTGAGTTGGCCTGGATACGGCGCGCTGACCCATTCGTCGACGAAGTCGATCACGCGTACCTGGCTGGCGGCGGGACCAAGATCATCGGCGGGCAGGATCACGTCGGCGAGTGCGATGGCGGCGGCGCGTTGGGCCTTGCTCAGCGTCAACGGCCACGCGTCGCCTGGCGTGTAGAATTTATTGAGCTGCGGATCGCTGCCGTAGCCCTTGGCGGTGATTGGCGGAATAAGCGGTGGCACGCTCGGTATCGGTTCAGCGCCGAAGACCTGGGTATCGCCGAGCTGCAAGGCAGCAGCAACGGCGACGAACCATTTGAAGACCGTGCGGCGCGGCAGACGGACGACCTGGGGAACGATGCCGCCAGCAGGTTCCGGTTCCTGGTAGTTGTGTGACGAGTGGTGTGACGAGTGGTGTGACGAGTGGTGTGACGAGTGGTGTGACATCAGAGCATCCCCTTCTTCGCCTGATCGACGAGGTAATCGCCAGCGCGCCAAGCCAGCGCCATGATGGTGAGCGTCGGATTTTTGTCGGCGTTCGACGGGAACGGCGTGCCGTCGACCAAGAAGAGATTCTTCACGTCCCAGGTCTGATTGTAGCCGTTGCACACCGAGGTCTTCGCGCTGGTGCCCATAATCGCGCCGCCGACCTCGTGGATGATCTTGCCACCCGGATCGATGCGGTTGCGACCGTTCGTCACCGAACGCACGGTGCCGCCCATCGCGCCGATCAAGTCCTTGAAGGTCTTTTCCGCGTGGTCGCACATGCGCTGTTCGTGTTCGCTCCACTTCCAGTGCCACTTCAGCACCGGCACGCCCCACTTGTCCTTCACCGTGGGATCCAACTCGGCGAAGCAGTTGTCATTCGGAATCATCTCGCCACGGCAGGCGAAACCCATGAACGAACCGTAGTAGCGGCGCGCCTCTTGTTTGTACTTCGAGCCATATGCGCCAGCGCCCAAGTCGTCCGGCAACGGATTGCCGCCGCCGGGCATGCCGCGGGTGGCGCCCATTTCGATGTGGTAACCGCGCGGAAATCCGAGTTTTTCCGCTTCTTTGTAGAGCCACCACGGAGCGTAGAAATGCGAGCCGCCGGCGCCGTCCTCATTGTAGGGCGGCAGGTTCTCCAGCGCGGGGATCTGGCCCTGCAGGCTGGTGCCGACGGTGTCCATGATGTTCTTGCCGACCAGGCCGGTGCCGTTGGCGAGGCCGCTGGGGAACAAGGCGCTCTTGGAGTTGAGCATGATGCGCACGGTTTCACCGCTGCTGGCGGCAAGCACCACCGCCTTGGCCTTCACACGCACGTCCTTGCCGGTGAGCTTGTCGATGAACAACACGCCGGTGGCTTTGCCGTCAGCACCGAGCAGCACTTCGCGCACGTGGGCGTTGGCGACGATGTCGAGGTTGCCAGTCGCCAGCGCCGGCGGCAGGTGCACGGTCGTGCTCTGGTAGTTCGCGCCGATGCTGCAACCGCGGCCGCAGGGCGTGGCCCAGAAACAAGCGGCACGCAGACGCATCGCATCGCCGACGATCTTCTGCGCCCACGCGTTACCTGGGAAAAGTTTGGCCGGCAGGTTGTCAGCATCCAGGCGCTGCGTCAGCACCGCGCGATGGATCGGGATGATGGGAATCCCTAAGCCCTTGCCGTGTTTCTGTGCCAGCAGTTCACCCGCGCGACCTTTGGGCGGGGGTTGCAGCACGCCGTCCGGAGAATTCGGCGTGTTCTCCAGGCCTTCATTGCTGCCGTACACGCCGATGAGCTGCTCGACCTTGGTGTAGTACGGTTCGACGTCCGCGTAACCGATCGGCCAATCGAGACCGACGCCGTCACGGGTCTTGGGTTTGAAATCGTAGGGACCATTGCGCAGCGAGATGCGGCCCCAGTGGTTGGTGCGTCCACCCAGCATGCGCGCGCGCCACCACCAGAATTGTTCCTCGGGTTTGTCGCTCGCTTGCGTGTACGGTTCGGCCTCCATCTGCCAGCCACCGTCGATGGTGGCGTCGTGGAAACCGAAAAACTGTTTGTCGGGCGTCTGAGAGCCGAGCAGCGGCGCTTGGTCATTGCGCTGGAACATCGGCGTTTCGGCAACTGGGTCGTACGCGCGACCGGACTCCAGCATCAGGCACTTGATGCCCGCGAGCGTCAGCGTGAACGCCATCTGCCCGCCGCCGGCTCCGGAACCGACGATGATGACGTCGTAGTCCTTGGTGGCTTCCTCGGCTTTGATGATCGGCATGGCGCGCTTCCAGAAGGGTGGAGCGCGGATGGTGTGGTGCCGACCGCAACGGGCTACTGGGAGGTCGGTCAGGACGCCGGGGGAGAGTGAACCCCCTGACCCAGCATCACCGTCGAGCGACTCGGTAGCCGCAGAGGCGCAGAGCACCGCAGAGGGCCGCAGAGCAGAGATACTGGGTGACGAGAAAGCCAGCCAAGCTCATCTCTGCGGCCCTCCGCCCACCTCTGCGACTCTGCGACTCTGCGGCTACCGAGTCGTACCACGGTGATCAGCGAACAGACAGGCTCACTTCGGCGGCGTCAGGAACTCCGCCGCGATGATGGCCTTCTCTTGGCCTGGACCTTCCCACGACAGGTGCACGGCCTTGCCCGAAGCGCCTTGGAAATATTCCAGGCGCAGCTCGTGTTTGCCCGACTTGAGGTCGGTGGTGCCTGGGGATTCGGTCACCCCACGATCCTGCCACGCGTCGATCACCGGTTTGCCGTCGATCCACAGGCGGCAGCCGTCGTCGCTGCTGACGAAGAAGTTCCAGCGGCCGTCTTTGGGAATCTGCACCGTGCCGGTCCAACGCACACAGAAACTCTCGCTCGGCACGGCAGGATCGGGTTGTTCACCATCCTCCCAGGCGAAGTCGACGATCGGGTCGATGCGCCCGGTCAGGCGTTCGGTGAATTCACGGCCGCTGAAGAACTCTGCGCGCAGACCACGATCGCCGGCACTCGGCGGATTTAGGGTCACGCGCGTTCCAGGAGCTGTCGGCGTGCCGTTTACCGCGGTGACGCCGGTGATGCGCAGTGTGTAGTCGGCGGAACCGGAGAGTGGGCTGACCGTCAGCACCACCGAACGCAGGTCCTTGTCCTTGTCTTTGCCAAGTTTGACCGCGGTGACCTTGGCCTCGCGATCAAGCGCATACGACGCGGGATCACCGGCGGTGACCGGATCGATCGCGGTAGAGAACGTCAGCTTCACGGTGGTCGCATCTTCGACCTGCGCGCGCATCACGTCCGGCGGCAGACGCAGCACCAAGCCGTCGATGGGTTTGCCTGAGCGGTCGCCGAAGCGGCAGATGAACTGCGAGTTGCCCTCGCGTTCGCTGAGCTTGAGCAGCACCTCGTTGATGCCCTTCTCCAGTTTCACCGGCAGTGCGATGGCGTCGCGCGTCATGCGCCCGTCGCCGCTGAGCACGCCGCCGAGGCGTTTACCGTTCACCAACGCGACCGCCCGACCATTGAGGCCAAGGTAGAGTACGGCTTCGGTGGCAACGGGCACCTCGATGCGGGTGGCAAACGCCATCACTGGCCAGCGACCACGATCCTTGGAGCTGAGCTTGCTTGCAGTCACCCGGTTCCAGTCGCCGGTGATGGCCTTCCAACCGATCGTCCGTCCGTCAGCGAGAGCGATGGATTGCGAGAAGTCGAGCGCGCCACGTTCTACCGGCAGCGCTTCGCCGAGGTTCGCGGCTCCCTTGCCCGGATCGAACCAGCCGATCGCGCGCCATTCGATCAGCACCGGCGCGTAGCCGGCATGGAACGCTCGGCGTTGTTCACGCGAGAGTTTGACGTCATCCATCAGCGTGCCGATGCGCGTAAGCGCGGCGGCGCGTTTCGCCGGATCCTTGCCGTCGGTCCATTGCTCCAGCATCTGACGCAGATGCGTCAGCACGCGCGCGGCTTGCGGTGTCTGCGGATCAGCGGCCAGGAATCCCTGGTAGTGCGCGATGAGCGCTGGTTCGCGAGCAGCACCTTCGCCGGTGAGCAGCGCTTCCGACAACTTCATCATTTCGAACGCTTCATCGGTGCGACTGATGAGACGTGCCGCTTCGGCGAAACGCTGGAGGCGTTCCTTATCGGGTTGCTTCGCCGCTGGCCCCCGCAGATCGACCGCGATGGCGCCGTTGTCCGCAACGCGGAAGGTCGCCTCGCCGCCTTGTGGACCAAGGCCATGGGCCTTGCGTCCCTCGGTGTCGCTGCCCTGCAGCCCGCGATCAAAACGCGGCGGTTTCGCCGGATCGATCAGCGTCGTGACCTTCTCACCATCGAGCCATTCGGTCGCGCCCCACTTCACGTCGCCGCCGTGCACACTGAAAGACACGTTGTCGATCTCACGACCGTCAAGACCGAGCGCCGCGGCCGGGATCACCAACGCGGTCCACGTGCCAGCCTTGGGCAGCGCGCCCATCGGCCACCGTTGCGCGGTCACCGACTCACCCCATTGGATCAGATCCTGGCCCCAGTACGCGCGCTGGTTCCAGTCGCTGTCCTTGGTGCGGACCTGGATCAACAGTTCGAGCGGCGGACGATCGGCTTCGATGCGCACCCACTGGCGCAGTGCGCGGCCCTGTTTGCCAGTTTTGTCGCTCGGACCGACGCCATCACCGATGAGGCGCGGCGGGACCTTGGCCTTGGCGGCGAAGGCGGCCACTGCCGCGGCGGGATCTTCATCACCGAGCGCGCGGCGCAGACGCACCAGCTCGGCAAGCGCCGTGCCGGTGGACGACGCCTGCGGCTGCGCCGTGACATAACGTTCGATTTCACTGATACGCGCGGGCAGGCCAGCAGCGCCCAGGTGCGTCGCGGCAATGCGCCCGGCGAAACGCCACGCATAGGGATGATCGCCAAGCAGGTCGATGAACTTGCGGTAGCCGGCGATGCGTTCGCCCGTGAGGTCGATGCACTTGGCGCGACCGAAGCGACGATTGCTGACGCGGTCCGACAGCCCAGCGCCCCATTCGATCGCCTGTTTGCGTTCACCGTCACGGTCAACCACCAGCAGGCCGAGTCCCAGGTCGGTGCGCCAACCCGGACGTTCGTTCGGATTCACGCGCAGCATCAGCCACGGCACGGCGATCTCGCCACTCCAGCCAGTGGCCGTGCGGATCAGGCGCGCGTGCAGTTGTTCGCCATCGCTGTGCTGCGGCTGCTCGTCCTCGTTCAGTTGACCGATGGCCGTGCCAGAACGTTGGACGATGCGCGTGCGTCCGTCCACCAACGCCACCGAGACAATCAACGGCTGCACGTCGCCGCCGTCGCGGGTCGGGTCGGGATCGATGCCAAGCACCAGGCTGTCGCCGTCGTCGAGGTTGGCGCCGGGCACTGCCGGCTGCCAACGATCGTCGGTGACTTCCACCGCAACGTAGACATACGCCGGATCCCACTGCACCCGCGCGCGCGCCGAGAGATCCGCGGTACCATTCCACGTGGTTGAATTGCGCACCTGACGGCGCTGGTCGAGGACGATGGCGGCATCGCCGCTCCACTCGCTGAGTTGACCATCGATTCGCACGGGTTTCTCGCTGGCGAGCGCCGGGGCTTCCGGCGGTGTCTGTACCGTCAGCAGCAGATCACCGGTGGGAGTGCCATCGCCCTGGCGCAATTTTGCCAAGGCGGCCTTGAGCGGATCAGCTGCGGGCGGCAGACCGCCGATGGCGACCACGCCGCGGTTTGACGCACACACCACTAGGTTGCCGAGCGCCGCCACGTTGACGCGCTCATCGCGCCCCGCGGGCTCGATACCATCGACCCGGCCGGTGCCGCTGACACGACCATTGTTTAGTTCAATGGTGGTCCACATGCAGCGCCGACCGTCGTCGATGCTCACCAGCACCAGGGTTTGTCCGATCACGGCGCGTCCCACCAAACTGGTGCGATGACGGTGACCCACGTCGGTGGTCCATAGCTGTTTGTCCGGCGTCGCGAGATCGCGGCAGACCACCAGCCAACGATCGTTCTGCTCATTGAACGAGATCCAGCGGTCGCCGGCAATGATCGGCTTCTCGCCGTCTTCCAGACGATCGCGGCGCTGGGTCTCGACCGCGGCGATGATGCGGCCATTAGCCGAATCGATGATGTGCTGCATCCATTGTTGACCGCCACGACGGGCGAACACCGCGATGCGGTCCTTGAAGAAGCTGATGCTCGGGGCTTCTCCGATTTCCCGAGTTTCTTGCCAGCGGATCGACGGCTTGGCGCCGACATCAATGGCTGCGGTCAAGCGATCACCGGCCAGGATCAGCGTGGTGCGCGCCTCATCGAGCGCGGCGACGATGCGCCGCGGTTCGCGCACCTGGGCTTTGATTTCCTCGCTCCACAAAACGTCGCCCTGCACTGAGCGCACATCGACGGTGAGCTTCTCACCCGTGTGCCGAACGCCGACGATGCGACCACCAGCCACCTCGCAGGCGACCAGGGTTCCCGAATAGGTCAGGCGACCACGCGGGCTGCCGGTTGCGGCATCGAACAACGTCACGGCGTTGGCGCCGAGCGGACGTAGCGCCACCAGCGTCTGGTCGCCTCTCAGCAGCACGGCGCCACGCCGCTCGCGCTTACGTTCCTCGTCGCGATCCAGGATGAAGCCGCTGTCCTCGATCGGCAGCGCCTGCGTCCACGCCAAGCGACCGTCATCCGCACGACGTGCCACCAGCGCACGTTCGTGCAGAGCCAGCAACAGACCGCCAGCGTTTTCCAGCGCATCGATTTCGTCGGCGCTATCGCCCGACCACGCGAGCAGTTCACCATCATCACCAAGGCGCACCAAGCGATCGCCCAGGTCAGCGTACAACGACGTGCCGACACGGTGCAGGGCGGTGGCACCCGCCGCGCTGAGATTCCAGCGCAGGGCGAGCGGCGGCGCCAACGGCGCGGCAGGCAGACCAGTGGTGCCAAGGACCGCGGCGACTGATGATGCCACCTGCTGACGTTTCGCGGTCTTGCTGTCACCAGCACCGAGCACCACCACGCGGTCTTCGCCCACTGCTACCAGGCGATCGCCGAGCGCGATAGCGTTGCCGACAGGCACGGTCTGGCCGAGGTCGCTCCAGGCCCGACGGCTGGTCACGCGGCCGTCCGCCGCATCGAGTTCGACCAGTGCCTCGTTGGTCGAGGCATACAGTCGTCCAGCGCCGAGCCCGGCCACGCCGTGCAAGGTGCCGCTGCGCCAACGCCAACGGACCGAGCCGTTGGTAGCATCAAGACAGGTGATGCCGTCGCCCTGCGCATAAAGCGCGCCGCTGGCCACACCGATGAGCGCGTGCGTATCGCTGAGCGCTTGACTCCAACGTACCACGCCGTCGATGCGGCGAATCGCGAGCAGCGCGAGGGTGTCGCGCGGAGCGACGTAGAGCAGATCGCCAGCGACTACCACGCGCGGTGCGCGATTGGCCAGACGACGAATGAGCGGCGCGCTGGCCAGCGAATCGAGGCGTGAACGTGGATAGGTAGCGGCCCAGTGCACGCGACCGGTCAGCGCATCCGCCGCGACCACGCCGCCCATGTCGGTCGAGACGTAGACCACGCCGCCGGCAATCGTCGGTGCAGCGAGGTGTTCACCGAGGTTGATCTCCTGCTGCGTCGCCGTCACCAGGTTGGCTACGCCATCCGCCAGCGGGGTGCGCCAGCGCAGCGTGCCGTCACGCAGATCGAAGGCCGCAAGGGTATTGCGCGAGCGGTTGTCGCGTTCGTTGAACACCGCGTAGACCAGCCCGTCGGTCACCGCTGGCGGGCTGATGGCATCGCTCGCGCCAAGCAACGTGGCACTCGCCCAGCGCAAAGCGCCGGTGGTGGTCTCACGTACTTCGATCACCCGTGCGCCATTGCGGCGTACCCGCGCGGCGACCAGTCCGTCGGCGACACTGACCGTGCCATCGTAGTTGCCGGCGAAGGTCGGTGCATCGCTGGCCGCCACATCAGCGCGCCAGCGCAAGGTGCCGTCGGCAAGATTCACCGCGTACACGCCGGCATCGCTGGCGAGGTAAGCCACACCATCGACCACCGCCGGCTGCAGCGCCAAATGATGGTAGGACGACGGCGCGAAACGATGTGCCGCCACCTGCTGCGCGAGCGCCACCGGCAGGGTGGTCTCGCTCACCAGCGCAGCAGGCACCGGCGCTCCCAGGCCCAGACCGGTACGCGCAGAAGAACCACCAGCGGTCGGCCAGTCGCTACGTCCAGCGCGTGCTGCGAGCGCGGTCTTGCGTTCGGCGACGAACTGTTTCGTCGGCCGCTCTGCGCCGCCGACCATCAACGGCACATCGGCATATTCCTTGCCCAATGCGTCGTAGGCGGCTTCCGCTCCGGTACGATCCCCCGTCAGCTCCAGCGCGAAGGCGCGGCGCGCGGCAAGTTGTACTGCCAGCTTGCGGTCACTGCCCGCCGACAACGCGGCGAGAGCAGCGATGGCGCGATTGCCGTGGCCAGCCTCAAGCGCGAGGTCGGCGATACGCAGCAAGGCCGATGCCGCGGCACCGGTAGCGGGATAGGCGACGGCGACTTCGCCAAGCGCGGTGGGATCAGCACCGGCACTGGCAAACGCTTCTTCAGCACGACGATCTGCAAGTTTGCGGTAGGCGTCTTGGCCAGCAGCATCGAGACCTCGCAGCTTGTCGCCGACCAGCGCCGCGACGCCGACCAGTAAGCGTTCGTCGCGCTTGAGCAACGCATCGCCGTACTGATCAATGGCCCGCTGGTAGGAACGCAGCGCACGCGCGGCGTCACCACCACTGAGCGCACGATCGCCAGTGGCGATCAGGGTGTTGGCATCGAGCGACACCGGGAAGGCCGCGCCATCGGCGCGCGCACCACGCACGCGTTGTAAACCATCGCGCAACGCCTGGCGCTGGTCATCGCTGAGATCCGGGCGTTGTTCCAGGCGCCTGTATCGCTCGGCGGCTTCCTGTGGGTAACCCGCGAGACGGTAGAGATCCGCCAGCGCCATGCTGGCGGTGCGCCGCACGTCGGCGTCCAGGCTGGTGCCGATCTGGCGCGTCAACACGGTTCCGGCACCGGCGGCATCACCGGCGTCGAGCAACTGACGCGCGGCGAGCGGCGGCAGGGTGCGCACCAGTTCATCACGACCAACGAAGCTGCGACGTTCACTGGCAGACAACAGCCAACGCACGGGACCGCTGGCGTCCTTGAGCAGGCGCGGACGATCGCGGCGCTCATCGAGCAGGCGGCGGACCATCGCGACCTGGGCTGCGGGCGCATCGCTGAGTGCACGCAGACCCAGACGCGTGAGCGCGGATGCTTCTTCCGCACGGTCGGACCCGACCTCGCCAGCAACCATTTCCAACAAAGCGTCTGCGGCGCGTGGACGGCGTGCGTCCTGTTCGAGCATCGCCAGGATCTCGGCCAAACCGCGACTACCGGTGGCCGCGCCACCGATGCGCAGGTGCAGACCCCAATCACCGTTGCCGTTTTGAACCATGCAAAGGATGCGGTTGGTGCCGGCGGTGAATTTCACCGGAATGCGGATTTGCCCAGGCTGCACGGAACGGCTTTCGCGGTCTTCGTGCACCTTCTGGCCATTGAACCACACCGTCAGACCGTCGTCGGCACCAAGCAGCAGCTCGCCATCGCCCGCCACCGCCACCGCGATGGCACGATAAGCGAAGGCGACGCAGTCATTGGAATTCAGCAGCGCGCTGAGGTTGAGGACGCCGTCGCGGTAAGCTTCTTTGCCGGGACGGGTCCAGCGTTTGCCCTGCACCTGGTTGTTCAGGTCGATCTTCGCCGGATCGACCGGCGGTTTGCTGTAGGCGATGAAATCCCGATTGGGGAATGGACCGATGACGTGGAAGTCGGTGACCACCGGTGCGGTGAGCGCTTCGCCATCACCGGTTGGCAGATTCGCCGGGGTCTTGAGTGCGTCCGTCAACAGCCGCGCGCCGGCTTCGCTATCGGCGAGCGCAGCTTGCGCGGCGGCAGCACGCCACTTGCCAAGCGCGGCGTCGCCCGTGGTGGCTTCCGCGGTTTTGCGCGCGGCCACCACTGCCGGATGACCGGCGGCGGGCGCACGGTCGAGGGCGGCTTTGTACGCAGCGATGGCGCCAGCGCGGTCGCTCGCTGCGAGTGCTTCGGCCAGCTCGCCCTGCAGGCTCTCCCAGGTTGATTCGCCATCGCTGACACCGATCAGTTTGCGCAACGCGGCGATGCGACCTGGCGCATCATTGGCCTCTTCAGCCAGTGCGGCCTGCACGGCGAACACCCGCGCCTGACGTGCGCGATCGTTACCCGCGGCGGTGAGCGTTGCGGCAGCATCGCGATCACGGCGCAAAGCGGCGAGGTGCAGTTCCAACGCCAATGGATCAGCCGCCGGCAGACGCGCGGCGATGGCGCGCAGTTCACCTGGGATGGGTGCCTCCTGCTTGAGCACGACCCGCAGACGTGCGCGTTCCAGACCGGCTTCCGCCAGCGTGCTGGCGTCGAGCGTGGTGTCCTTGATCAGTTCCTCCGCCGCGCCGAGTGCGCGATCCGGAAAGCCCATACGTTCCCACAGACGCACGAGGTTGAGTCGTGTGGTCGGGCGATCACCGTCCTCGCCCATCAGGCGACGGCGGGCGAGTTCTTCGATGTCGGCCAGCACGGATTTTTCATCGCGCAGTTCGCCGTGCAGACGGGCGCGCGCGAAAGACAGCGCATCAAGTTGCGTGCCGGTGAGTCCTTCGCGCTCCAGACCACGGCCCAGGGCGTCGGTTGCCAAGCGACGCTGACCGACGACCTCCCACCACTGACCGATCTCCAACCACGCGGCGACGCAGGCATCACCGTCCATACCATACGCGGCAATGGCTTGCGTCAGGTCGGCGATGCGTTGCAGCGGCGCAGCTGGTTCGTGGCGAGCCGCCAAGCGGCAATGTCCATCCTGCGCGGCCTTCAGGCGGATCAGCAGCAGGTTCTGGCCCGCAGCCAGACGCACGGTGGCGGCGTAGCGGTCGGCGACGATGTCGGATTCCCAACTCATACGTTTGTCGGCCACCTGACGGCCGTTGACGAACAGGGTGACGGCACGCGCGCCGTCGAACCACACACGTTCCCAGCGCGGAGTCTCGCAGGTGATGGTGGTGGCGGCGTAGAGCACCTGGTGCTCACGTTCGGAATTGGCCACTCGTTTGAGGCTGAAGGTGCGGCGATCGGCGGGGTTTTCCCCGACGTACGGTTTCCACCGCGCGTCCTGACCGGCAACCAGCGGCAGGCCGCCGCTGATGTCGCGCGTCTCTTCGATGCCATACGGTTTGTCCGAAGGCGGCAGCGGTCCGAGCAGGTGCCATTGCGCGACGGTGCTGGCGTCGAGGTCGGCCTCATGCAGATCTTCGAAGCCGGTGACCTTGGCCACCAGCCGTGCGCGCGGCAAGGTCGCGCCGCCACTGCTGATCGTCAGGTCGCTGACGCGCGTGGTGACCGGATCCTTCCAACCGATGTCGCGGTAATCGTTGGCCAGCAACGGACGACGTTTGTCGGCTTCGTCGCCCACGTGCCCACGACCAACCACCAACCGCACCGGTGCCTTGGCCAACGGTGTGCCGCTCCGCGGCAGAGTGGCCAGCACGCGCCAGTTCACCCCGTCGGCACTGATCGCCGCCGAGACATCATTACTGCTGAGCACCAGGCGCACATGCGCGGGGGCCTCGGCGTTGTAGAGTTGCTGCTCCAAATGCATGCGGCCGGGCGTGCCGCCGGCGATCCACTGGGCCCAGCCGCGGCGACGGCCCGGCTCCCAGCGTTCGACGCCATCGATCTGCATGCCAGAGATCCCGATCTGCACCGAGTTCCCAGCATCCCACCACAAAGCGATAGCGGTCGGCAGGCCAGCGAGTTCACGCGCGCCATCTGCCGCGACCGCAGCGGTGATCACCAACGGTTTGGCATCGCTGCCGTCGACACCCAGGTCGCGCGACACCAGCGCATGACGGTGCGGCGGCGCCTGAATCACCAGATCGCCAGCGGCGAAACGCAGGCTCGCGCCTTCGCCAGCCTGGGATTCCCAGCCCGCGGGCGGTTGATCACCGGTGTGCGTGGCCGGCCACGTCAGATCGGCCGCGGTCAGCGGCAGACAGCAGAGCACCAACAACAGGAGACGGACGTGGGGATTCATGCGGCGGTTCCAAAAGAAGCCGTGGTGGGCGACAAAAAGAAGCAGAAGCCTTAGCGTGCGGCCGTCGGCGCGCCGCGCACCAGCACTGGCCACGACCAGGTGACCAGGTCGCCGGTGGTGACGCCGTCGGGACCGGCTTCGGTCTGCAGCACCAGAGTGCGTACACCGGTGAGCGGAACGTTCAGCACATGGGGCTTACCGTCGGCGAGGGCGATCTCGACAAGCGTCTTGCCGTCACCAAGGACGCGCACCGTCGCATCACCGTGGCCGATGGCGCGTGGATCGAGGGCGATCTCGCCGACCAGCACGTCGCTGGTGCCATCAAGAGTATAGGTCAGCGCACCGTGCGCCTGCACCCGCAGGACCTGTTCCGCCGTGCCGCCGAGTACTGCTAGCGGACCATCGTTGCTGGCGCCGTTCGCGCGCGGCAAAGTCGCGGGACCAAGGAATCCGGCTTGGGTGACGGTCGCCGACTTGGTGGTCAGTGAGGTCAGCGCACCACCGTCGCTCCACAGCGACGCGACCAGCGCGAGCGGAATGCTGAGCTCACCGAGCGCGGGATGTTTCAGCGTCAGCGTCGCGCCATCAAGTTTGGTCAGGGCGCCGCTGAGGCGTTCGCCAGTGATCAGGCGTACGCGCTGTACTGTCGTGGTGGCAGCGGTGAGCGTGGTGCCGGTGCGCACCAGCGCCAAGCGTTCGCGCGGCAACTCGACGATGCGTTTGCCGTTGTTGATGCCCGCGGCGGCGGGATTGAGAAAGGCCACGCTGCCGGCCAAGCGATCACCGTTGAGGAACCGTCCACCGGCGGGCTCGTCACCGAGGCGCGCAAGCGTGGTCAGTGATTGCGGCGCAAGAATCAGCCCGGCGATGCCGGTCAGCGGCAACGAACGCGTGCCGAAACGATCGCTCGCCAGATTGAGCAGGTTGTTCTGCACTGACAACACCACGCCGGCGACTACGTCGCCATCAGCGAGTACCACTCCCTGATCGACTTCGTTGGCGACGTTGGCGTTGTTGAAGCGGGCGGCGACTAAGCGTTCAAGGGCGAGGGTCGCGCCACCGACGGTCAGCGTACGGCCATCGCTAGTGATGGCACCTTTCGACTGGGTGCCGTCGCCAGCGAGGACGTTGGCGTCCGCGGCGATGAGCGGCGCCGTCAGGCAGGCGCTCAAGAGGAGCGACACCCGCCAGGAAGTCATCGCTGATAGATCGGCAGGTAACGGTACGGGATGTCGAGCACCAGGATCGCCATCGCGGTGGGATACTGGTCGAAGCCACCGCTCCAACGGCCATCTGGCTGCTGGGTAGTGATCAGTTCCTTGGTGATCGCGGGATACCATTTATTCCACGCCGCACGGCCCCATTCGCCAGCGCTCTGCGCCTGATAGATGCTCATGGCGGCGTAGTATTGGCCGTAGAAGTAGTGTTCCTTTTCGGCCGGAAGTGGGCCGACCGGCTGGTGCGACATGATGTACTCGACGCCTTCCTTCACTTCCTTGGCGCGGTAGTTGCCCGCCACTTGGAGCGAAAGAACCCCGGCACCGGTGCGGCCGAAGCCGGACGGTCCACCCGGCGTGTAACCGAAGCCGCCGTCCTTGCCGCTCTCTTTGCCGTTGTGGCACTTCTTCACGTACTCGATGCCGAGGTCGATGGTTTCCTTCGGTACCACGATGCCGGCGTCCTTGGCCGCGCGCAGCGCCATCAGCATCATCACCGTGACCGAGAGGTCGTCGTCGGCTACGCGTGGCTGGTAACGCCAGCCGCCCTTCTGGTTCTGTGTCGCGATAATCAGTTCGATCGCACGTTTGACGGTGTCGCGAATCTTGGGGTCCTGGGTCATGCCCCAGCCCTCGGCCAGCGCGAGCGTGGCGAGCGCGTGGTGGTACATCGGCGCGCCCTGCATGCCGTTCTTATACAAAAGACCACTCGGCTGGGCGCAGCTGATCAGGAAGTTCAACGCGCGCGCGGTGTTGACGCCGTGCTCACCAGAGCCCGGCACATGGCCCGCGCTCATGAACGCCAGCGCGCAGGCACCGACGATGCCGGTGGTCGAGCCGTAGCTGCTGCCCCACGAACCGTCTTCGCGTTGGGTGTTGGCCAACCACGCGAGACCCTTTTTGCTGGCGTTGGCGGCAGCGGGGCTGATTTCGATTTGGTCGACGGAGGTGTCGGCGGCATGCGAACTGCCGATGGCGACCGTGGCCAACAGCAACAGGGCTGCGAGCTTCGCGCTGCGAGCTTCGCGCTGCGAGCTTCGCGCTGCGAGCTTCGCGCTGCCAAGGCGGGCAGAGCCCTCGTTGCGGGAGCGCAGCGGCCTCGCCGCGGGAGCGCAGCGACCTCGCTGCGGGAGCGCAGCGACCTCGCTGCAGGGCACTGATCCCATGTTCAACAAATACTACCAGGACGAGCTTCTTTACCTGCGCGATCTCGGACGCGAGTTCGCCAAGGCCTATCCGGATGCAGCGCCGATGTTGGCGGAGGCGGGCTCTGATCCCTCGGTGGAACGCCTGTTGGAAGGCGTGGCCTTCATCTCGGGGCGCATCCGCCAGAAACTCGACGATGAGCTGCCGGAAGTCACCCACGCGCTGCTTGGGACTTTCTTCCCGCACTTGCTGCAGCCGATGCCTGCGCTCACCACGTTGCAGTTCGAACCGCTGCCGCAGTTCGCGCGCGACAAACATCTGATCCCGCGCGGAACCCCGGTGGATTCCGTGCCGGTCGACGGCACGCGTTGTCGTTTTCGCACCTGCACGGCGGTCGAACTGGTGCCGCTACGCGTCGATGCGGTAGAGCTGAGCCACGGCCAGCCGGCACGCCTGACCATGCGTTTCTCCTTCATGGAACCGGCAGCCGTGGGAAAGCTCGGGCTGAAACGTCTGCGCCTGCATCTATCGGGCGATGCGCTGGTCAGCCGTGCACTGCACCTGTGTTTCTGCCGCTACGCCCAACACCTGACGGCCCGCATCGGCGAAACGCACATCGACCTGCCGCTGCCTCAGCCGGTGGGCTTTGCCGACGACGAGGCTCTCGACGCTGATGCGCCGCCGTCCGCCGGACCGTACCGTCTGCTGACGGAATATTTCGCCTTCCCAGCGAAATTCATGTACGTCGACATCGACGGACTCAATCGCCTGCCGTTGGTCGACGGCACCCGTGGCTTCGATCTGGTGCTGACCATCGCGCAGTTGCCAGAGGCCATGCCGCCGGTGACCGAGTCGAACATCCAGCTCAACTGCACCCCGGCGCTTAACCGCTTCGACCACGACGCGGATCCGATCCGGCTGGTACCCGAACGCAGCGACTACCTGGTGCGCCCGGCTGGCACCACACCCAACCATTTCGAGATCGGCACGGTGCGCAGTGTTGTTGGCAGTCTGCGTGGTCGCGCGCAACCGCGCGCATTCCACCGCTACCTCGACCTGACCCGCGCTGAGGACGAGGAGCAGCCGTGTTACATCGAGCGTCGCCGGCCGGCGTTGCTCGGACGCGGTCACGACTTGTTCCTCAGCGTCGCCGGCCCGGTCGCAGCGGGCGAGACCTTGTCGATCACGCTCTCGTGCACCAACCGCCACTTGCCAGAACATCTGGTTCCTGGGGACATCACCACTCCCACGCCGCAGACGCCGATGGTGGCGAAGTTCCGCAATCTCACCCGCCCGGTAGCGAGTATTCCCGCGCCGATCGATGGCGATCTGCCGTGGCGGTTCCTCTCGCACTTAGCGCTCACCCACCTATCGCTCGCGGAATTGCCGTCGCTGCGTCGTACCCTTGAGCTCTACCACCTGCGTGCCCGTCACGATCACCAGTCGGCGCAGACGCTGCGACGCTTGATGGACGGCTTGGTGGCGGTGTCGCTTAAACCGACCACCCGCATGCTCGGCGGCGCCCTGATGCGTGGTCAGGCGCTGGCACTGACCATCAGTGAGGAACACCTTGGTACCCCAGGTGAAGCGTGGTTGTTCGCGCTGGTGCTCGACCGCTTCGTCGCGCGCACGGTGAGCCTCAACGGCTTCACCCAGCTCACCGTCACCGGCGCGCGTCATGGCGAAGTCCATGCCTTCCCACCGCGTCTCGGCGGACGGACGCTGCTGTGACGTTTCTTCCAGCGGTCCTGGCGGATCTGGAAGCGCGCCCAGGCGCCTACAGTTTTTTCGCCGCCGTAAGCCATATCGAAGCGGCCTTTCCCGACGCGGTGCCGGTCGGGCACCAAGGGCCGGTGGCACGCGAACGGCTGCGTTTCTGCGCCAACCTCAGTCTGTCGTTTCCGGCTTCTGATGTGGTGTCGGTCGAAGGCGAAACGCTCGAAGGCGGCGCGGTACGCGCACGTTTGACGCAGAACTTCATGGGCCTCTTCGGTCCGTCCTCGCCGCTGGGCTCCTACTTCACCGAACGTCTGCTGCATCAAGACAACCAGCACCTTGCCCGTGGGTTCCTTGATCTCATCCACCACCGACTGGTGTCGCTGATGGTGCGCGGACACGGCAAATACCATCCGGCCAGCGGCGGCGCCGAGGGGCGGCGTTTTCTTGAACGGATGCTGGAGATCACCGGGCTGGAGGCCGACGATCACGCCTTGCCGGGCAAACGCCTGATGGCCTTTGCCGGCCTGATCGGTCGCACCGGCGTCGCCGCCGAAACCATTGCGGCAATCGTGTCCGCGTGGATCGGTGGCGCCGAAACGCACGCGGAACCGTGTCTGGCGCGTTGGACCGCGCTGCCGGACGAAGCCCAGACGCATCTTGGTCGCGGCGGCCGCCTGGGACGCGACACCATCGCCGGGCGCAGCATCCGCAACCGCACCACGGCCTTCGGCCTGACCATCGGCCCCCTGCCGGCGGCAGATTTCAACGCGCTCGTCCCAGGCGGAAAACGCCACCACGAATTGCGCGCCTTGATCGAACGGCTGAATCCGGAACAACTCGATTGTGTGGTGACGCTGCGCATCGCCGGCGCTGATTTGCCGCCGAGCCGCATGCAACCCGGTGGAAATATCAAACTGGGCCACGGCTCACGACTGGGCGGACGACCGCAGGATGGCTATGAGGTGCAGGTCACCTTGAATGCGCATTGAGCGCAGCAGCGACTCACTGCCCGTACATGCGGGCAAGCACCATCAGGCTTCAGCGCCGTCAGCTCATCACGGCCGCAATCAATAATTCGATGCAGCGATTCCTTTCACGCAGGCTTTGGCGATCGCCACCACGTCGCTCGGTCCCCATATCACTGCGTCCGAGTTGATATACAGCGTGCGGTGAGAATACGGCTCGGCGCCACCCGCCATCAATCCACGAACCACGGCGGTGGAACAGTTGCGATCCATCAGGCGGTAGGTCGGTTGGCGCTGCCAATCGGCCCACCATCTTTTCATAACCGTCTCGTTGAGGCCGGGGCCGGGGCCACCTGAGTCGTCACTGCCGGGAATGATGATGCTATGATCGGGAGCTAAACCGCCTTCATCGCGTCGATCCATGCTCAAACTGCGACGAGCGTAGGCGCGAGTACCTACCAAAAGATCACCCCAGGTATCGTGGCGCGGCCACCAACTGACGTACGCCGCGTCCGCAGGTTTGCCGCCACGAATTTCCATCGCTGCATGGCCGACGCGGGCGCCGCTAGCACCCCAGAGCAAGCCACCAGCTCCGCCATTGGCTTCATTCCAGACGTAGACGGTGATCATGGCAGCATCCTCACCAGCGTACCGCAAAGGGCATATGCGCCAGTTCCTGCGGCATATACGGGCGCAAGGCCTGCGCCGCACCACACCACACCAACGTCACCTGATCCTTGTCGGGAGTGATGATCAGGCTGCTGACCACCGGCTTGGTCTCGGTCAGGCGGCCATTGCGGCCATCGATCCACAACCGCGGACGCTGGCCCGGGAGGCGTAGCTTCCACTCTCGATACTTTGGGTGCAGATTGGTAAGCACCAGTTCCTCGTCGCCCTGCAAGTATGGGACATGCAGTCCAGGGTGAGCGCCATTGGTGAAACGCTGATTGAACTTTTTCTCCTGCGACACATTCGCCAGGATGTCTGCCCCGGCCATGCGGTACCGCACCTCGGGTAATGTGGTGGACAGCGGTTCATGTGCAGGCATGAAACCGAAATACCCCAGGCGTGGAAACCACCCCGGTGATATCCAATCGGTGCCCCACGCCATCGGCATCGCTGGCCACCGGGTCTGCGCCCCGGCAATCAGGCGATCAGGCGTCAGTAAGTCATCGGGGTCTTCCAGATTGGGCAGCACCACGTTGTTGATTGCGGTTGGATCAGGCTCGATCACCCAGCCACGCCCGGCGAAGTTACGCGGATAAGCGAAGGCTGAACAGGCCGACGGATCCGCCGATTTATCGAGGTACGGGATGAGCGCCGCCAGCGGATCGCCGTACTTCGCCTCCGCCACGTGATCGACTCCACCATACGCATGATCATACGTCAGGGGTACTCGCTCCAACGCCGCCGGTTCACCGAACACCACACGACCGGTGCTCGTCAGTCCGCACCGCCGGTCACCAAACACCCGCACGTCATGACGATGACGCCCGACCACCAGCACCTTGGCGGTGAAGGACGTTGCTGGTCCGTGCGCATAGGCATGCCCCTGCACGACCAGGTCGGTGAACAGTTTGCAGGGGTACAGATCAGTGTCGGCGGCGATCAGGTGCGGGTTGGCCTCCTGCGCTTTGACTTCGATCGTCAGTGGCGATTGCTCAGCCAACACTTGGCAGTGGCCACGCACATCGACGTGGTAGGTACGCCGGGTGATGAGTGCGAGGATGAACCGGCACTCGGCATCGGTGCCGGAGACCTGACGGGTCAGTGGATCAGGAGGCAGTTGGGGATCGACCATGGTCACGCCATCATCGTCCCGTCGCCGCCACCGCCGTCACCAGCACCACCGCCGCCGTCAGTCGGCGAGCCGAAATCACCGACGGGCTCAGGTTCGCCATTGGCAAAGTCGTGCACCGCCGGGTCGTTGAGGTAGCCGGTCACGGCATTGGTGACGGCACCCATCGGGGTGGTCGGATCCGTGCTGGTGGGAATCAGGGCGATGTCCCAACCGATCGGCCCACCGATCAGAAGACCCGTCAAGGTCGGCACGGCACTCGCCAGCATATTGGTCGCAACCGGATTCATTCCCCGGGCGAACAGGGCGGTAGTCATGCTGCGCGCACCTGGGCAGAGCGCACGAATGATCGGACCCTGTACCCAGTTGAAAACACGCGACGCACGGTCGCTGCCCATGATGCGGTTGAGGCCATACTGCACCGCCGAGTCCATCACCATGCACAACAACCCAGCCAGGAAATCACCCAGGGTGAAGCCGGTGAAGTGAGTGGTCATGCCGATGACCGCCCCGGTCGGCATCGGTGGTCGCGCGGTCCCGTGGCAATTGAGATGGAGATCCACCACCCACCCAACGCACACCCCGACCGGTCCCTTTGACGTCAACACGCTGGTTGCGCCAAACTCGGATTTGGAAGCACTCCCCAAGATCAACAACGGCAACAGATAATGTGGAGCAGAAATGTGTGGCACCAACGGGCCGATATCCGTCGTACGCAACAACGTGGTGCCAGCCGCCGCTGAAATCACATCTGGCGCGTCTTTGCCGGTCAACGCACCCCACGGACCGATCTTCAGATTGGCCGCCACTAAATGCGGGATGCTGGGCACCATCACCGGTCCGGGCGGCGGAATGGTGTCGTGAAAATCGCCGCCGATCATCGGCATGTAGTGTTTGAGCACCGCGCAGATCATGAGGAGGACCCTACTGGCGCGGCGGCCGTAACCGGAGCGGTCTCGACCAGGACGCAGGCACGTTTCTGCAACGGCTGCATGGTATACCGGAACGGATAACGCCAGGTGATGAAGGCGCGACGCACATCGCATTCGATGCCAAGCTGATCGATCAACAGCGGACATTCCGCGCGTTCTTCGCCGAAGGCTAGATGTACGGCAAAGCGATGATCGGGGATGACGAACTCCAACGGACCATCGGCAGCGATGCCACTCAGGCGCACTTGCGTACCCGCCGGCAGAGACGGCGCGATCATGCGTGGGAAGGCCGAATTGTAATAGCTCGGCTTGAGTTTGCTCAGCGCCGCTTGGTGGTTGATCTCGACGCTGTTGCGCAGGCGCAGGCCACTGGTCGTTGGACAACACCCAAGGCCGACCGGCTCCGGCCGCTCTTCCCACGCAGAAATCAGGTGCTCCGGATCCTCCAGATTCGGCAACGCAACACCGACCACCCGCGCGGCATCGGCGACGAAACCTTTGCCATCCGGATTATCACTGAACGGCACGTCGAGCCCGTCCCACTTGTCCTTGCCGCCATAGGCGTAGGCAAGGTCGAGTGGCATGCGCGTATAGGTCTGGGGCGCGCTGATGGTGAACTTGCCGGTCCAACGCTTCTCCCACACACGGTCGCCGAACACCCGCACGCGGCGAGTGATGGGGCCGACTTCAATCAACGCATCATGGGTGGTGACTGACTTGCCACCTGGAGCGTGCGCGTGGCCGAACACCAGTACATCGACGCCGCCGCGATAGAACACTTCGTCTCCATCCATCGGTCCGTAGGGTCCCTTCCACGGGCCCGGCGAAAATTTCCACGTCTGTTCGCGACTCGGCACCAGCCGCCCATCGATAATGTCATACGTCACGCGCACCGCGAGCGACGCGGCCAAGCGTTTCTCATCGATGCCAGCGCGGAACAGGTAGGCCGGATAGGTGGTGCGGTTATCGAGGTCCATCGGACAGATCAGCAGTTCATCATGACACGTTCGCCATTCAGGCGCACGTCGTCGTTGGCTTTTACCTGCACATTACCCAGATCTGCGACGATGGTGGTGATGCGACCGCTGGCGGTGAGATCACCGGCCGCCTGGACCTGCATCTCGCCGCCGCTGGTGAGCGCCAAGCCATTGCGGCCATGGATCGCAACACGTTCAGCGTCGATGGTGAGCGCGCCGGCCAAACTCAGCGTCAGTCCGCTGCCGAGACACAGGCGCGGGCCCTGTGGAGTCAGTTCGATAGTCAGTGCCTGTGCTCCAGCCGGGCCGATGAGGCGGATGACTTGGCCGGCACCGTCACCGGCTTCGATCACCAGCAGGTGATCGCCAACGGTGAGCGTGGTGGCGTGGTCATTGATCAAGGTGGACATGGCAGCCTCCCGCTAATGGATCCGTGCGGATCAGGAATTGTTAGTGATCATCGCGCCTTTGAACGCGAGCGGACCAGTGGATTTGAGGTCGATCATCGCGCCACCGATGTCGACCGCGGCATCGGCAGCAACCTTGATCGCGGCAGCCCCGATCTCGACCGCGGCGCCACCCTTGATGGTGATCTTGGGCGCGTCGATGGTGATGCCGCCAGCATCGATGGTGATCGAACTGCCACCGACGGTGATCGACACCTTGCCATCACCAGTGATGGTGATTTCCGGCGCTCCCACCGCGACCTTGGCACTGGACTTGATGCCCACCTGACCATCGGCGGAAAGCGTCGACTCGCCCGTGACAGAGGTCGAGTCGCTGCCGGTGATGGTGGAACTGCGACTGCCACTGACGGTGTCGCCTGAGTCGCCGCTGACTGTGAACGTGCGGTTGCCGGTGATCTTACCGTCCAGGTTGCCGTCGACCTGCTGGGTGACGTTACCGTTGACGGTTTCGCTATCATTGCCCTTGACCGTCACCGTGCGATCGGCTGAGACGCTGTGGGTCTCGTTGTTGCCGACCGAGACGCTGGCGTTATTGCCGACGGTCAGTGAGTAGCCGTAGGTGGCGTTAAGGTTGAAGCCCTCGGAGCCCTTGGTGTCCTCCATCTGGATGCTGTTACCGCCACCCGAGCGGATCATGCTTTGGCTCTGGTTCTCGCCCTTCACCTTGCTGGAGGTCTTAGGATTGGGCACCGCTGCGGCGATGAGCGGACGATCAGGATCACCGTTAATATGGGTGACGATGACTTCGGTGTCCTTGTGCAGCGGGAAGTGCATGCCCATGTCGTCACCGGCATAGGGCTGGGCCATGCGCACGAAGCGCGAGGCCTTGCCGTCCTTCAAGTCGCTGCGATCAAAGGGGAACTTGAGTTTGTAGCGGCCCTGGTCGTCCAGTTCAGAATACTGGCCATCACTAGCAGCATCGACCTTTGCCGTGATGGAGCCGTGCACCACCGGTTTCGGCGTCACGCGCTTGGGCCGGAACACCACGCTGGCGGGAATGGTGATGAAATCGTTGATGTAGGTCGCGGTGGGATGATCGTCCTTTTCGGACGTGGCGAAGCCCTGCGAACCCTGGTAGGTCACTTCGATCAGCAGGTGATCAATGTTGACGTCGCCGCGGTAATGTTCTGTGAGCGCGAACACGCCACCCGCACGGAAACCTCGCGCATCGGACACCCCGCGGAACTGGCGTTTGCGACAGGCGATTTCTTCTGCACGCACGGTCGCCAGCGCCTTGCCCTCATCCTCATCTTTGAAGTGATCGCCGTATTCGTATTGGTGGCCGAACGCTGCTGGCGAGCTGACCTGCGCGGTCGGATACATCGGCGCATCCGGTGAGCGGTAGTTGTAGTCGCCCAGCACCACTTGCCCCGTGACCGGACGATGGAGCACGGTCAGTTCCATGACCGATTCTTCCACCACCGCATCTTCGGCACGGGTACCGCCAACGTGCGTGCGGTAGATGAAATTGGCAGCGCCAGCGACCTTGGTGCATGCATCCGGCTGGTCGCCGAACACCACCACCGAACGTTTTTCGCCGTGTTCGAAATGGAAAAAGATGCCGTCGTGTTCCAGCAGGCGGCTGATGAAAGCGAGATCGCTCTCCTGGTACTGCACCACGTACTCGCGTTTGGGATAGGTGCGCCCCTTGGCGCGAAACTCGAAATCCTCGGGTTCGAAGCCATGGTCCTTGAGCACCTGTTCGACGATCTCGGCCACCGTCAGATCCTGGAAAATGCGGCTCTGGCTGGTGAGCGACAGACGCCACAGCCGCGGCATCAGCACCGCACGATAACGCACGCCGTCGTCAGTACGCCCATGCTGCTCAAAACTCGCGAACACGCCGTGGATCTGCAGCATCTGCACCCCACGTTTGCCCGACGCCAACACCGTCGGCTGCTTGATGCCAAGCCACCCATCCGCAGCCAAAATCGCTTCGCCATCCAGGTCAACCTGGGCCGACATCAGATCGAGGTCGTAGTGAAACAACTGCGACATCCGCTCGACGCCACGGAAAGCCGACACCTGCAGGGTGCCGTCGTCAACCGCGCCACTATGGAGCTGATAGGCCCGCTTGGATGCATCGACCATGAGCGAACCACCTTCCCTGGGGGAACCAGTGGGAGGGTGATAGATCGGGAGGCAGAAGGGTCAAGCTGGTCACTATCCATCACGTCGATGTGACGTGGTTCCTGTTGTCAGAGCGAACTGCTTGCGACGTTTGTCCTGCTTAAGAACGCCAGCTGACGCTCCGCTGGTGCCAGGACGTCAAAGAGCGGACTCCCAGACGCCAACACCACGCGTTCGATGGCCGCAGCGGCACGCTGGGGCTGGGTGCCGGAACGCAGGATCGCATCAAGATGCTCACTGGTCAGCGGACGACCAAGCAAATGGCGCACGCCGACCGGAATGCTGTCGGCGTGATTTTTCCACCAGGCGGCCAGCTTCGCGGCATCGGGCCATGGCAGGTATTCATCGGGATCAGGCGCCGCGTCTGAATCCGCGGGATCGTCTGTTGGGCCAGCATGAAAACCGGCGGGGGCCGTGCGGGTCAGGCCGGCCTCTTCCAGATCGACGCCGGTGATCTGAGAAAAAGCTTGGCCAGCAAGGCGCGCCACCACCGGCATGTGCAGTTGCATCAGCAGCCATGGCATCACCAGCGCGTCGCCGTGTCCCCCGGCAAGCTGGACCGCATGCCGCAGGTGTTCCGGTTTGGCCGCGGCGAGGTTGAGCCAGTCCATCACCGTCGCTCGCGGTAGACGACGAGCACCGAGGTCGACCAAACGTTCTGCCCACCGGTCCTTCACGCGGGTAGCGTGCGTGCGCAGTGCGGTGCCTGCGTCGCCGCCCAGCAGGACCAACGACCACAGCGCGGCGCTCCGGCAAGCGGGCTCTGCATCCGTCAATGCCTTGCGGCAACGGTCGAGCAGATCGCTGCGCCCCAGTTCGCCTGCGGCGCGCAGTGCCCGCTCACGCAGAGCGGCATCCGGATGGGTACAGGCCGCGGTCAAACGCTCCGCCGGATCGCGGCCGCTCGCGACATCGATACCGAGGGCACTCTGGCGCAGCGACGGTGCGTCGATTTGCCACCAGGCAGCGCTGGCCGATGTGGTGCGTGGGGTGATGACCCAGGTGAATCCCGCGACCACGCCGGCAATCACCGTCGGATCTGCGAGGATCAACTTGGCAATAACGCTCCGGCGAACATCTGCCTCTTCTGCTTCGCAGGCGAGAGCCGCCAAAACGAACAACGACCCTGGTCCTGGTGCCTGGGCGCTGACCTCGCTGGCGATGCGCCAGCCATCACTCCCGGCGAGTCGTAGACCATCAAGGTGGGCCTCGATGCGTTCATCGTGCTCTGCCAGATCGGCCAGGCGCATCTGCGGACGGCGAGCGAGCGCCTGCCGCAACGACCACAAGCCGGCGGCTTCGTCTGCATGTTCCGTGAGAATATCATCGTCGTAGGGCACGAGTGTGCTTCTAGACCGTTCCTGACCGCGCGCCAGACGCCGACAGACGCCTGTACGCCGGTGATGGTTGACACCTGTGCGACCCGGCAATGGTGCCATTATCGACAACCCTGAATAAGCTCGCTCCTCGCTCCGCTCTCCCGCTCTCGCCTCGCTCATCGCACCACTAAACACCCGTCGCCCCATGTCCCACCCCGCCATCGACAACCGCACGCCGCTCGTGCTCGCACCGATCTTCCAGGTCGATGAACGGGGGCGACCGATCGTCAGCGCGTTGCTCAAAGGCACCTTCTCCTGGGATTCCCGTGGACGCGTCACTTCAGCGGAAAAACCGTTGCCGTGGAATCCCACCGGTACCCACCGTGGTGACCCGGGTGCCAGCAGTGTGCTGCATGAACCGGAAATCGCCCCGTGGAAGGTCGCTACTGATGTCGCCTTGATCGCGCACGCCTGCACCGAGCACCCGGACGACGCCCGTGTCGACGTCATGATTGAAGTCGGTTCCATCGGTCGCCATGTGGTGGTGACCGGTGATCGCTGGTTCCAGAAACGTTGGCTTGGCATCGGCATCAGTGAACCCCAAGCGTTCGACCGTATCCCGCTGTCGTGGGAAAACGCCTTCGGCGGTTGGGATCGCACGTTCGAGGACGCAAAACAACAGGGATACGAACCACGCAATCCCCTCGGTACCGGTTTTCGTCTGAAGAATTCGCCCTGGGTCGAGGAGGTCCGCCTGCCGAATATGGAAGATCCCGCGCATCTCGTGCGCGCGTGGGGCAAAACGGTGATCCCGGCCGGCCTCGGCTTCACGTCGCCTGATATGATGCCGCGGCGTGGATTCGCCGGCACTTACGATGCTGAGTGGCAAGCCCAACGGTCACCGATGTTGCCCGCCGATTTCCACCGGCGGTTCTTCAATGCCGCAGCCCCAGGCATGGTCGCTGATGGCTACCTGCGCGGTGATGAACAAGTGCTCATCCGTGGCGTGACGCGTTCGGGCATGCTCGACCTGACCCTGCCTGGGATTCCACCACCAACCGTCACCGTCGCCTTTCGTCACGGACGCGAGGACGTCCGCCAGGATACCGTGCTCGACACCGTGATCATCGACGTGGATGCCAAGCAGCTCGTGCTGCTGTGGCGCACCTTGGTCACCCTCGACCAGGGACCGCACGAGGTCAGTGATCTAGTCGCGGTCGACGGAGTTCATAACGTGACCACCGCGGCGATGCCCGCGCTGAGCACCTGAGGAGCAAATCATGGGCGTCACTGTCGGCGTAAACAATCTCTCGGTCGTGCACAAAGATAGCGGCGGCATCACCATCGCCTTCCCCGACGTGTGCAAGACGCCCACCCCAGGCGGACCGGTGCCGATCCCCTATCCCAATATCGCCATGTCGTCCGATACCGCCAAAGGCAGCAAGTCGGTGAAGATCGACGGCAACCCGGTGTGCTTGAAGGATTCCAACTTCAAAACCAGCACCGGCGACGAGGCCGGTAGCGCGGGTGGCGGCGTGGCGTCGAGCAAAACCAAGGGCAAGGCCGAGTTCGTGAACTTCAGCATGGATGTGAAGATTGAGGGCAAGAACGTGCCGCGCGCGCTCGACCTGATGTTGCACAATGATAAGAACACACCGCCGGTGCCGCTCATTCAGGGGCCGGTGGTGGCGCTGGTCGAGACCAACGACCCGATCTGCCTACTCTGCGACAAACATTTCTGACGCCGGTCCGATGCATTATTCTGCGGTGCGAAACGGAGGCAGTATCCAATCGGGTTGGTAGACGGGCGGCTGTACGTCGAGCACAAGTGACGAGCAATAAGGGAATTCACGCGGACGTGTCCAACCACGTGCCGCGGCGAGCCGCAACCACGCAAGTCCCTCCAGCCAAATATACCGCTCAGCAACAAAGGTCCGCCAATCCGTGGTGAAAGCCGCCGCTAGTCGCTCGGTGTAAAGTTCTTGCTCCTCGGCCATGTCGGCAAAGGCGGCGTAGAATGCCCGAGGGTCACCTTCGGCCAAAGTACAGGCCATCGCCGCGCGTTCTCCCGTCAGTTTGCCACCTGCGACCAGTAGATCGTCCGCCAAAGCGCGGACCTGTCCAACCGTGAGTTCTTCGCTGAGGGTAAGGTACACGAACAAGCGTGCGAAAGCATATTCAGCGGGGTACTCGTTGGCTTGGCGGTCCTGATCCTGTCTCTTATACACATCTCCGAGCCCACGAGACTAAGGCGAATCTCGTATGCCGTCTTCTGCTTGAA
>ENA-ORBV01004354-ORBV01004354.1-microbial-mat-metagenome-genome-assembly--contig:-NODE-4354-length-27260-cov-4.899864_pt1 | contig 27260 bp, 15 predicted proteins | sample MGYA00237777_ERZ505514 | MGnify/ENA primary metagenome ERZ505514 (study PRJEB26160, sample SAMN06269048) | microbial mat metagenome | isolation source: Oligotrophic lake microbial mat | place...
GTGGTACATCCGTGATCTGCAAAGCCAAAACGGGACGTATGTGAACGGCGTGAGGCTGGCCGATCGGCAGCGGTTGCGTCCGGGGGATCAGATCCGGGTGGGCCAATCGCTCTTTGTCTTCGGCCAGACCGACGTTCGCGACCCCGACATCGTCTCGGTGGTCGGCAAGCGGCAGGTGGACGCGACCATCGAGCGCACGATTCCCAGTCAGCCGCTCAATGTCTTTACCGGCAGCAACGACGACTCGATCATCCTCAGCGAGCCCGAGCCCCGGGCCGCAGCCGTCGATCACCTCCGCGTGATCTATCGCCTGACGACGATGCTGACAACCCGCTTTGTGGAGAGGCAAGAGTTGCTCAAAGGCGTGCTGGACCTCATCTTCGCCGAGTTCCACCCCGAGCGCGGCTGCATGATGCTCGCCGCGACCCCGCACGCGGGGGCTCCTGCCGGCGGTCCCATGAACGTCTCGGAACTCTCACCCGCGGTTGTCAGATATCGAGAGACGCCCCTCGACCCCGAGCAGGCGAAAATCAAGGTGAGCCGGACGATCCTCCAGCACGCCGTCACCAAGAACGAGGGCGTGCTGAGCACCAACGCCATGACCGACCCTCGCTTCGCGAAGGGTGACAGCGTGCAGCACCTCCACATCCGCTCGGCCATCTGCTCCCCCATCCGGTTCCGCGACCGCACGTTCGGAGCCATCTACATCGATTCGTCCATGGCTAACTACACCTTCACCGCCGAGCAACTCGCGCTGATGAACGCCATCGGCCAGCACACCGGCCTCGCGCTCTCCAACAGCGAGTTATACCAGCAAAAGTTACAATCAGAGCGCCTCGCGGCGATCGGCGAGACGGTCGCGACCCTCAGCCATTCGATCAAGAACATCCTCCAGGGGTTGCGCGGCGGGGCCGATGTCGTCGAGATGGGGCTCCGCAAGGACGACCTCAAACTCGCCAAAGGCGGCTGGGGCATCCTGCAGCGCAACCTCGACCGCATCATCGGGCTGACCATGAACATGCTCGCCTTCTCACGCCAACGACGCGTGGAACTCGAACTCACCCGCCTCGGCCCCATCGTCGAGGAGTGTGCCGCCCTCCTGGAGGACACCTGCACTTCCAAAGAGGTCGCGCTGATCCTGGATATCGATCCCGAATTACCCCCCGTGCCGTTGGACCCATCGCTTGTTCATCAGGCCATCATGAACCTCATGACCAACGCCGTCGAGGCCGTCGATCAGGTCACTGGCGCTGTGACCGTCCGCGTGGTCTACCGGCCGCCCGAACCGGAAGAGGCCCGCGCGGGAAAATCAACGACCCACACCCGGATGCCCGAAGTCGAGATCTCGGTCGTCGACAACGGCCCCGGCGTCCCCGAAGGAAAAATGCCATGGGTCTTCATCCCCTTCAATACGACCAAGGGGATCAAGGGGACCGGCCTCGGCCTGGCCGTCGCCAAGCGGGTCTGCGAAGAGCACGGCGGACGCATCGAGATTGAGAACACCGAGGGCAAAGGCGCGACCTTCCGCATGATCTTTCCCGCCGACCCCAACGCGGCGATCGACCCCTCCGCCACCAGCCAAGCCAAAGGTCAGGCGGGCGGCAGGACCGGTCTGGGGCCCAGCACGTCCGGCGGGGCCGAGAGTGTCGAGCCGGGCCGGTAGAAAGCCCGTCGCAAGTCTTCGATGTTGCAACACGCTCTCAATTGCGCCTAGCATGTTTACCGCCATGAGTGCCCACGAAACGTCCGAGAATATCCCTTGCACACCTTGCGGGACGCCCACCGCCGCCCCCGGGCGAGCTTTCCGTTGTTTGGCCAACCTCACCGCCGGGCAATCCGCCCGAATCGGTGACATGGAACTCGACGCCGCCGATGCCTCCCTCCTGCGGGCGATGGGGTTGCGCCCCGATGCCTTGGTCCGCGTTCAGCGGACCGGTGAACCCTGCATCGTCGAGGTCCTCACCGGGGTCAGAGGCGACGGAACCGGCTGCGCCTCCGAGGCTGGCTGCTGGTGCCGCATCGGTCTCGCCCGCGCGTTCGCCCAGCGGGTACGCGTGGTCGGTGCCAGTTGAACGCGGCGGTCGCGGACGACGTGGTCATGCTCCGCATCGCGTTCTTGGGAAACCCCAACACCGGGAAAACCACGCTCTTCAACGCCCTCTGCGGGCTGCGCCACAAGACCAGCAACTTTCCGGGCACCACGCAGGAAGCCCGCCTCGGCTTTTTGAGATCGAGCGACGCTTCGCGGATCGAAATCATCGATCTCCCCGGGGTCTACTCGCTGGAGTTGTCGCAGAGTGAATCGAAAATCTGCCGCGACGTCCTCTCCGGAACCCAGGCTCCCCAAGGCGAGCCGGCCGTGGCCCCGGACGCGGTGTGCGTGGTGGTGGACGCCACCAATCTGGCCCGCAACCTGACCATCGTGGGCGAGGCCACAAGGCGGCGCTTGCCAATGGTGGTAGTGCTCAACATGATGGACCTCGCGCGCCGGCGGGGCCTGCACATCGATGCGGCGGCCCTCTCGGCGAGGCTCGGGTGTCAGGTCGTCGAGTGCTGCGCGAAGTCGGCCCAGAGCGTGGCCCTCGTGCGGGAAAGCCTGTTGCACTGCCGGATCGCGAGCGAGACCCCGCCGGGTACGCAGGATGGATTGGAGCGCTGGGCCGACGAGTTGTTCGTGGAGGCCACCGCCGGGCAGCGTCCCGCGACCCCCGCGCCCGGCCGGCGGAGCGAGACCGATCGCATCGACCGGGTCGTGACCCATCCGGTCCTGGGCCTCCTCGTCTTCGCACTCGTGATGACCGGGCTTTTCTGGGTGATTTTTTCGGCCGCCCAGATCCCCATGGGCCTCATCGAGGCGCTCTTCGGCACTCTCGCCGGTTGGGTCGAGCGGGTTCTGCCCGAGGGGATTCTCCGCGACTTCCTCGCCTCGGGCGTCATCGGCGGCGTCGGCGGCACGGTGATATTCCTACCGCAGATCTGCCTGCTCTTCTTCCTGATATCGCTCCTGGAGGACACCGGCTACCTGGCCCGCGCCGCCTTCGTGATGGACCGAATCCTCCGCCCATTCGGGCTGCCGGGCCTGGCGTTTATGCCGCTGCTCTCATCGCACGCGTGCGCCCTCCCGGGCATCATGGCGGCCCGGGCCATCCCCGACCGCTCCGATCGACTCGCGACGATCCTGGTCGCCCCCTTCACCAGTTGCTCGGCCCGGATACCGGTCTATGTGCTTCTGACGGGGCTGCTTTTCCCAAATTCGCCCCTCCGCCAGAGCCTCGCCTTCACCGGCTGCTATGTGCTGGGGATGCTGGCCGCCATGCTGAGCGCTTTCGTGGCCCGCCGCACGATTCTCCGCGGACCGACCCGCCCGATGGCCCTGGAACTCCCGACGTACAAGTTGCCCTCGCTGCGAACCGCAGCCCTGACCACCGGCGACCGCGCGGCGATGTTCCTGAAAAAAGCCGGCACCAACATCCTGGCGATCTGCATCGTGCTGTGGTGGTTGAGCGCGTTCCCGAGGGTCGAACCGCCCCCGGAGGTTGCCGCGCTGCGGGCCGAGGCCGGGAACGCCGCCGACGAAACCATCGCCGCCGAAATCTCGGCCCAAGCCGACCACCTCGAGGCGTCACACGCCGCCTCACATTCGTACGCCGCCGACTTGGGGCGATTCATCGAACCGATCTTCCGCCCGATGGATTATGACTGGCGATTGTGCGTCGGCGTCGTCGCCAGTTTCGCCGCCCGCGAGGTCTTTGTGTCCACGATGGCCGTCGTGGTCGCGGGCGAATCGGACCCGGAGGCCGAGGGCGTGACCAAGGCCATCGCTTCCGCCACCCGCGACGACGGCGTGACGCCGGTCTTCACCCAAAAAGTCAGTTGGTCGCTCCTGGTCTACTACGTTCTCGCGATGCAGTGCCTACCGACGCTGGCGGTGACGGCCCGCGAGGCCGGGGGCGCCAAGTGGGCCTTCCTGCAACTCGGATGGATGTGCGGGCTGGCGTACCTCGCAGCGCTCTTGGTCGCATCGGTGCTCTGATACGCTCCCCCACTCATGAGCGACCCAAACAGCGCCCCCACCAGCAACGCCACCAATCCGAAGCCACCCGGAGCCTTTGATCGGGGCATGGCGCTTTTTCGGCGCCTCGGTCCCGCAGGAATCCTCGCCGTGATCGCCTCGGTACTGCCGCCCTTGGGCGGCCTTCTTTTGTTGGCGAAAATGGACCTCGCCGGGCGTGGCTGCAAAGCCACGGCGCCCAGGGAAAGGCCATCTATGTGCTCGGGTTCGCCGTGCTCGCGGGCTTCGCCTTGCTCCCCACGTACGCGTCGGCCGCATTGGGCGGATGGGCGTTCGGCTTCGGGCCCGGGCTCGTGCTCGCGATGCTCGGCTTTGCGGCCGGTTCCTTGATCGGGTACATCAGCGGGCGCTTGGCTTCGGGCGACCGGGTCGAGAAGTTGCTGAGTGAGAACGCCCGATGGTCTGCGGTCCGGGATGCCCTGGTGGGCGGCACCTTCCTCAAACGCCTGGGGATCGTCACGCTCGTGCGGCTGCCGCCCAATTCGCCCTTCGCCGTCACGAACCTCGTGCTCGCCGGTGTGAAGGTCCCGTTGCCAACCTATCTCACAGGGACAGTGCTCGGGATGCTTCCCCGAACGGCGCTGGTCGTGTACCTGGCCTCACGCGTTCGCGGAGAACTGGCGGAAAAAGCCAACGACAAGCCGTGGTGGATGATCCCGATCGGGATCGTGATGCTCTTGGGAGTCTTCTACATTCTGAAGATCGTCGCAGATAGAGCCCTCCGACGGCTTACCGCAGGCGTGTAAAAAAACCGGGCACACGTTCGCGTGCCCGGTCCTTCGTTCAAATCATGGCTTCTTGGCGTCGGGTCGTCGCTTTTTAGCAGCCGCCGTCCCAGTTCCCAAAGAACACGGCGATGTCGTCGGAATCGGTGTCGCCGTCGCCGTCGTAGTCCTGTTCGCCCATGTCCCAGGTCTGGAAGAAAACGACCACATCGTCGGAATCCACGTCGCCGTCGGAATCGATGTCGGCCGGGCAACCTTCACAGTCGTCCGGGATGCCGTTGTAGTCCGCATCCACCTGCGTCCCGAGTTCCAGTTCCTTGCCGTCGTTGTCGGCGTCGTTATCGCAGTTGGGCAGCACTTGGCAGACGTCGGCGACACGGTCGGGGCGGCCCCTCGACCCGCCATCGGCGAGGAATCCCTCAAGATCGGCCCACGTTTGCGGGGTTGTGCTGGGGAAGCCGCCGCCGGGGTGGGCAACTTCCAGCGTCAGGCGGCGGCGGATGGTTTCGCGGTTGTCGTTGCGGATGTTGGGTCCGGTTCCGCCGGTGCCTTCGGGGCCGTGGCAGCCGACGCACGAGGTGTTGAAGAACGAAGCCCCATCGGCCCGCACGCCTACCGGTCCGCCGTCAAAGTCTTCCAGCAGGCCCCCCACGATGTCGCACTCGTCGGGAATGCTGTTGCTGTTGCAATCGGCGCTGGTGCCGTTGCTGATGTCGGTGGCGTCCGCGACGCCGTTGCCGTTGCAGTCGGCGATGGGTATCTCGCGATAAATCTTGAAGTTGTCGATCCCGCATTCGACGATCGACTGGGTGCCGGCGTCGGTCGCGATGAAACGCAGACGCATGTTGGCGGTGTTCGTGATGCCCGCCCCGCTCAGTTGCGACTGGGTGATCGCGTGCGGCGACCACAAAAGCCCCCGGCTCGCGGTGTGCGAGACAACGCGGACCCACGGGCCCGCGGTGCCGTTGCTGGAGATCTCGACAAAGATCCCGTCGGCGGCTTCACCGTCGTTGGTCAGGAAGTTGTAGTAGTCATAGCAGATCGTGATGTCGCCGCCGGAATTGCCGCCCCCCGCAGTCAGGAAATTGAACGCCGGACTCGTGAGAATCACCGACCCCCCGTCCACGTCTGTGTTGCCCGCGCCGTTCTGGGTGAGAAACGCGTTTCCTGAACCATCAGAGTCCGCGGCGGGGTCATAGAGCCAGCCGGGGTCATTCACGGGCACTCCGCGCTGCCAGGCGCCCCCCGTCGCGCCAGCCACCGTGGCCGCCCAACCCTGATCGGTCTGGAAGTTGTCCGCGAAAGTCTGGATATCGGAAGGGGTCAGAATGCATGGGCAGCCGCACACCGGGGGGACGATCTTGGAGATCGAACCGTTGATCGAGATGAAATACAGTTCGCCGTCGTTGTCTTCACCAAAGGCGACGAGCCCCGTCGGGTTCCCGAGTTGGGCCGTGTGGCTCACCCGCGAGGCCGGCGGCACCGGGAACGAGTTCGTCGGAAAACTCTTGACGTAGTTCCCGCAATAGTCGGCGAAGATAAACCGGCCCTGAAGGCTCGGGATCGCGCTCCCGCGATACACATACCCCCCGGTGATCGAGCACGCCCCGTCGGCCGCGTGGCCTTCCACGTGAATCGGATCGGTGTAGGTGCCGAGCAGCGTGCAGTTGCGGTCGCCAGCAGGAGCCGGGTCGAAGCCTTCCTCGCAGTCCCAGCCGTAGTTGCGGGAACCCACCGCGTTGATGTTGGAGCCGGTGAGGGCTGCCTGAAAATCAGTTTCCTCGAAGGCGTCTTGGCCTACGTCGGCGATCCAAAGGTCGCCCGTCGAGCGGTCGAAACTGAACCGCCACGGGTTCCGAAGTCCCATCGCCCAGATATCGTCATTCCACGCGGCGTTCGGGCTGCCGACGGTGCCCGACGGGTTATCCACCGCTCGAAAGTTCCCCGCAATGTTGTCCACATCAAGCCGAAGCATCTTGCCCAGGCGGCTGTTGATGTTCTGGGCATTCTCACTGGGGTCGTTCCCGCTGCCGCCGTCGCCCGTGCCCCAATAGAGTTTGTCATCCGGGCCGAATTCGAGGTGCCCACCGTTGTGGTTGGCGAAAGTGGGATGGGCGACGTTCCGCAGGATCACCGCGGGCACGCCCGGGTCATAGGAATTCGAGGTCGCGAACGGTGCCTGGGCTCGGTACCGGGCGACGATCAGTGAGCCGCCGTTGTCGGTGTACGAAATGTACACGTTGCCGTTCGTCGCGAAGTTCGGGTGGAGCGCGAGTCCCAGCAAACCCCGCTCCCCGTTCGCGGCGGTCAAACCAAGACCGCCCGACCCTACAGGCCCGGCGTTGAGGAACGTCGCCCCCAATGTGTTGGTCGAAAGGTCAAAGAGGCGGATCCGGCCGGTTTGCTCAACAATGAACATCCGATTCGGGCTCCCGGGCTGGGCCACAAAGTCCAGAGGCTGCGAAAGGCCGGTCACGATCTGTTGAGCGGAAAGGGTCTGGGCGGAACTCGACGGCCCCCCCAAACCACAGGCCAACCCCGCGATCGCGGCAACACAAGAGGCGGAACGAATCATACAAAAATCTCCCTAATTCTGCGGTCGCCGCGCCGTCCCCTTTTAAAGAACGCGCGGCCAGGTAACGGTTGAAACACACTATCGGGCCGTCTGAGATCAGGATACACGACGTGTCAAGAGGAACAGGTACGAATCGGGGTGAGTGACGAATGGCGCCCACCAAGAAAAACCCGCCGAATGAAACAGCCGCAGGAAACTGCGGCCCGAGTCAGAATCTGACGCAACACGGTTTCGCGTGAACGCAAACAGGAACTACGCGAACCCCTGAGGAACCCCAGTCCCCAGTCCGAAGCGCCGAGTGCCTGATGCGTCAGCAAGATCCCGCGCTCCAGCCTGCAAAGAAGATCTGGATGTCGTCCGAGTCGGTATCGTCGTCGTCGTCGGCATCGGCGCACGGGTCCGAGGCATCCCACGCGGCGAAGAAGCCGGTCACGTCGTCGGAGTCAAAGTCGTTGTCGCCATCAAAGTCAGAGGGGCAGCCGCCCGTGACGTCCCAGTCGCACTCGGCCCCGCACGGACCGTTGACGGTCAGGACAAAGGCCCCCTGAGCCCCGCCGTTGCCCGCGACACGGATCCGGTACGTCCGACCCGAGATCACGTTCTTGGTGATCCGGCTGCGACGCTCGCCGTTGCCATTCAGGACGTCGTCGTTGCACCCTTCCTGGTTGGACGACGAGCCCGGGCAGCCGCGATGCAGCGAGAGCACCGTATTGAAGCCCGGGGGCGAGGCCAGCGTATCAAAGACGGCGACGCCGCTGCACGGAGCGCGATACGAGAACCACACGTCCGCCCCCGCACTCGATTGGCCGCAGGTCGCAGACCCGTCGTTCGTGGAGCAGACGTTGGTACCCGCGTACGAGCCGTTGGTGACCACCGTCGCCATCGTGCACGAATCGTTCGGGGTGCCGGTAAAGATCGTGGTGAGGTTCAGATTGAACCGACCCGAAGCGGTGCCAAAACCGCCGACGCGGATGCGGTAGGTCGTGCCGCCCGTCAAGTTCGCGATCAGGGCCGAGTCATCGGCATTCGCGCACCCGCCCGGACCACCGCCCGCGGCGTGGTCGTCGTTGCACATGATGCTGGGCCCGCCGCACTCGGTGTGCAGGCTCAGCACCGTGTCGAACTCAGAGCCGCAGGTGTCAATGCGGAAACTGCCGCCGCAGGGCGGCGTAAAGGCGTACCACACGTCGTTGGAACTCAGCGAATTGCCGCACGAGGCCCCGCCGTCATTCGTCGCCGCGGCGGTGTTGCCGGGAGTGGAGCCGGGCCCCACCGGGCTGGCCGAAGCGCACGAATCATTGAAAGGGGCCAGACCCTCGATGCAGTTGGGGTGCATGGTGTTGCGGGCGGCGACGAAGGCGGGAAGATCCGTGCGCTGCGCGTAGTTGTTTATGCCGTCGAAGCGGCAGTGGGTGATGATGCCGATAATGGTGCCGTCGGTATTGATGTACCCGGAGCCGGAGTTGCCGCCCCGAACGTCGTCAAAGATCTCGTAATTGGTGGGCAGCACCGTGCGTATGGAACCAGGGCTCACTTGCTGCACCTGGCTGCGGACGCAGGTATCGTCCACGCCGTAGCCGAACATGCTTGTGGAGGCCCCCACAACGCCCACCCCCGGGCTGATCGGCCGGAACGTGTTGTACCGGACGAAGGGCGTCTGCCCAAGGCCGTTGGTGCCCGCGTTCATCACGCCCCAGTCGTTGCCGATCCCGCCGTTGACAGACTGGAACCCGGGAAGAATCGGGAACTGATCATTGATGGGCGGCGCCACCGTGCCACACCCGCTCGTGCTGGGCGGCACGTTGAAGTGCAGCACCAGCCCCGAACCCCCGTTGATGCAGTGCCCGGCGGTCACCAAGCCGGACCCGCTGTTGCAGTAGATCGATGCCGTGCAACCAACCGGCATGATTCGCCCGGCCCACGTCTCGTTCGAGAGGGTTCGGTCATCCACGCCGCCGACGATGCCGCACTGGCCGGGAGAACCGGTGGGGTGGATGCCGGCCTCGACGCCGATCCGCTTGACTTTGATGCGGTTGCCGAAGGTGTTGGGCCCCGCGATCAGTTCCACCAGCAGCGTCTCACCGTTGAAATACGCGGACGAAAGCGACCACATGCGGAGGGTCTTGGCGTCCAGCTGCTGCACCTCACCGTCCAGCATCGAACTGAAGCGGACACTGCTGCCCTCAGGCAGCGAAGCCTCTTCAAGGTACGCCCGGAGCCAGGAGGCACCCTCGACCTCGATCGGGAACGCCGCAGCCACCACGGCCTCACCCGTTGGGTTGTCCCACGAGCCGGTGTCGATGATCAGCGAGCGGATTTCCCCAAGCGGGGCCTGGAGAGTGGACTGGCCTAAAGCCGTCCCGGCGAGGAACGCCACACAACCCGCCGCCGTCATGATACCTGTTCGCATCGATAACCCCTTATTCTTCCCACGTCCACCCGTCCACGGTCCACCGCCATTGATAACGCATCCGCACAGGCCCAAAGGCCACTGCTCGCCTTCGTGCGACCCCCACAGACTACCCGGTACGGGCCTTATCCGCAAGGGAACTTTGGAAAAAAGGCATTGGCGATGGGGTAGCGGGCATCGGGCCCTGAGAATAAGAAAAACGCCCTTCGTCGGCGAAGGGCGTCCAGGTCATGTTTTACCAATGCCTAATGCCTAGCGCCCCATGCCCCCCTTTAGCACCCCCCGGCGCTCCAGCCCGCAAAGAAGACTTGAATGTCGTCTGAATCGGTGTCCTGGTCGGCGTCGGCATCCGCGCACGGGTTCGAAGCGTCCCAAGCCGTAAAGAAGCCGGTCACGTCGTCGGAATCAAAGTCACTGTCCCCATCAAAGTCCGACGTGCAGCCGTTGGGAATGTCCCACGCGCACGTGGGTGCGCACACCGGTCCGGCGATGGTGAGCGCGAAAACACCTTGCGAGTTCGAGTGTCCGCCCACCCGGACGAGGTAGCGGGTTCCGCCCACCACATTCCGGGCGATGCGGCTCCGCAGATTGCCAGGTTGGGCCGTGAAGTCGTCGTTACACGCGATCTGGTTCGCCGAAGTGCCCGGGCAACCCGAGTGCAGCGAGAGCACGGTGTCGAAGCCCACCGGAGAAGCGAGCGTGTCGAAAACCGCGGGTCCGCTGCACGTTGGGGTGTAGGAATACCAGACGTCGCGGCTGCTGGACGAATTGCCGCAGGCCGCCCCGTCGTTGCTCGCGCAGATCGTGCTGCCGCCGTAGACCCCGTTGCCCACGATCGTCGCCGCGCCACAGGCGTCGTTCGCCGACCCGGTCGCGATCGTGGTGAGGTTGAGATTGAAGTTGCCCGACTCGGTCCCGAAGCCCGCGACACGGATCCGGTAGGTCGTACCGCCCTCAAAGGTGCTGACGATCGCCGAATCGCCGACGTTCGCGCAGCCGCCCGCACCGCCCGCGGATGCGTGGTCGTCGTTGCACAACAGGCTGGCTCCGCCGCATGCGCTATGGACGCTCAACACCGTGTCGAAGGCCGAGCCGCAGGTATCGAGGCGAAAAGTCCCGCCGCACTGGGGCGTGAAACTGAACCACACGTCGTTCGAACTCGCGGAATTGCCGCACGCGCCGGCGCCGTCGTTGGTGGCGGCGGCGGTGCTGCCGGTGATGGTCCCGGGACCGATGGGGCTGGCGAAACCGCAGGAGTCGTTGAACGGAGCCGCCCCTTCGATGCAGTTGGGGTGCATCAGGTTGCGGGCCGCGACAAACGTCGGGAGGTCGGTTCGTTGCGAAAGGTTCAGGGTGCCGTCGAAGCGGCAATGGGTAATGATGCCGATGATGGTGCCGTCGGAATTGATGTACCCGGAGCCCGAATTGCCGCCCCGCACGTCGTCCAGAATCTCGTAATGCGTCCCCAGGACCCTCAAGATCGAGCCGGCGCTGTTCTGCTGAACCTGGCTGCGGACACAGGTGTCATCCACACCGTACCCCCAGATGTTGGTGGAGGCGCCTACGACGCCCACGATCGGACTGATCGGGCGAAATGTGCCGTAACGGGAAAAGGGAGTCTGCCCAAGGCTGTTCGTGCCGGTGGTGATGACACCCCAGTCGTTGCCAACTCCCCCGTTGACGAACTGCCAGTTGGGCATCACCGGGAACTGATCGGCCACCGCCGGTGCCACCGTGCCGCACCCGCTCGTGCTGGGCGGCACGTTGAAGTGAATCACCATCCCGCTCTGGCCGTCCAAGCAGTGACCCGCCGTCACCATCCCGGCACCGGTGTTGCAATAGATCGAAGCGGTGCATCCCACCGGCATCAGCCGGGCCGACCACGCCTCGTTCGAAAGGGTGCGATCATCGACGCCGCCCACAATCCCGCACTGGCCGGGTGACCCCGTCGGACGGATGCCAACCTCGACTCCGATCCGCTTGATCGTGATGCGGTTGCCGGCCGTGTGGGGCCCGGCAATGAGTTCGACCAACAGCGTCCCACCGTTGAAGTACGCAGAAGAAAGGCTCCACATCTCCAGCGTCTTGGCATCGAGTTCCTGAACCTCGCCGTCCAGCATCGAACTGAAGCGGACGCTGCTCCCCTCGGGCAACGAAGCCTCATCCACGTATGCCCGCAGCCACGAAGCCCCTGCTACCTCGATAGGGAACGCGGCGACCACAACCGGTGCCGCGGTTGAATTGGCCCAAGTCCCCGTATCCATCGCGACCGAGCGAAATTCGCCGATTGGAGCCTCCAACGTGGACTGCCCGACGGCCGTCCCGGCCAGAAACGCAACACACCCCGCCGCCTTCAAAACACCCGTACGCATCAGGAACCCCTTGTTTTATCTCTCGTTCGTTAAATCACTTGTTCGGTCTTCGGTCGGTGGCCGATGTCACTCTCCAGTTGTGTTCCAGTCCCCACGAAACGCCCAGCGCACAACCATCGGCCACCCACGTAAAGGCTACCCGGGATTGCTCCAAACCGCAAGGGAAACTTTCCGTTCGCCATCAAGTTTTGTTCGCGCGGGCATCCGGAGCTGAATCACCTGTTGGGCAATGGATTCGGCATCCTTTACTCGTCACCCACCGCGTGTGAATCGTCGTCGAGCACCGGCACCTTCTCCAGCCGTATCCGCGTGACGCGGGTGGGCTCCGCCGCCAGCACCGTCACGAGAAAACCATCCTGCCGAAACGTCTCGCCCGCCATGGGGATATGTCCCAGCGAAGCGGTCACAAAGCCCGCCACCGTGTCGTACGTCTCCCCTTCCGGAATCTCAACGCCGATGGCTTCCAAATCCGCGTTTACCTGGGTGATGTACCCCCGCGCATCCACTTCCGCGGCGCTCGCGGCCACATCAACTTTCACGTCCGCATCGGTCTCGCCCGGTATCTCGTATTCATCCTGGATCTCCCCGAACACTTCTTCGACAATGTCTTCGATCGTGACCAGCCCGGCCGTGCCGCCATACTCGTCGGCCACGATCGCGATGTGTACCCGCTTCTGGAGCAGTTCCCGCAGCAATTCCCGAAGGGTCTTGGATTCCGGCACAAAGTGGGCCTTGCGGACAAGACCGCGGAGGTCGAAACCCTTGCCCGACCGCGGGCTCCCGTCCCCGGCCAGCCACCTCATCAGGTCCTTCACGTAGAAAATCCCGACGATGTGGTCCAGATCGCCTTCATACACCGGGATTCGGCTGTGCCCGATCTTCCGGATGGCGGCCGTCACCCTGCCCAGATTGTCGGTGAGTTCCATCGCCCGCATCTCGGTCCGGGGCGTCATCACCTGCGCGACCGTGCGCTCACGGAACCGCACGATCGCCTCGATCATGTCGCGTTCGGCCTCATCGACCGTCCCGTCCTCTTCCGCTTCCGCCACCACACTCAGAAGATCTTGTTGCACCTGTTCGACCTCATCGAGATCGGTGCGTCCGGAAAGCCGCTTCACGACCTCGTCGGTCGCATCCGGGATAAACCGCAACGGACCCGAAACGAGGTACGCGATTCGCAGAAAACGCGACCACGCGTAGACGGTACTCTCCGCCGCGTGCCGGGCCACCGCGTGGGAGACCACCACCCCGAAAATCCACAGAAGCAGGGCCGACAACAGCACCCCGATCAGTCCCTCAAGCCACGTCGGCCCGGCCAGCCCACGAGCCTCCGTCACCCACATCACAACCCCCACCGCCACAAGCAAATTGCACACAATCCGGGGAAGCGCAATCGCCGCCGCGTGGCCGTCAACATTCGCCAAAATCAGATCGATCCCGCGCGTCGCCGATGGGATATTCCGGATGGCGGCGAGTTCCTCCAGCCTCGGGCGCGAAGCGTTCCGCAGGGACTGGGACAACGCCGAAAACACGGCGCCAACACCCAGCGCCGAAAGCGCCACAACCAGCCATGCTCCGCCGTTCAAACTGGTATCACTCCCGTTAGCCCGTTGAACCGGCAAAGACCCACGAGGGGCTCGCCGTTCATCCCGCCGGAGCCGATGTAACTGTATGCAATTAAAGTAGTTATCATACTAGTGGGGGCGAAATCCGCCGCGCTCCCCAAACAGCGCGCCCACGCCCGTCGCGCCCAGCGCTGCATCCTCCGCCGCGTGCATCGCCTGATATCCTTCCTCGGTGTCGTCGGTGTGGCCAAGGCAGTGCATCACGCCGTGGACAACATACAACAGAAGTTCCTCTGGCACGGTGTGGGCCCGATCGTTCGCCTGCCGGCGGGCTTCATCGACGCAAATCAGCACATCGGCGTCCAAGGTGAGCCGCGCGTCCTCCATTTCGTTCATGTCGAAGGTCAGAACGTCGGTCGTGCCCGGAACTCCGGTGAACTCCTCGTGCGCGGCCGCCATTTCCACGTCCGCGACCACGCGAACGCGCAGCGTTCCGGCCAAGCCAAGGTGCAGCAACACCGCCGCGATCTGCTGCCGCAGCCCCTGCAAGTCTGACAACGACACTTCACCGGTGGAGTCGGTCAGGTCGATGGTCATTTCCTTCTCGTGAGGCATCTTTCGCAAGCGTAAGCAACCGTTTTGGCGAGGGTAATTTGGCGTCGGGATCAACAAGAGCGCGGTTTTCGCTCGTCCTGAGGTACATACCCCAAGGGAATTGCACCAAACGATGAAGCGAGTATGAAAATATCATAATCTCTAGTAGTTCCCCGGTTGCCGCACGGATGATAAGTCTGGTAATGTTTGCGAATTTCATGCGGGAGTTTGTTCCGGACCATCCGAAACAGTCGCGTGACGCGTGAAGGGGTTCACGAATGGAGTTTTCACATGCACAGGGGTTTGAGGGCAATCGTCCTCGGGGGGTTCCTTCTTCCGACCATCGGGTTCGGACAGATCACTGAAATCGAAAGTCTCAGCACGGCGGGGGGTCAAGGAAATAATTGGTCGCTCGATTGCCGGTTGAGCGCCGATGCTCGTTGGCTGGTCTTCACCAGCGCGGCGAACAACTTTGTCCCGGGAGACCTGGGCGGTTCCGACATTTTCATCAGAGACCGCAACGTCGACTCAACCGTTCGGTTGAGCACGACGGCGGCGGGCCTTCATGCCGCCGGAAACCACTACCGCCCGGACTTCACGCCCGACGCCAAGTTTGTGGTGTGGGACACCGACGCCGTTGCGATGTTCGCCCTCCCGACGAGCGGTCGCCAGATCGTTCTTCGGAACCGCGACACCGACTTGGACGGCGTCTTTGATGAGCCGGGGCAGTTCAGCAACGAGTTGATCTCCCGCAACTTGCTGGGGGTCGCGACTCTTACCGGCGCATCGACTCAGCCGTCGATTTCCGGTAACGGTCGGTACGTCGCGTTCACGAGCGAAGCCTCGGATCTTGTCTCGTTCGATCTGAACGGCACCGCCGACATTTTCCTCCGTGACCGCGTGGCGAACACCACCGTGTGCATCAGCCGCGGCCTCAACGGCCGTCCGGGTGAGGGTGGGCTTTCCAATGCTCCCAGCATCTCGCGCGACGGGACGCACGTCGTCTTCCAAAGCAACGCCACGAACCTGGTGGCGGGCGACACCAACCAGACGTCGGACGTCTTCCGCTATACGATCGCCACCGGCGTGATCGATCGCGTCAGCGTGGCATGGAACGGCGCCGAACTCGCCGCCTCGGCAGTGCTTTCGACCGAGGCCACCGTGGGGCCCTGCATCAGCTCGAACGGCCGCCATGTGGTCATGCAGAGCATCTCGAACAACATGGCGGGCGGCGATTTCAACAACTCGGTCGACGTCTTTGTGCGGGATATGGAAGCCGATGCCCTGGTCCGTGTCAGCCTGACCTCAAATCTTGGCGAGATCGACGGCATCTCTCAGTCGGGCACCATCTCGTCCAACGGCCGCTTCGTCATCTTCAACAGTTCCGCGGCGGGCATCGTTCCGGGAGACAACAACCGCCGTTCGGACGTCTTCCTCCACGACCGCGACCCCGACGGCGATGGTGAGTTTGATGAGCCCGCGGCCCGCACGGTGCGTCGCGTCAGCGTCCGCACCGGTGGTTCCGAGGGAGCGAACTCAAGTTACGCCGGACGGATCTCCGACGACGGCAGCAGCGTCGCGTACTCCTCGACGGCGGCCCTCGTGGCCGAAGACCAAAACGGGTTCCCCGACGTCTACTTCACCGACTTCGGCGAGCCCGGGTGCCCCGCCGATTGGAATACCGATTCCTCGGTGGACAGCAACGACGTTGTCGGCTTCTTCGTCGACTGGGATCTCGGCAATGCCGACGCCGACGGAAACGGCTCCAGCGATTCCGACGACATCGCGACCTTCTTCGTTCACTGGGAACGAGGCTGCTAAAAAGCCGCCCCGCGGCGGTTCTTCAGTATCAACGTTTTACCCCCTCTCCCGCCCGACTCGATGGCCCGCCGCAAGGCCGCACGAGTCGGGCGGGTTTTTTCATCCGCCCCAAGGCGTCACCTTCTTTGCAAGGGCCGCCCCCTGACTTCGCGTTTCGTCCCTACCATTGCCCTTCCATGCCACTGCCAAGAATTGCAATCGTCGGACGCCCCAACGCGGGCAAAAGTTCGCTCATGAATATGATCGCCGGTGAGAAGGTCTCCATCGTGGACCCGACGCCCGGGGTGACGCGCGACCGCGTTTCGGCGATTGTGGATGTTCCCGGACCCTACAAGCACGTCACCCCGAAAACGGTCGAATTCGTCGATACCGGCGGGTTCGGCGTCTATGTCGCCGAGGGCGGCCGCTACGACGAGATCGGCTCCGACTTGGCGAAACTCACCGGCTCGATCGAGGACCAGATCGCCCGGGCCGTCGATGACGCCGACCTCATCCTCTTCGCCGTCGATGTCCAGACCGGCGTGACACCCTTCGACCGCGAGATCGCAACACTCCTCCGCGAGGGCGCGTACGGGGCCAAGCGCGACGGCAAAAAGCCCGCCAACAAGGCCGAGCGGGCCCGTCGAAAAACCCCGCCGGTTCGGATCGTCGCGACCAAGACCGACGGCCCCAAATGGGAATTGCACGCCGCCGACCTCGCCTCGCTGGGCTTCGGCGAGCCCCTCATGTGCTCCGCCAAATCCAACTACTTTCGACGCGAGTTCATGGACGCCATCTTCGACATGATGCCCGAGACGGTGAAGGAAGACACCGCCGCGGCCGCCGCCGACCTGATGGTCGCGATCGTCGGCAAACGCAACGCCGGCAAGAGCACTCTCGTCAACACCCTCGCCGGCGAACCCCGGATGATCGTCTCCGAGATCGCCGGAACCACCCGCGACGCCGTCGACGTCCGCTTCGAGTTCGACGGCAAGAGCATGATCGCGATCGATACCGCCGGCCTGCGCCGCAAACGCAGCTTCCAGAGCATGATCGAGCATTACGCCTTCGACCGCGTGCAGAAATCCATCGACCGCGCCGAGGTCATCCTCATGATGATCGACGCCACCGATAAACTCTCGCAGGTCGATGAGCACCTCGCCCAATTGGTCGCAAAGAGCTACAAGCCCGCGATCATCGTCGTCAACAAGTGGGACGCCGTCGAGGGCCGCACCGACGACCACGGACGCAAGGTTACGGTCGAGCGCTTCGAAACCTATATCCGCGGCGAACTCAAAGGCCTCGCCATCGCCCCCATCGCCTTTATCTCCGGCCAATCGGGCCGAAACGTCACCGACACCATGCGGCTCGCGTTCGAACTCAAGGCCCAGGCCTACGAACGCGTGACCACCGGCAAACTCAACCGGCTGATCCGCGGCATCCTCGAAACCCGAGGCCCCACCGACACCGTCGGCACCATGGCCAAGGTCTATTACGTCGCCCAGACCGGAATCGCCCCCCCCACCATCACCATGGTCGTCAATCACCCGGACCTCTTCACTTCCAACTACCTCCGGTTCTTGATGAACCGTTTCAGAGAAGAACTTCCCTTCACCGAAGTCCCGATCCGAATCGTGATCCGGGAGCGCCGCCAACGCGAGGACGATCTCAGCGTAGCCGACGGCTCCAGCGAAAGCGCCGGCCCGCGCCGGCTTGGAAAAGGCATCAAGGGCAAAGAGCAGCCCTTCAGCCGACGCAACAAAGCGACCAAGCCCGTCGAGGGCGAATCGCTCCTGGAAGACGCCAACAGCACGGCGGTGGATATCGATGCTCTGTCGGACGACGCGGCCGAGTTCTTCGACGATTGACGACCGGCGGCACGCTCGCCAGCCTCCACATTCCGCTTCCATACAGATCCGATGCAAAGCAGATTTGTTCGGATTGTGATAGCATAACGTTCGGGTGCGGTGCGGTCGGGAAGCGGTGCTCGCTTTTGCCCTCGATCCACCCACAAAACAATGCTCGACATGGCCCCGCGATCAGCGAGATCTATTGCGTTTTTCACAGTCCGAAGGGCGATTGTGAGGCCCGTTCCCCCTACCATCTCGCATGCTTCGAGCCGGCCCAATTCCGGCCGGCGAGGCATGGTCTGCCGGAACATTTTTCGCCCTCCAGACCCTAACCGATAGAACCATCGCTCCCACGGATAGTCCAGAAGGGCACATGCCGATGCCGGAAGCCGACGTTTTGCCAGGTTCGGATGCGCGAGCGCATCCGATAGCCGCTCCATCCGTTCCGGTCGCGCCGCAAAGCACGATCGGTCAGGTTGAAACCGCGTACGGCGCCGAGCAGATCCAAGTCCTCGAGGGCCTCGACGCCGTCCGCAAGCGGCCCGGAATGTACATCGGCGGCACCGGCCTTAATGCCCTCCACCACATGGTGTATGAAGTCGTCGATAACTCCATCGACGAAGCCATGGCGGGCCACGCGACCGAAGTCTCGGTGACCATCCAGCCCGATGGCTCCTGCCGCGTCGTCGACGACGGCCGTGGCATCCCTGTAGAACCCATCAAGCACGAAGACCCCGGCCTGAACGGTCGTCCCGCGATCGAGGTCGTGCTCACCAAGCTGCACGCGGGCGGCAAGTTCCAGCAGGAAGGCTCCGCCTACAAAGTGTCCGGCGGGCTTCACGGTGTCGGTGTGTCGTGTGTAAACGCCCTCAGCGAATACCTCGATTGCGAGGTCTATCGCGACGGAAAAATCCACGCCATCGGGTTCGAGCGCGGCCGGGTGACGTCGCCCGTCGAGCATGTCGGCGAGGTCCCCGAGAACGCCGCCCGCAAGCGTGGCACCACCGTCACCTTCCGGCCCGATCCGACCATTTTCCCCGACACCACCTTCAACTTTGAGACGCTCTCCAACCGCCTCCGGGAACTCTCGTACCTCAACCCGGGCGTCACCCTCCGTTTCGTCGACGAGCGCGTCGGCGCCGACGGCCGCGTCCGGGGCGAAACCTTTCGCGCGGTCAAGGGGCTCCCCGAATACGTCTCGCAGATGATGACGGGAAAAACCGCGGTGGCTTCGCCGCTGTATTTCCGACGAGAGGATGCTCCCAACAACCTCGTCTGCGAGATCGCGATGCAGTACCACAACGGGTACAACGAATCGCTGCTCTCGTTCGCGAACAACATCAACAACGTGGACGGGGGCACGCACGCCCAGGGCTTCAAGGTCTCCCTCACCCGCGCCCTCAACGGCTACGCCCGCAAGTCGGGTTTGCTCAAGGAGAAAGACGCGGTGCCCTCGGGCGACAACCTGCGCGAGGGGCTCGTCGCGATCGTCAGCGTCAAACTCCCGAACCCCGCCTTCAACAACCAGCCCAAGGAAAAACTGTTGAACCCCGAGGTCGAGAGTTTCGTCGCGGGCGCCGTCGCCGAGGGCCTCGAGCGCTGGCTCGAGGAACACCCCGCCGAGGCCAAGCGGCTCATCATGAAGGGCATCCTCGCGGCCGAGGCCGCCGAAGCCGCCCGCAAAGCCAAGGAACTCGTCCACCGCAAGAGCTCCCTCGACGGCGGCTCCATGCCCCACAAACTCCGCGATTGCAAAACCCGCAACGTCGATGAGTCGGAGTTGTACATCGTCGAAGGTGAGTCCGCAGGCGGTTCCGCCACCCAGGGCCGCGACGTCGAAACCCAGGCCATCCTCCCCCTCAAGGGCAAGATCCTTAACGTCGAGAAGGCCAACCTCTCGAAGATGCTCGGCTTCGAGGAAATCCGAGTCCTGATCGCCGTCCTCCGCATCGGCATCGGGGCCGAGATCGACATCTCTAAACTCCGTTACGGCAAGGTCATCATCATGACCGACGCCGACGTCGACGGCAGCCACATCCGCACCCTCCTGCTCACCTTCTTTTTCCGGCAGATGCCCGAACTCATCCGCCGCGGCCATCTCTACGTCGCCCAGCCCCCGCTCTACAAAACCACCCGGGGCACCGGCAAGAACAAGAAGTCCGTCTATGTCCTCAACGAACGATCGCTCGAAGACGCTCTTACAGGCACCGCGCTCGAAGGCGCCTCCCTCGTAGTGCGAGACCTCTCGGGCCTCACCGATCGCGGCGGCGAAGCCCGCGAACTCCGTCGCATCGAGGGAGATTTCGCCCGCCGAGCCGTCCAATCCCTCCGCCGCCTGCACGAACTCGTCGAGATCGCCGAACGCCGCGGCGTCAAGTTCGCCTCCCTCGTCGCCATGCGGGCCTCCGATCCCGAGAATCGGAACCGATTGCCCAGCCACCGCATCACTTGGCGGGGCGGCGACGCCTGGGCTTGGTCCGAGCATCAAGCCTTGGATCTCGTTCAGTCCAAAGGCCTGCGGCTCGCGGATTCAACCGCCCCCTCCAACGAATCCGCGGAATCCCTGATGACCGCGGCCACCATCCGCGAACTCCACGAGAACCGTGAACTCGAGAAGATCTTCGCCGACCTCGAAGACTTCGGCATCCCGGTTTCACACCACACCGTCTCGGCCCAGGCCAAAGAAGCGGTCACCGGCGAAGTCCAGCCGTGCATGTTCGCCTGGACTCTCAACTCCGCCGCTGCGGCCGCGCTCGCGTCCGAAGCCCCTGTCGATCCTGAAGATGAGGGCGTGGAAACCGGCACCAAGAAGGCCGCCGCGAGTCTCTCCAGGACCGTCGAAGCCCCGAACCTGCTCGCGATTCTCGAAACCCTCAAGCAGATCGGTCGCCGCGGCATCGAGATCGGCCGGTTCAAGGGTCTCGGCGAGATGAACGCCTCTCAGTTGTGGGAAACCACGATGGACCCCGCCAAGCGCACCCTCATGAAGGTGACGTGGGACATGGGCAGTCAGGCGGATCTCCTCTTCACCATCCTGATGGGTGAGGAAGTCGAGCCCCGCCGACGCTTCATCGAAGAACACGCCCTCGAGGTCAAACGCATCGACGTGTGATCGCTCGCAACCAGGGTCACGCCGCCCGTGAGAGTTGCGCGCTCGAAAGGATCCGCGCGATCCACGTCTCCGCGTTGGTGCAGAAATCGCTCTTCTCAACGAAGAGCAACGCGCCCGCCGCAGCGCACCCGGCCCGAAGGGTGGCGGAGTCGTTCCCAGAGCATACCACCACCGGAACATTCGCCAGTTCCCGCACCGACTTCATCCACTTGATGAGGGCGATCCCGCTGATGCCGGGCAGGCGAAGGTCGACGATCACCAGCCGGGGCACACCCCCCTCGGAGGCCCATTGCTGCAACTTCGCGGTCGCTTCTTCGCCCGAAACGGCGAACCCCGTGCTCATCCCCGCGTGTCTCGTGAGCATCACCTGGATCAGCGTGCGCGCCAGAGGATCGTCGTCCACCACGAGCGCAAGCGGCGGTGCCATTAAGGCCGCGGGTGCGGTCGGTGTCCGCGAAACGCTCGTCGTCGGCTTTCGCCCCGGCGTCGGCGCCGTGGAATTCACGATCGCCTCACGCGCGTGGAGCGTCGCCGATGGGGTGTCAGGAACGACCGCAGCGCCCGTGCTATGGACCGCGCCGGTCGCGAGCGTCGCGCCCGCGCTGAACGCGGCCATCACGGCTCCGTCGTGCGTGCAGACGCGGTTACGACCGGTCTTCTTGGCTTCGTACACCGCCTGATCCGCCTGGCGAACCAGTTGCTCGGGTCCGGCGCTCCCCCCGGGTTCGCGTGCCGACGCCCCGACGCTGATCGTCACGGGCAGCGAGTCCGCCTTCGCCCCGGTTCCGTGCAGGCTGAAGGGAGCGAGCTCGATCGCCGCCCGCAGGCGCTCACCGATCGCCGCGGTTTGCTGGAGATCAAGGTGTGGAAGGATGACCGCGAATTCTTCACCGCCGTACCGGCACACCCTCCCCGCGTCGCCGACGGTTTCCTTGAACCGTCGCGCGAGTTCGATCAGCACCGCGTCCCCGGCTTGATGCCCGTGCGTGTCGTTCACGCCTTTGAATCTGTCGGCGTCTATGAAGCACACGCCAAAGGCTGTACCCCCGACGGTCGCCTCGTCCGACAGTGTTTTCAGTTGGAGGTCAAAGTACGACCGGTTGAACGCCCCGGTCAGTGCGTCCGTGACGGTCTTCAGCGACAGTTCGCTGTTGCTCCGGCGGAGCTCCAGCGATTCCTGCTGAATCGCCTCCTGCGTCGCGATCATCTGGTCGTGGGCCTCGGCGAGGATCGCCGCGACATCCGGCGCCTGCCCGGTCTTGACATCCAGAAACTTGGAGATTTCCGCCGCCCCCTTCGCGATCTGCAGCAGTAATTCCCGCGACCTGGCCTGATCGATCGAGAACCACTCGCGTCCGCGGACGATGAACTGGCCCAGCTTCTTCTTGGGGTCCGCCAAGGTGAGCGCTGACGCCGCAGTGCCCCCCATCGCCACACACCGGACGATCCCCTCGTACAACGGGTTGCAGGTCTCGGGGGCGTGATGCTTCGCGATGCACTCCACCAGTTGCGGCGGGAGCCGCCATTGATCGGCCAGTTGCCCGCCCACAGACGCATGGTCAAACCCCAGCGCGGCGTGTTCCGCCCGGGGCGTCTCGTCATGGTCGGGCCCGGCACCCAGAATTACCTGAGAATACTGCTCTTTGAGGGCCACAAACGCCGCCAGCATCCCGATGTCCTGCAGCAGCGCCCCCAGAAACGCCTCTTCGGGGTCGCACCGATTGCTCTGCAGCGCGATCGCACGCGCCCCGGACGCACCAAAGACCGCCCGACGCCAGTACGCGGAAAGATCGAACGAGTCTTCGTTCGCGATGCCCTTGGTCGTGTCCACGACGCTGAACCCCAGCACGATCGACTTCACCGTGTTCAACCCCAGCAAGCTGGTGGCCCGCCCGATGGAAGGGCACGGGGTCGTCAGGCCGTAATAACTCGAGTTGACAGTCTTCAAAACCTTCGTCGACAAGGCCGGGTCGTTCTGCACCGCCGCCGCGATCCTGGCGATCGTAACCTGAGGATCCCGCGTCAGATCAAGCACCTGCATCGCGACCCTCGGCAGGGTCGGCAAGCCCGGGCACGCGAGTACTTTGTCCAGAAGCGTCAGGCGCATGATTGATCCGGGAAGTCGCTGAAATGGCCGTGCGGGACCGGTGGTAAAACCGTGCCTAGTCATCGGCGATCAAAACCCGCCAATCAAGGAAGTACCCCGATTCAGGGGATGCCCCAATTCCGAGTATCCGGCAACCCCTGGGAAAACCCGGGGCGGCACGCCCGACACACCCGCGCTACACCGCCCTGTCAGGCCGGCGCGGTTTGCCGCGCCGGACACCGGCCCCCGACGTTCTCACTTGGGAGCGCTGTCCCGCAGCGTGCCCAGGTAGTTGATCAGCCCCTCGCGCCGTTCCGGCTCGATGATGGCAAGCGCCTTATCACCCGCGGCCTTGGCCTTGTCGTTCTCGCCGACCGCGTAATAGGCCGCCGCCAACATGACGTGCGTCCCGACCGCCGACTGATCTGACATGCCAAAGGAGACCTCGGCAGCCCGCGTCACGAACGGCTTGTCGAGCACTTCGGGCTTGGCCCGCCCCCGGAGCAACGTGTTCAGCAAAGACGAGATCTCATCCGGCTTCTTATTCTTCACGGCGTCATCAATGATCTGGTTGCCCAGCGCATACGCCTCCGGGTAGTGCTTCCCAGCCACCATCGCGGCGAACTTTTCGTCCTCCCGGCCTTTGCCCAGTTTCGGGTACGTCGCGAGTGCCTCCGCCCACGCTTTCTCGCCCTCCGCCAAGCCCCGGCCGTACGCGCTCGCGGCATCAAAGAAAGCCTGATTGCCCGCTTTCAGCCGCTTCGGCCCTTCGACCGCGTCCCACGTTCCGCCCGTCACCTCGTCCAGAACGAGATCCAGTTCGCCCATCCCGGGGTGGCCGATCCACGCGATCGTGCCGGTCCCGTCCACCAGGAACGCGCTGGGAATGCCGTTCTGACCCGCGGCCTTCATCCAGTTCGTGTCCATGAAGCGGGCGGCCCCGTCGTACGCCACCGTGTACGCCATCTTGTCGCCCATCTTGGCCACAAACTCGACGGCTTTACCCATCGTCGCGTCGTTATATTCCCGGTCCTCCCAGATATTCACCCCCACGATCGTCACGCCTTTGTCTGCGAACGCCCGCTGGAGTTCCGAGATATGCGGCATGCTCGCGATGCAGGGCCCGCACCACGTTGCCCAAAACTCGACGACGTAAATCTTGCCCTTCTCGAATCCGCTGAACGGCGCTCCCTTCAGAAATTTCTCGACCTTGAATTCGGGCGCGGCCGACCCCACGGTGAGCGTTGGCGCCGGCTTGGCAGCACTGCCGTTCATTGCGTCCTGAGCCGAGGCATTCCCTCCAAGCCCCGCGGCCAGCACAAGCGACAGGACCGAGAGCGATGCGAGGCGCGAGCAGGTGAACATCAGCAAACTCCCGAGATTAGGAAGAAATCCGTGGGCCATTACCCGCAGTTGGCAACTATAGGAACCCGCGATCCCGCCGCAGTCCCCGGTCCGGCTTCCGCCCCCTTGGGACCATTTTCTCTGCTTCATCCGGTGGCCGGTCGGGATCGGCGTACCGACCATTCGGCAACTCCGATCGTCTCACGCGAGCACTGCCGTAAACCGCGACCGGTGGGCAACCGTCCCCAAGAAAAGAAGCCGCCCGGGCGTTTGGCCCGGGCGGCTCGATCAACAGAGGTTCGTCGGGCATCACGCACGACCGAAAAAGTCTTAGTTGCGGCGGCGACGGCCGGCCACGAGGCCACCGAGGCCGACGAGCGCGAGGGTCGCGGGGGCGGGAACGATCCCTTCGCAGGCATCGAAGAAGTAGTCGCGGCCGTTCAGGTACTGAACGCCGTCGTTGCTGCCGACTTCGCCGTCGTAATCGAAGCCGTCGTGATCGAAGCGGCCGATCTGGGAGAAGCGGACGCCGTCACCGTTGTTGATGCCGACGGTGGCCGCCGCGCCGCCCGAGGCACTGCCGACGGTCCAGTTCATGTCGCCGTAGGAGAACATGGCGTTGTTGCCGGGGCCGGTCGGGAGGCCGCCGAAGGCGTTGCGGATGCCGGAGATGGCGACCTGGAAGGTGTTGAACTCGGAGTTGTTCAGGGGGAACACGCCGACGGCGTCCCACGTGACGACGAGGGTGTCGTTCGTGAGGTCGCCGTTGAGGTCGACGAACTGGTGCCACACTTGGTTGGTGTTGGCGCCGGCGGTGTTGCGGGTGTCAACGTCGGCCCAGAAGGGGGCGATCATCTGCAGGCCGCTGGGGAAGCCCGTCGGGGTAAACCCGCCGAACGACGCGCCGAACGTGAGGTTGCCGTTGTTGTTGATGAACACGGACGTGCGTTCGGTCTCGTAGAAGCAGAAATCGAAACCGAGGTCGATCCGGGCCGACGACCCGTCGTCGTTCCGGGCCATCGAGTTCGACCAGCCGGTCGTGTTGTTGCTGTCGAAGGGGAAGTACAGGCCCAGGGCGCTGACGTCGGCCATGGCCGAACCAGCAAACATAGCGATAGCGGCGACTGCAGAAATACGCAACATGCTCTCTCTCCTAACGTGAGCCGATAAAGGAGATGTGCCAAACGCACGACTTCTCTTACCGGCGGTGTCTTGGCTGCCCTTTCACGGACCCACGTTGAATCCACAAACAAGCAGTCTGGTCTCTCGTGCTTCCGGTCTCCCGGACCACGAACCGGAAATGTACCCGGTCCTGCACTTTCTCGCAACCCCTAATTCAATGAAAATCAGATTATTTTTTACTTTTGCGAAACCAAACAGCCCTCAACCATGAGATTTTAATTATCGGACTTCACCACCAGCCGAAAATGCGCACTTTCCGCTCCGCAATCTCCCGCCTGCTTCCGGTCCCAAAGCCCCGCAACCCCCCAAACCCGACGGGAACCTCCGGTCCCAACCCCGCGTACCGCCACGTTGCAGCCACTCGTGCCGCGCCAATCGGGGTAACCCGCTTGCCCGACGATCTGTTGAGATCACTGGGCCCGCTGGTTTCAGGTTCGACGCGGGCCGATGTTTGGAATGGTTGGGGTTCGACCGTTGATGGTGGACGTGTTCGGCATCGGGCTTTCAATCACCCGTCCCACGTCCCGCAGTTCGAAGGGTTCGTCAAAACGGAGTGTTCGTTATGCACCGAAGGTGTTTCGGCCCGCACGTCGGGTTTGTGGCGGCATCGCTTGTGAGCCTTCTCACCCCGCTCGCGTCCGCCTCGATTCCGCCGGCTCGGCACGCTCCGGAATACGCCGAACGCTCCTCCTCGCCCCACCCCTCCGTTACCCGGCTCATCGAGGCCCACGTGTTTTCGGCCCTCTCACCCGACCATCAGCAAATGATCACGAACCTCGCCACCGAGGATCCTGCCACCCGCGTCCCCCGCTCCGCCTGTTTCGCCGAGGGCACCAGCGACGCCACCATGCACGCCTTCAGCGCGGCGGTCTTCGGCCTCAACGAAGCCCCCTTCGGCGGCCGCTACCAGACGGGCGGACGATGGTCGAACACCACCGGCGGTTCCACAGGCTCCACCGGCACCCCCATCACCCTCCGCTATTCATTTGTCCCCGACGGAACCAACATCCCCGGGGGCGCGGGCGAGGCCGATTCCCCCTCGGACCTCTTCGCCCGGCTGAATCCCATCTACGGCGGCAACACCGCCCAGTGGCAAGCTCTCTACGCCTCGGTCTTTGAGCGTTGGGGCCAGTTGTGTGGCGTCACCTACATCTTTGAGCCCAACGACGACGGGGCCGCCTTCCCCGGCTCTCCCGGAGCCGTAGGCGTCCGCGGCGATTGCCGCATGGCCGGGCACCCCATCGACGGCAACAGCGGTATTCTCGCCTTCAACTACTTCCCCAACACCGGCGACATGGTCATCGACACCGCCGATAGTTTCTACTCGAACACCGGCACCAATTCGCTCCGCCTCCGCAACGTGCTCTCCCACGAACACGGCCACGGCATGGGCATGGCGCACGTCTGCCCGATCGCGCAGACCAAACTCATGGAGCCCTTCATCTCGACTGCCTACGACGGTCCCCGTCACGATGAAGTCCGTCATTCCCAGCGCCTCTACGGCTGTCTCTTATACACATCTCCGAGCCCACGAGACTAAGGCGAATCTCGTATGCCGTCTTCTGCTTGAAAA
>ENA-ORBV01004355-ORBV01004355.1-microbial-mat-metagenome-genome-assembly--contig:-NODE-4355-length-27259-cov-12.806048_pt1 | contig 27259 bp, 25 predicted proteins | sample MGYA00237777_ERZ505514 | MGnify/ENA primary metagenome ERZ505514 (study PRJEB26160, sample SAMN06269048) | microbial mat metagenome | isolation source: Oligotrophic lake microbial mat | place...
GTTTTTCGCCGGAAGATTTGATACTCGCTGCACTGGCTTCCTGCAAGGTAAATACCGTGCGGTTCATCGCCCGTAAAAAAGGCTGGATTATCCGCGATGTGGATGCCCAAGTGGAGCTTTCGGTGAAGCGCAACCCCGACCGCTCTTTGGTTTCGACTGTGCACGTCGCCCTGCAAATAGAAGGCGATTTGAGCGACGAACAACGTGCCGAACTGCTCCGAGAAGCCGACAATTGCTATGTCCATCGCATGATAACAGGCGAATGGAACATCGCAGATGCTGTTCCTTTTGCGGAAAAAACCGCCGAAACCACATGAGCCAAGTTGTCTCCGCTGGAAAATGCCCTGCTGATTTGGCGCCCAGCATTTATTGGCTAAATGAATAAATATGACACAAACGCTTTGGAAAGATGATGAACATTACCTTGGCCGCTGCGCCGAATTGGCGGAAATAGCCCGAAGTCGGGGAGAATCGCCTGTCGGTTCGCTGCTCGTAGTGGCGGGCGGCATCGTCGGAGAGGGCATCGAGGCGGGAAAAATCATGCAAGACATCACCTGCCATGCGGAAGTGGAAGCCATCCGGCAAGCCGTAAAAGCGCAGGGGAAAGACCTTTCTGCCGCCACGCTGTACACCACACATGAGCCTTGTATTTTGTGCAGTTACGTCATCCGGCATCACCGAATCGGGCGGGTAGTCATTCGGCATGCCGTTGCGCACATTGGCGGGGCTAGCTCCGCCTTTCCTATTTTGACAACAAACAAGGTCGAAATTTGGAGTGCTCCGCCGATCGTTGACTTTGCATAATTAATTAAAAATCAGTCCCATTATGGAGTGGCGCAATCGCGACCGCTTTTTGAACGGACGGACAGAGATCGTGCAATTCCTCACTGAAAAGTGGCAAAAAGAACTGGACTACCGGCTCAGAAAGGAATACTGGGCGCACACGGACAACCGTATCGCCGTGCGGTTCGAGTACGAATACCACACCACCGCAGGACAGTGGTTCAGAGCCTATGGCAACGAAAACTGGGAGTTTGACGAAAATGGCTTGATGGCTAAGCGTTTTGCCAGCATCAACGACCTGAAAATAGACGAAAAAGACCGGAAACTACACTGACCATGCGCCACGAATTTTACGAACCGGCCACCGGGGGGCATTTATTGATGACCACCGATGAGCCGGATTTTACCCGCTATTTCTTCCGCGAACGCGATAAAAAATTCAACTCGCTGGTCTGGAACCGAGGCAAAGCGCAACAAATCAGCATAGATGAAATGCGTTTCGAGGTTCCGGAAAACACCTTTTTTGCGCTCAATGTGAGCCATTCTTTTCGGTTCAAACGCTCGGAAGACGTTGTAATTTGGCAGTTCAACAAGGAATTTTACTGCATCATCACACACGATGCGGAGGTCAGTTGCACTGGTCTCCTGTTTTATGGCTGGCGCGAGGCCGAACCCATTTTATTGGATGAAAAGGAGACGCGCAGTTTGGGTTTATTGGTGGAGGTGTTCAAAGACGAATATGAAAATCGCGACAACATTCAGGGGGAAATGCTGCGCGTGTTGCTCAAACGCCTTATCATCAAACTCACTCGTTTGGTCAAATCCCAATCGTCCGTAGGTATTTTGTCTACGGCTGAATTGGACACGGTTCGGCAGTTCAATTTATTGGTAGAAAACAATTTCAAAAAACTCCACCAAGTTCAGGACTATGCAAATCTGATGTTCAAATCGCCCAAGACCTTGAGCAATCTTTTTGCAAAATACAGTGAAAAAAGCCCCGTTCAACTCATCGCCGACCGCCTGTTTTTGGAATCGAAACGCTTGATTTTGTGCACGGATAAATCCACCGGCGAAATTGGCTCTGAACTGGGCTTCGGAGAGCCCGCCCACTTTTCGCGGTTTTTCAAGAAAATGTCGGGCGTCACGGTGTCGGATTTTCGGAAATCAATTCAAGGTTGAGCATTTATTACCAGGAAAGTGATACAATCGTGATATTTTGATCCGAATATTTGCATCTCGGACGAATGGCCGTCGTAAACGGTTAATGCTTATACCTATGAATATTTTGGTTGTTGGCGGATCTTTTTGATCTTTCCAAGTTGGAATCGGGGCAAATTCAAATCGAGCCCGAACCCTTTCACATTGCTGAGCTGGCGCAGGATGTTCTCCAAAAATACCAGTTGCAGACGGAGGCCAAACACATCAAACTACTGACCGATTTTTCGGCGCATTTACCGTTGGCATTTGCTGATCTGCGTTGGATTGATCGCGTTTTGCAAAACCTCATGGACAATGCCCTTCGGTATGCGCACGAAGGCGGATTCGTGATGTTTTCTATTTTTGAGCAGGATGATGCGCTTCAATTCAAAGTATGCAACAGCGGCGACCCCATTCCAGCGGCTCATCTGGATCGTGTTTTTGACCGTTATTTCAAATCTTCTAACCGAAAAAAAGACAGCACTGGGCTTGGGCTTACGGTGGTCAAAAAAGTGATGGAATTGCACGGCCAGCGTGTTTGGGCGGAATCTAACGATGCGGTCACTACGTTCCGATTTACTTTGTCCACCTACCATTCGGAGAACCGTGCCCCTGTGATACTTTCGTGATAATTGATATTCAATTTTGTGAACGAATTTAATTTTTCACCAAAACAAAATTGATTGACATGAAACTCAAAGTATTGTTTTTTGCCCTGCTCTCCATTGCGTCCATTATTTCTTTTAGCGCCTGCGAAAAAGAAAAAGAGGTGATTGTAGACCCAACTATTCCAAAGGGGACTTTTTCAGCGACTAAAAGTGGGACTTTTGTCGAACAAAACGCGACTGGTTCGAAAGGTGCGGCTCAGTTGGGTACCGACGAAGATGGGGTGCAATTCCTCAAATTTGGTACTGACTTCAACAGCAGTTTTGCTACGGGTACCGTAACCGTTTATTTGAGTACATCCATGACATTCACGCCTGACCCAGCCAATGGCAATCCATTCCTGCGGCTGGTGGGCCCGGTATCAAAAGCAGGTGAGAACTATTTCCGTTTGGTTCCTGCCGCTGATGCTAAATTTACCCACGTTATCTTGTGGTGTGGCTCGGCAAATGTGCCTTTTGGCTACGCTAAATTGCAGTAAATGCACCTTAATTTAACGTGAGTTTTGGATAGATTTATAGCCGCAGAGCGGCGTAACGTCGGTAGACACTGCACCTCCGATTTTTTATCCTGCAAAGGCTACAGGCGCTTCACCGCTCTGCTGCTATAAAACTATCCAAAACTCACGTTAATTTATCCAGTATGCCGGATGACATAGTTTCTCAACGTAGAACACTAAAATTCCATTCAAAAATTGAAAAAAGCACTCTTTTTCGGACTCGTTTTTTGTCCATATTTTTTATTGGCACAAGGTGGCTGGACGCGTTCGTTCAAGTCTTGGTTTGTGAAGTTGGATGCTTCGCATTTAGCGGCTGACCGCTATTATAATCCGAATGGTGAAGCATTAATCACCAGCACTTTTCGACAGACTTCATTTAACCTGTATGGAGAATACGGCTTTCGGCCTCGACTGACTTTTATTGTTCAAGCCCCTTTGCTGCGGCTCAATAGTTTTGAAACGACTGATATTGTTGCGGGCATCGGTGATTTGCGCTTAGAGGCCAAATACCGTTTGACGAGCAACCGATTGCCAGTATCCTTCAGTATTGCACCCGAATTCCCAACGGGTCGCGCCAACGCATTTGCCGCCAATAAAACTTTCCCTGATGATCGGATCAACCTGCCCACGGGCGATGGCGAGTTCAATGTGTGGACTACATTAGCCGCTTCCAAATCATTGGGCAAGGTGTACCTGTCGGCTTTTACAGCCTACGATTTCAGGGGTAAGTATCAAGGTAAAAGATTCCGAAATCTTTATCAATTTGGTGCCGAAATCGGATATAACCCTTGGCGGCCACTCTGGCTGAATGCCAAAATCAGGGCACAATTCAGCGATGGTAAAAGCCAACACAAAGAACTCGGCTTTGTGCGTGGCGATGGCACGACCTACACGCTTACAAGCGTAGAAGGATTGTATAAAATCAACCCGAATTGGGGTGTATCGGCCACTTTCTTGAGCGGAGGCAACTGGATTGCACCATTTCGCAACATTTATATTGCGCCTTATCTTTCAGTGGGTGTAGTCTATGAGCGATAGCATAATTCTTTCATTTTTAAAAAAAACTCACCATCATGTTAGTACGACCCTTGTTCTATTCTTTTTTTCTATTGTTGACTTTTAGTGCTTGTCAAAAAGACGAAAATACTACACCAGCTCCCTCGGGTCCGAATTTAATAACAGGAGCGTTTTCTGCGACCCGTTCGGGCCTTTTTCAAGAACAGAATGGCTATCAGGCTGAAGGCACCGCTCAGATTGGCATTGATGGCGCTAGTGTCCAATGGCTCAGGCTGGCTTCGGATTTCAATGCGTCCCTCTCCACGGGAGCGGTCACGGTATATTTATCACAAAATAAGAGCCTCAATCTCGGAGCCGCAGGCACTTTCAGGCGTTTGGCATTGGTAACAGTACCCGGCGAGCATTTTTACAAAATAGATCCGACAGTAGGCATTGATTTCAAATTTGCTGTTTTATGGTGTGCTTCGGCTAGTGTGCAGTTTGGTAATGCAGAATTGAAATAATCAGGTGTAGTTGCTTAGCCTCATCAACCTTTGTTATCAGGCGAAGTGAGGAGGCTCGATTTTGCCGGGCAGTTAGCTAAGTACCGATGAAATATCGGGACAGGCATTACAACCCTCGTTTCAACGAGGCGAGTGTGGGCCTCCCTTGAATCACATCTTTGCCCAAAAGGGATGCCCAGCCTCCGCACTTGGTGTTTTCACACTTTTCTGAACACGCTCTCTACTCCTGCTTCCTGAACTTACCAGAAAAGACCTTGCCCTTTGCGGTAGTGGCGGTAACATGGTATAAGCCATTCGGCAGGGCAGCAATGTCAGTGCTTCCGCCGTTGGCGATGGTTTGGCGGCTGAGTTCGCGGCCCAGGAGGTCGGTGATGCAGAGGGCGAGTGTTGGCGCTTCCGAGGCAATTTGGAGGGTAATGTTGTGGGTAGCTGGATTGGGATAGATTTCCAAGTAGGAGCTTTGCGTAGCGAAATCTTCTGTATTCACGGATTCGGGGGAGAGTTTTACGACCCAGAAGTCTTGTGTGCCGTGAAAACCGGAAACATCTCCGTTGTTTGTTGATTGCGTATAACCCGCCACTATAAAGCCCCCATCGTTGGATTGCTGAATAGATAAAGCCCGGTCTGCTTGAGTTCCGCCAACCGTTTTTTGCCATTGAAGTTCCCCTTCGGGTGTAAGTTTCACGATCCAAAAATCTACTCCGCCATCATTCCCCAATACATCGCCATTTATGGACGAAGTGGAGCCCGCTATAATGTAACCACCATCACTTGTCTGCTGAACAGATTGGGCATAATCTTCTTTACTCCCGCCCAAGGATTTCTGCCATTCGATTTCTCCCAAACCGTTCAGTTTTACGGCCCAAATATCAAAGCCCCCATGATTCCCTGTGACATCCCCGTCGTTCCAGGAAGCGATCCCTACCACAATGTATCCCCCGTCATTGGTTGGATAAATATCATTCGGGCGGTCAAGACTGGTGCTACCGAGCATTTTCTGCCATTCCAATACGCCTAAGGAGCTAAGTTTTACTACCCAATAGTCCGCGCTGCCATGAAGCCCCGATGCGTCACCATCGTTAGATTCAGATTCTCCCGTTACGATATACCCTCCATCTATTGTTTGACGAACTGAATAGCCAATATCCACCATACTTCCACCCAATGACTTTTGCCATTCGAGGGCACCAGTGTCGTCCAGCTTCACTACCCAAAAATCAAAAGCACCGTGGTTTCCCGTTACGTCCCCGTCAAGCGAGGTCGTACGGCCAGCTACAATATACCCGCCATCGGTAGTTTGCCGGACAGACCATGCTTCGTCCCATCCGCTGCCACCGAGCGTTTTTTGCCATTGGAGGACGCCAAGGCTGCTCAATTTTACGACCCAAAAATCTCGATTTCCATGGTTGCTTATCACATCGCCATCGGTAGATTTTGTATAGCCTGCCAAGATGTAGCCACCATCACTTGTCTGTTGAATTGAGTAAGCCCAATCATCGTTGCTTCCACCAAGCGTCTTTTGCCATTGAATCATTCCCGTACTGCTCAATTTCACGACCCAGAAATCATTAACCCCATGGTTCCCAATTACATCGCCGTTATTGGAAACGGTATAGCCTGCAACAACATATCCGCCATCCGTCGTTTGCTGAACGCCCCTTGCCTGTTCTGCCTCAGATCCGCCAAGCGCCTTTTGCCACTCTATGATTGGCTGTGCGGATAGGGAAATGGGAAATAGAAAAAACGAGAAAAATGCTTTCCGTGAGATTCTAAGAGGGGAAAAGAAGAAGTTTTTCATACTAGATTTTATGGCTCAATGAAAAAAGCCACAATTACAATACTCGAAGTCGTGACTGCAAAGCGTATTCTAAAGGTAAAAATTAAATGCGATTTACGCTACTCCTGCTTCCTGAACTTACCAGAAAAGACCTTGCCCTTTGCGGTAGTGGCGGTAACATGGTATAAGCCATTCGGCAGGGCAGCAATGTCAGTGCTTCCGCCGTTGGCGATGGTTTGGCGGCTGAGTTCGCGGCCCAGGAGGTCGGTGATGCAGAGGGCGAGTGTTGGCGCTTCCGAGGCAATTTGGAGGGTAATGTTGTGGGTAGCTGGATTGGGATAGATTTCCAAGTAGGAGCTTTGCGTAGCGAAATCTTCTGTATTCACGGATTCGGGGGAGAGTTTTACGACCCAGAAGTCTTGTGTGCCGTGAAAACCGGAAACATCTCCGTTGTTTGTTGATTGCGTATAACCCGCCACTATAAAGCCCCCATCGTTGGATTGCTGAATAGATAAAGCCCGGTCTGCTTGAGTTCCGCCAACCGTTTTTTGCCATTGAAGTTCCCCTTCGGGTGTAAGTTTCACGATCCAAAAATCTACTCCGCCATCATTCCCCAATACATCGCCATTTATGGACGAAGTGGAGCCCGCTATAATGTAACCACCATCACTTGTCTGCTGAACAGATTGGGCATAATCTTCTTTACTCCCGCCCAAGGATTTCTGCCATTCGATTTCTCCCAAACCGTTCAGTTTTACGGCCCAAATATCAAAGCCCCCATGATTCCCTGTGACATCCCCGTCGTTCCAGGAAGCGATCCCTACCACAATGTATCCCCCGTCATTGGTTGGATAAATATCATTCGGGCGGTCAAGACTGGTGCTACCGAGCATTTTCTGCCATTCCAATACGCCTAAGGAGCTAAGTTTTACTACCCAATAGTCCGCGCTGCCATGAAGCCCCGATGCGTCACCGTTGTTGGATTCAGATTCTCCCGTTACGATATACCCTCCATCTATTGTTTGACGAACTGAATAGGCTATATCATCCATGCTCCCGCCCAGTGACTTTTGCCATTGGAGCGTGCCAGTCTCATCCAACTTTACAACCCAAAAATCAAAACCGCCATGGTTTTCGGTCACGTCACCATCTTGTGAAATTGAGCGGCCTGCTACGATGTACCCACCGTCTGTGGTCTGCCGGACAGACCATGCTTCTTCCCACTCGCTGCCGCCGAGCGTTTTTTGCCATTGTATGGCGCCGAGGCTGTTCAATTTTACAACCCAAAAATCTATATCTCCATAGAGACCAGACACATCGCCATCGTTTGATTCTGTCTGCCCAGCCACGATATATCCTCCATCACTTGTTTGTTGGATGGAATACCCTCTGTCATGATTGCTCCCGCCAAGAGATCTTTGCCATTGAATGGCCCCTAACCCATTTAGTTTCACCACCCAAAAATCGGATACCCCATGATTGCCGGTTACGTCGCCATTGTTTGATAGGGTCTTGCCAGTTACTATATATCCGCCATCGTTTGTTTGCTGGATGGAAATGGCCTCATCTACTCCACTACCACCAAGGCATTTTTGCCACTCAATGGTGGGTTGGGCGTAAAGAGAGATTGAAAATAGGAAAAAAAGGAGAACGGTTTTCAGAAAGGTTAAACCGGTCAATAAGAAGTTTTTCATACCAATTTATTATTTTGAATAATAAAATAGTCAGGATTCTTAGCATTCAAAACCCTGAATTGATGGCAGTATTTAGCCCTTGATTACTTTCAAAGCGTGCGTTTGTCCTTCCGTTTCGATTTGGAGGATATAAAATCCAGGGGTTATTGACCCGGTAGGGAACTCCACCTCGGAGGTGATCATCTCCATCCGTTCTGACCAAACTGTTTGCCCTTGCGTATTCAATAACTGAAAAAAAGTCTTTCGATTTTCTGAAAATGAGAAAGGGGAAAAAACATGAAGCGTTTGGTCAAAAGGGCTTTGGGCTTTAAAATTAGCATAAACCTTAGTAATGTTGTCTGAACGATTGTTACAGCCAGGCATAACACTTGCCTTTGGCGCAACCAGTGCAGTAAATTTGTAGGCATTTTTCCAAGGCAAATCTGGATGGTCATAATCGGGACAAATACTAATACTTGAACTTGAGTTTTGATAAAGCTCAATCCAACCTATGAATTCCTTGTTTGGCCCTCCCCCGAATAATCGAGCCATCCGAAAAGATTTTCCAACATCGAAAAGTACAGGAGCATTACATGTAGGCCAATCTTCAAAAAGATCAATCGCAACTATCGGATGGTCACGAAATACCCTTCGTATTTCAACTTTGGAGAAAAAGTTGCTGCTTGTCTGATTAGTCTCTACAATCACAAATTCAAAAAAGTTGGCGATCGAAATACCGGAACTTTCATATTCAACTTTAAAACCTACCCAATTTGCATTTAAGGGAATAGAACTACAATCCACCGCTACTGGTTTATTAGGGTTGCGCCCAATAATAGCCAAATCAACAATCAAGGTAATGCCATCAATGATTGTCTTCAATTCACTTGGCTCTCCAGAGGGACAATTGGTGGCAAGGATAAAGCGATATTCCGTACCGGATTCCAGACCCTCAACCGTGTAGGAAGACCCTGGCACATTGTGAAAGGTATCAAAAGTCATCCACCCACCAGCACCATCATTTTCTAATACGGCCAACGTGTGGTTGGCTCCAATCCACGCAGGTGTCCAAGCCAATGCAATAAAGTTTCCGCCAATGCTGGTGATACGAAAACTGTCGGGTGCCGGAGCAGTGCACATATCTAGTTGGAGACATTGCAACTCCGGCTTACAGGTCGCAAAAACTGGGCAAAGAGCCAGTTGTGTGACACAGAAAAGGAGCGTGAGAAGTATTTTTTTTGCCATAATCGTTGGTATTTTATAAAGTGATTGACGAATTTCGTAGCAAAGGTTTTTACTTTGGGCTGAGAAAAAAACAACACTTTTCTACAAACATTCCCCACAAATATGGAGCATAGCCAACTTATCGAGTTAATACGTACACTGCAACCACAGGAAAAGGAGCAAATCCTGCAATTCGCCGCACTTTCATTTGTCAATAACGGCAAGTTGAAGGCACAGGTCGTCCCGCTCATCGAGATTTGCCTGAACCATCCTTGGGACGCTCCCCATCAAGAATTGAGCAGTAAGGAGGTGTTTGCTACCCTTTTCCCCGGCCAGGCATTTGTGGAAGGTAAATTGGAAAAGGTAAGAGTAGAGGCACACAAAGTTGTGCGAACTTTTTTGACAGTTCAGCATTATCTAAGAGCAGAGAATGAATTTGATCAGATTTTTGACCTTTCTGAGGTGGTGCGAGCAAGGGGCTTGGATACCCGCTACCAGCACTTGTTGTCAAAACTTCAAAAAATGCAAGCGGAATCTACCTGGAAAAATGAAGACTACTTTCGTCGCCACTTTCTTTTAGAATACGCCATACACAATGAAGAGAGCCGTCATAATCGGTTAAAAGGTGATCTCAACGTGCCCGCAGTTATTCAAACTTTAGAACATTATGTGCATTTGCACCGATTGGCTCTGCTCAACCGGTTTCTTTTGCAACAAAAGGTGGCCAAGCTTGATGTTCCCGACACCATTAAAACTTTTCTTGAAGAAAACAATGTGCCAGCTAGGCACTTGGAAGCTTCTGCCAATCTCAGGGTTAATTTTCTAATATTCACCTTACTTAGAAAAGACCGTCTTGAGCCATCCGATGTACGCTCATTGTTTGAGTTGTTGCTTTTGACTGAAAAAGATATAGACCCGGACAGTTTAAGAGGATTCTACACCTATTTGAGAAACCTTTGTGTCTTGATTTTCAGTGCGGACGCACAAAATGAGGAAATTAACTTCACCCTGCACGAGCTCTATAAAGACAACTTAAAACGCGGATACCTTCACTATAACGGACGGCTTCACTCAGGAACCTATTTGGCCGTTTGTAACAATGCTGTCTGGGTAAAAAACTTTGATTGGGCTTTGGATTTTATTGAAAAACACAAACAAGAACTAATTGACGAAAATGAAACCCAGGATTTCTATCGGCTTAATATGGCTAACTACTCATTCGGAGTAGCTCAATTCTCAGAATGTCTTGATTACATCCCGGATACCTCAACATCTGTAGTTTACCTGCTACAAGGAAAGCGTTTAGAATTAAAAGCCCTGTACGAGTTGCGGTCTGATCGTTTTTCTTACAGACTGGACAATTTTAAGATGTTTTTGGCAAGAACCTCTACAAAACTGCTATCCGACGCTCAAAAGCAAAACCATGTTGATTTTGCTAACTTACTAAGCCAAATCGCCAACTCCCTCCCAGGCGACCCTAAGCGCTCCGAACTCCTCCTCAAACGCATCCAAGAAAAAAAACAATCCGCTGAATGGCGTTGGCTACTCGAAAAAGCAAAAGACCTGAAATCCGCTTAAGATAGCCGATCTGGTCATGCAAAATGCTCCTCAGCACAGGATAAAAATTGCCTTCGCGCGTACGCGGAACCCGAAGTTCCAGCATTTTACCCAGGCTATAGGCCTTGGCTTGCCGAAATCCATTGTCTTTGTCTCCACTGGACGCCCTAATTGCCATCAGTTTGATGCTTAAGTGCCAAAATCCAGCAATAGACTCATATTTTAACCAAAACCCCGCTTCCCAATACCCTCCCATGCGCGCTTACCCAAAAATAATGCAGTCCCAGCCCTACCCCACTCAATTCCAGCTCCACCCGATTTCCATTCAGGCCGTTCAGCCGCTTCACTTCTCGCCCAAAGACATCATAGACGATCAAAATCGCATCCTTCATCACCGCATCACTCAACAGGGTAACCTGACCTTGAAAAGGATTCGGAAACGCCCGAATCCGCTCTTCTTCCATAGGCGCTGATACGCCCACCACAGGCGCACAATTCACTTTCCTGTTCAAAGCGTTGTCCAATAGCACAAAATCAACTCCAAGGTCACGACCATCGGTGCCTAAATTTTTGTAAGGGCTCGAATTATCCAATGCATAGCCGTGATAATCATTGCTCCCATTGGCATAATTCTCAAACTGAACGGTGCTATGGTTTGCAGGGAAGTAATTCTGACTCAGTGTGTTGTAATTGCTGTACCGAAAAGCATCTCCACCCAGCAACACATTTTTATGGAACCGCTTATTCGCATCGGTAATACCTGGAAAATATCGGCCCATTGGCCCATTGCCGCCTTGAGCAAAACCGGGACCATACATTCCCTGATAACCACCATCTGAAACAAAGCAATGGAACAGGTTATTCGTAATAGCGATTTGTTCGGTCGTGTCATACGCCCAGGTGATCGGACCGCTTTGAAAAACGGTGTTGTGATTGATAATAACGTCGTTCGGATCCCCAATTTTTAAAAAAGTCCCATCGTTGGGCCCGCTCACATTCCCATCGCCATAATCCGGGCCACTGATGTCGTCGAACAGGTTGTTTTCTATCCGAATCCTCTTGGATTGCAGGCTGGTTGCAGGACTGTCATGCCCGGACAAGGAAATACCCGCGCCAGCATGTCGAATGATGTTATTCGTAATGGTAATGTCGCTCACATCGGCCTGTGGTGAGGCCCCGCCTTCAGCCCGGACAGTCAACAAAATGGCGTAACCACTCTGACCGATGGGGAGATCGGCCCAGCAGTTTTCAAGGATATTACCGTCGAGCAGCACCCGTTTGCCGGTTTTCAATTCAAAAAGGTTTTTGATGGTCCAATGCATGCCCGCATACGTCGGATGACCGACTCGCCACGAAAACGGCTTGAAAAAGTAATTGTTCTGCACTGCGATATCAGAGGGCACGAGATTGGGAATGGACGACGCTGCCCCACCAAAAAGGATGTTTTCGCCCGCAGCTTCGAGGTAATTGTTTCGGATGATAAACGGGCCTGGGCCGTTCGTCCCGCCGATGGCGTAGGTATCAAAACCAATACTGTGAAAATCAGCAATGTATGAATCAATAACGGCAGCATTTGCGCAATTGAGCAGCACCCCGCTTTTCATGATGGTAGCATTCGTGTGGCCATGAATATAACAGCGATCCACGATCAGATGGTGTGGCACCACGTTCAAGGTGCTTTGAGCAGCACCGCTTTCGCCCAGGAAGACCAGCCCATAACTGTTGAGCACACTGGGGTCTGCACTGATTTCAAGCCCTACAAATCGGTAGTGATGCGCCGAAGCCTGGGTTCGCAAACAAGGTAACCCCGAAGAATTCGTGGTAATGATCTTCGGCATCGCAGCTTGCTGGCTGGGATAGCTGGGATTGCCTGTAACCCCCGTTGGCGTAATACGATTGTTTTGTGTTGGCAACAGATTCATTTGTGCGGAAATCAGGATGATCCAGCCATTGCCATTTTTGTTGGGCAGGGTGAAACTTCCTTTGAAACTTGCCCCAGCGTCGAGTACCAAAACTGTTCCGGGGTTGGCGGCGTTGATAGCCGCTTGCAAATCGCTGAAATCACGCCCCACCGGACCCACGGTGCGGACTGTGTACCCGCTGGTGTCGGGGAAACAGGTTTCAATGGAACTGGTGTTGGGGAGCTCAGGGGGCGTCTGGGCTACCAGTTGGAAACAGTAGCAGCAGAGTACGAAGAAGAGAATTGATTTATGCATAGAAGCAAAATTAGCAGAATTTCCGCTAAGAGCATGCTGGGGATTCTCTCACTGGGTCAAGGTCAAACTGGATGAGTGGATATATTTCTTTATTTTGCCTATCCGCTAATTGTACAGTTGGCAGGTTAATTTCCGCCACACTTTTCTGAACACGCTCTCTACTCCTGCTTCCTGAACTTACCAGAAAAGACCTTGCCCCTTGGGGTAGTGGCGGCAACATGGTAGAGGCCATTCGGCAGGGCAGCAATGTCGGTGCTTCCGCCGTTGGCGATGGTTTGGCGGCTGAGTTCGCGGCCCAGGAAGTCGGTGATGCAAATGGCCAGTGTTGGCGCTTCCGAAGCAATTTGGAGGGTAATGTTGTGGGTAGCTGGATTGGGATAGATTTCCAAGGACGCAGTTTGCACAGTGAAATCTTCTGTGTTCACGGATTCAGGGGAGAGTTTTACGACCCAAAAGTCGCTCTCACCGTGATTGCCAGAGCCAGACACGTCTCCGTTGGTTGACCATGTAAAACCTCCCAGTATATAGCCGCCATCAATTGTTTGTCCAATGGTAAGGCCTCCCTCCGCTTGGGTGCCACCAAGTGTTTCTTGCCAAACTATTTCCCCTAAACCGTTCAATTTGAGTACCCAAATATCCAACCCGCCGTCATTACCCAAAACATCGCCGTTTGTAGAATAGCTGTCACCGATTATGATGAAGCCCCCATCTGTTGTAGCTTGCATTCCGTAGGCCTGGTCATTTTCACCACCGCCATACGCCTTCTGCCACAAAACCTCTCCAGTACTGTTCAATTTGACCACCCAATAGTCAAAACCACCAAGATGTCCCGGAACGGCTGAACCAACATACCCTGATACCACATAGTTCCCATCACTCAACTGACTTATAGACCTAGCTACATCTATTCCTATACCACCGAGTGCTTTCTCCCACTCTATCGAACCAGCTTCGTCCAATTTAACTATCCAAAAATCAGGGTTCCCATAACTGACCGAAACGTCGCCATCGTTCGACTCTGTTTCCCCAGCCACCATATAACCCCCATCTGAAGTTTGAATGACACATTTAGCATTGTCGGCATTGCTCCCCCCCAAGGATTTTTGCCATTGGATATCTCCTGCTCCGCTCAACTTAACCACCCATACATCATAATAGCCGTGATTCCCCATGACATCACCGTTGTTTGATGCCGAACCTCCTGCTACGATATAACCTCCGTCGCTTGTTTGTTTGACAGACCATCCTTCATCCGGGCCGCTTCCACCCAATGATTTTTGCCATTGAATAGTGCCGGCCCCGTTCAGTTTGACCACCCAACAATCCCGATCCCCATGGTTGCCCAAAACGTCGCCATTGTTCGACATCGTCAGTCCGGCCATAATATAGCCACCGTCACTGGTTTGTTGGATGGAGTAAGGCCAGTCGTTGTTACTACCACCGTATGTCTTTTTCCATTGAATGACGCCACTTTCGGTCACTTTCACAACCCAAAAATCAACCCCACCATGATTGCCGGAAACATCACCGTTATTCGAGAAGGTTACACCAACCATGACAAAGCCGCTATCAGTGGTTTGCTGAATCGAATAAAGTTGCTCGAATTCTGATCCGCCATACGTTTTCTGCCACTGGATGGTCGCTTGGGCAGAGAGGGACACCAAAAGTGATAAATAAAAAAGGATGAGTATTATAACTCTGCTCGCTTTTATTATAATCCTTTTCGTTGAATAGTCTCTGGCAAGAAAATCATGTGCCAAAGTTGTGTTGGAAAAAAAGTTTTTCATGTAAATGAATTTTTTCATCAAAGTATCTGTTGTGAACGGTTCTAATAAGACGATTTAACTACTTTCATTATATAAACCTGATTTAGAGTTTCAATATTAAGAATATAAACTCCAGGCAAGGCATTATCTGCAGGAATCGCAACCTGGTCAAATAAAGATTCAAACCGCTGTTCAAATATTTTTTGACCATTCATTGTTAGTAACCGAATAACTTTATATCCCGAATTTGAGGTGACGGATGGAAAAAAGATGTTTAGGTTTTCTGTAAAAGGACTCTGAACAACTGGTCTGTTAAAGTCTGCATTACCCATATCAAATCTGTCAGCACCTTCAATTGCGCCTAATGGTTTTATCGCACTCTCCGCAATTAGAGGTGTGAAGGTGTATGCTGGCTTTAGTGGATAATAGGGTGCGATACATAAACCAACACTTGGTGGAAAACTTTTTTCAGTCACCGATACTAACCCCGCAACTTCGAAGATGGGGGAATCTATTAATTTTCTAATAATCTTGAACGGGCTTAAGGACGGGACTTTAGGGAATTCATTCGTGGGATACTTTTCCAGCCCGGGTTCAGCCACATAAATCGGTGGGTTGTCGTAAAATCCCCGCATTATCCAAGTAACCCATTGAGCGGATGTAGAAGGATAATATTTTTTATACTCAAAATAATTAGAAACTTGTGTACCCCCTTCTTGATAATCAATGCGAAAGCCTATCCAATTATGGTTCAGGCCAATATTTTGGCAGTCCAGAACTGGTTGAGGTTCTATCGGAATACGGCCTCCTAGCACCAATTCGAGAATTAGTGTCCCATCATCATTGATCCCTTCAACCACACTTGGCTCACCGTTACTACATCTCGTTGCAATCTTGAACCTATATTCGTTGCCAGGTTCCAAATTATCAACCGTGTAAAAAGTGTCAGAGACAGCAGTGTAAGGAGTAAGGAATGGTTTCCATTCCCCAGAAGCATTTTTTTGAAACACACTCAAACGGTAACTTGCCCCATACCATGTTGGTTTCCAAGCTAAGGAGATAAAATTAGTGCTTCGCTCTGTGACACGAAAACTATCCGGGGGAGGAGTGGTGCATTCGTCGGTTTTGAACGGTTTGGCTTCAGGTGCTGTTGTGATATGAAAAGCCATGATTTTTCCCGACCAATCTTTTATTGAGGGGAAGTTGGAGAAAATAATGGTAGAAGTGCACAAAGTTGTTCGCAAGATGTTGGTAGTGAACCAATATTTGCAAGAAGAAAATGAATTTCAGCAAACTTTTGACTACTCCAAGGTATTGAGGAGGAAAGGATTGGCTGCCCAGCATTTGCGATATCTAAAACGTTTGCAGAAAATGCAAGTTGACAACCCCTACAAAACCGCAAATTATTTTTATCAACAGTTCCTTTTGGAAACGGCTATCCACGACGAAGAATGTTTCAACAACCAAGTAAAGGGCAACTTAAACATACCCAAAGTATTGCACGCCTTAGACATATTCGGTCATCTCAACCGCCTCGCACTGCTAAATCGTTATCTCTTGCAACAAAAAGCAGCCAAAGTTGAGGTACCTGACACTATTACGCTACAACTTGAAGAATGCCATATTCCAGAAAATTATTTGGAGGAATCACCATCACTTAGAGCCAATTATACAATTTTCACTTTGCTTAAAAAGGACCGCCTCGAAACTTCGGATATCCGTACTTTTTATGCAATGTTGCAACGATACGAGCAAAACCTTGACAAAGAAAGCCTTCAGCAATTCTATACCTATTTACGAAATTTATGTATTCTTGTATCTGCTAGAGATTATGGTAATGATGAGATAGCATTGACCCTTCATGAGCTTTATAAAGACAATTTAACACGTGGTTATCTACACTATGAAGGAAAACTCCATCCAAGTCGTTATTGGGCTGTCACAAGCAATGCGATCAGAGTGAAAGATTTTAACTGGGCCATAGAGTTTATTGAGAAAAACAAAATTAACCTAATCGGCGAAAATCAGACCCAGGATATTTACCGACTAAATTTGGCAAACTATCTGTTTGGTGTGGGTCGATTTTCTGAATGTTTGGATAATATCCCCGCATCTTCACCTTTTGTTGATTATTCGCTCCGAGGGAAATGTTTGGAAATCAAAGCCTACTACGAATTAAAATCCGACTTGCTCTCGTTCAAACTCGAGGCTTTTAAAGTGTTTTTAAGTCGGACTTCCCCCAAATTGCTATCCGATACCAATAAACAAATCCACTCCGACTTCGCCAACCTTCTCCACCAACTGGTTTACTCCAACCCAGGCGACCCTAAGCGCTCCGAACTCCTCCTCAAACGCATCCAAGAAAAAAGGCAGGCCGCCGAATGGCGCTGGCTACTCGAAAAAGCAAAAGACCTGAAATCCGCTTAAGATAGCCTCCACCGCGCTATACCCCTTCGCCCTAACTTCGGCCTCCATCATGCGCGCAAAACTCCTGTCCTTCTCCGAATACGCCGCCACCCTGCTGCCGCACAAAACGGCTTACCTCCTTGCAATACAGCAATTTGAGGACAAGGTAAAACTGTCCATTTTGCAGCACTTGCACCAGAATTGTGTTCAAATCCAGCAGATTACGGAAAACGGAGATAACATCTCTGACGAAGGAGGAAGTGTCCCCTCCGTTTTTCAATACCGCCGCTTCAGCAAAAACCGCCTCCCACGGTCCAGCACAGTTATTTGATCCACTTGCCAACCTTCTTCGTAAAAGAAATTGAGGCCGTCCACGAGGCTGCGAAAGTCGAAGCGTTTGCCATTCACGTCTGTGACATAGTCTTCTTTCGGATTCGATTGGCCAAAATCCACCCGAAATGTGCAGCGACCGTCCTCGCGATAAAGCGGGTCTACTTCGATGTACTGGCCAGTGTTGGAGGGTTCGATTTTTACGCCTTCGACGAAGAATTGGGCGGAGGCGATCAGGGTGTGCGCTAAGAGCGCAAGTGTGAGTATTATTTTTTTCATGGTTCGAACAATTTTGGGGCAAAGAAACGGGACGATACGGAGTGGTTTGGAGCTTTAACCGGGGTTTAACCGGGATCCAAATGTTTTGTGAAAAGAAAGTGGCCTGTCAAAAATACACCTGTCAAACCTGCACAAAAAAATCACTGTTATAAGAAGGCAGAATTCCTTTCTCTTGGGCAATCCGAAACATCTGGCGCACCGCTGCACGGCCATCCTGACCCAAATCAATCGTATGCTGCGTTACGTACAATTCAATATGCGCCCGCATTACGGCCTCATCCATTTCTTGGGCGTGTTGACGGACAAAAGGCATCACCTCGGCAGGGTGCGCAAAGGCGTATTCCACGCTTCGGCGGAGCACGCGATTCACTTTTTGTTGAATCTCAAGCGGTAAATCGCGTCGAACCACAATTCCGCCCAAGGGTATGGGCAAGCCGGTTGTCGATTCCCAATACTCGCCGAGGTCGAGAATTTTGACCAGGCCTTTTTGGGCGTAAGTGAATCGGTTTTCGTGGATAATTAATCCGGCTTCGGCTTCCCCATTCAATACGGCGTTTTCGATGTCTGAAAATATAACTTCGTACTTATTTTGTGCCTTCGGGTAGGCTAGGCTGAGCAAAAAATTGGCCGTGGTCATTTTACCTGGGATGGCTATTCTGGCAGCGTTTACCTCTGTCTCGGTCATTGGCTCTCGCGCGATGAGCAGTGGGCCACAGTTATTGCCCAAAGCGCTTCCTGCATCCAAGAGCGCATACCGTTCTGTGAGGTGTGCAAAAGCGTGATAACTGAGTTTTGTAACGGCCAATTCGCCCGCAAAAGCCCTGCGGTTGAGCGCTTCGACATCTTCCATCACAGGTTCAAAAGTGAGTCCTTCTGTGTCCACTTTGCCGTGCAGGAGGGCATCGAAGATGAACGTGTCGTTTGGGCAGGGGGAAAAGCCAAGAGTGAGCTTAGTCATTGAAAGTCATTGGGTCATTTTTACCCGCCGTAGCCATAGGAGGGATCGTCATTGAGCACTAATTTATGTGAGTTTTGGATAGCTCCAACTTAAAACGGGCTTTTTAGCCGCATCGCGGCGACATTTCTGAAGCACTAATTTACGTGAGTTTTGGATAGCTCCAACTTAAAACGGGCTTTTTAGCCGCATCGCGGCGACATTTCGGTAGCACCAGTGTTAAATTTTTTCAAAACGGCGTAGCCGTGGCATTATTTCGACCCAAAAATGTCACGGCTACGCCGTTCCTATCCTCACAAACGCCCTTTCGGGCTACAGAAATGTCAGGGCTACGCCGTTTTTGTTTAAGGCTAAAGGCCGGGGTTTTCCAAAACTCACGTTAATTAAGCAAATAACGAACAACCTTTGCTTGATAACGTTCAACCCAACATGGAACCTGCCATTATTTTTGAAGACAACCACCTCCTTGTAATTAACAAACCCGCTGGCTGGCTCGTGCAAGCCGACCGCACGGGCGATTTGACATTGACGGATTGGGGCAAAACCTACCTGAAAGAAAAATATTCCAAGCCCGGTGCCGTGTATCTTCACCCCGCGCACCGCATAGACCGGCCTGTAAGCGGTGCCGTGCTTTTTGGCCGCACTGACAAGGCATTGGGGCGGCTGAACGCCCTTTTTAAAGAAAGAAAAATAGAAAAAACATACCTCGCCCTTACCCTAAAAGCACCCGCCTCAGATTCAGGAGAACTCCGGCATTACCTTCAAAAAGATGAAAATCGAAACACTGTTGAGGTTTTTTCAAAGCCTCGTGGCGATGCAAAAGAGAGTATTACCCGATACGAGACGCTGGAAAAAGTGGGCAATCTTTTCCTCCTAAAAGTAGCACCACTCACTGGAAGGCCGCACCAGATCAGGGCGCAATTGAGCGCAATTGGCTGCCCGATTCTGGGCGATTTGAAATACGGAGCGCCCGAAGCACTGCCGGACGCATCCATCGGTTTACATTGCCGTAGTATGAAGTTTATCCATCCAGTCCGCTTGGAAAAAGTGGTGGTGGTGGCTGATTTGCCGGAAAAAGAGTGGTGGGTGAAGGCGCGGTTGAGAATGTCTAATGTCCAGTAAGGAATAGCTACTTATTGCTCACTCACCCGCCAAATCCAGCACATCGCGATATAGTTTGGAATGGACATAAAACCGGGCGATTCGGATAAGGAACGCGGACGGAATAAGGTCCTCATAGCAGGTTTTATCGCAACTATTAGCCCAGATTGCTTGGCTTTCAGCAAAATACCCAAAACACCAAGGGGGTGTAGGTGATAGCGAAGGGCAATTTTTCGTCCCAAATCTTCGTCCATTAAGATGATGTCCGCCTGGATTTCTAAAGCGAGCACTATGGCTTCGGATTCCCCGGGATCAAGTTCTTCCAATAATGTTTGAACGAGGGAATTGTTGTGGCATGATCTAACTTCAACCCAATTCGCCCGACTTATCTCATATGCTCCCGGCAAGCCCTGCCCTTCTATCACAATTTCATTAAAAACTGCTTGTGGAAGAATGATTGTTTTGAACAATTTGGGCAAGAGATCGAGTTGCCCAATAATAGCCAGATTGATAATTGGGGAAGTGTCGCTTACGACGACCATGGTCAAAGTTCATTAAGGGTTTTCAAGTCATTTTCTAGGTCGTAGAAAATCGGAACGTGCCGATCATCTAAAATCTTTTGAAATTCAAAGCGACTTAGGAACGGTGTCAAAATAACTTTCCAATTTCAGGCCCATTATTTTGGCGTTAGCCAACTATCTTTTGAGGCGAATAGTGGGGCTATTTAACGAAAAAGATAGGATGGATGGCGGCAAAAGAATGGCATCAAATTGGGAAGTTATTTTGACACCGTTCCTTAGCCCCGCAAAACGCGCAGATTTTGCCAAAGAATAAATCTGACGCTGATAAAGCGCAACCGCTATATCTAGCATTACATCTTCCTTTGTGTAATGAGGAATGGTTAACACAGTGTCTGGAACCTCAATTTGAATGAGCATATCGCTTAAGTTTTAGACAAAGGCAAGGTTTTGACTTGCTTTTTTGAAAGTCTGGACTTGGGTGCTTTACATTTGGGGCGAACGAAGTCAGAAAGTTCAACATCCGACATTTAACCCTTTCTGGCACTACATTTGCCTTTGGATAATCCGCCGAAAATCGGTTTGTTTAATCAATTTAATCCGCTTTCACATCCTGTGCCGATACTTACTCAAATTCCGATTACGCGCCGCTTTATGCGGCTTTTTCCACTGTTTTTCCTGTTGGGAATGCAGATGCCTTTGTTGGCACAATGCGTCCTTTTGTGCAATGATGGCCTGCAAGTTTCGCTTGGTCCTACCGGGCAGGCACTTATTACCTGGCAGATTATGTCTCCCAATGCAGGCAGTTCCTGCCCTGGCCCACTCACGATCACACTGTTCAACAACATTGGGCAACAGCTTCCCAATCCACTCACTTGCGACCAAATAGGCCAAACCGTGACGGCTCAAGTAAGGCACACCAGCTCCGGCAATTTCTGCACGGGAACACTGGAGGTCATTGACGCGCTGTCGCCAACGATTAGCAATTGCGGCGACAAGTTCATTTTTTGCAACGAGGATTCCTCGCCAGTGGCTGTCGGTTTTCCAACGGGTGCAGACAATTGCACCGCCCCCGATAATTTGAATTTCAACCATTTCGATACAGAAACTTCGCTCCCGTGTGGCACTTATCAGAACGGGCAACAAGTGCTGAAACGCATTGACCGCGACTGGACAGTGACCGATGAACACGGCAACAGCAGCACTTGCCAGCAAAGGGTATGGCTCAAGCATATCACTTTTGCCGACATTGATTTCCCGCTCAACCGCGACAACATTTCTTCCCCCGCACTTGATTGTGGCCAAGATCCAGAGGACCTCGATTTGACGGGACAACCCATGGTGAATGGAGTCCCCGTAGGGGCTTCGCCCGAATGCGAAATCGCGGTGGCCTATTCTGACCAAACCATCATGCATTGTGCCCCCGCAGGGTTTACCGTGTTGCGCAATTGGACGATGATTGATTTTTGCTCCGGCACTTTTAACACGCGCATTCAAATCATCAAGGTGGAAGACAACGAAGCCCCGTTTTTGATTGCTCCCAACGACATAACAGTAGGCACGGACGGTTTCTTATGCTCGGGTTCCGTGACTATGCCACAGGCGGTTTTTGCAGACAACTGTTCGGCTGTAACGGTCCTGCCCTCCTGGAGTTATGGCTCGGGTTACGGGCCTTTTTCGGGTGTGGCGGAAGGCCAGCACCTCGTCACTTACACGGCGACCGATGCTTGCGGGAATGATGCGACCGCCACCATGAAGGTAACAGTGGTAGACAATAGCCCTCCGCAAGCGATTTGTGCCGCGGATTTACAAGTCTCGCTGAGCAGCAATGGTCTGGGTTTTGTAAACGCTGCCACCGTGAACCAGGGAAGTTATGATAACTGCGGCCCGGTATTCCTTAGCATAAGCCGAGACGAGGTAGAGTACAACCCGCAAGTACAAGTCAGCTGCGCCGATCAAGGTGCTCCCATCCTGCTCACGCTCAAAGTGACAGATGTTGTAGGCCTTGAAAATTTCTGCCAGATAGAGGTAACCGTACGCGATTTTTTGAAACCTACGGTACAATGCCCAGCCAACCTGACGCTGACTTGTTTGCAAGATTACAACAACCTCGGTCTCACTGGACAAGCCTCGGCCACGGACAATTGTGCATTACAAAGCATTACACATCAGGATATTGTAAACATTCAACCCTGCAATATCGGCTCCGTGACGCGCTGGTGGATTGCCACCGATTCAGCGGCAAACACCAAAAGTTGCAGTCAACAAATCACGGTCAATGTGGTCAATACAACCACAGTCACATTCCCTGCCGACACTTCCGTGGCATCTTGTGGAAGTCCGGCGAGCCTTTTGCCAACGGCAACAGGCGCACCCGTGATATCAGGGCAATCTTGTTCCCCGCTCTCGGTGAATTACACCGATCAGATATTCAGCATCGCCCCGCCATCGTGCTTCCGTATATCCAGGGCCTGGAAAGTCATTGACCATTGCATTTACAACCCCAACGGCGGCTCGGCGGGTATTTGGGAACATACGCAAATCATTGACGTAGTGGACCATACACCGCCCGCGCTTTCCATACCGCCCGATGTGACCGTTTCCGCCGACCCATTCAACTGCATCGGCTTAGTGATTATTCCAAATGTGACCGCCGCCGATTGTAGCAACCAAATCACCTATGCTCACAACAGCAATTACTCCGGTTCAGGCAGCACGAACAATGCCTCCGGACAATACCCCTTGGGAGTGCATTTTGTCACTTTTACCGCCTCGGATGGTTGCGGAAATGCTGCACAGCAAACGCTTCGCATCACCGTCAAAGACCTCACGCCTCCCACGGCAGTTTGCCTTCCGGGAGTCTCGGCAAATATTCAGCCCTCAGGGTCTGTGACACTTGATCCAAACAATTTCGATGGAGGCTGTTCAGATTTTTGTAGCCCACAAAACAGCCTCCTATTCAGCATTGCGCCAGCAGTCTTTGATTGTCAGCAGATTGGCCTTTACCCTGTGACGCTCACCGTGCAGGATACGGCGGGAAATTCGGCCACCTGCAATACGCAGGTAGAGGTGCTGGACAATGCCAATATTTGTGGCGGCGGCGGCCTGGGGCATCAGGTGGAAGGCACCATTAGAACCGAAACGGGGATTCCGGTGAACCACATTCCCGTTGCTCTTGTGGCGAACGACATTGGCGTTTACACGGAAACCGACACTTTAGGCTATTTCGGATTTAACGACAGGCCGACAGGGCTGACATACAGTTTGAAGCCTTTCAACAACGCCCTTTGGTTGAATGGGGTGACAACTTATGACCTCGTGCTCATCTCAAAGCATATCTTAGGGACCGAACCGCTCAACTCACCCTACAAGATGATCGCCGCCGACGCGAACCATTCCGGCTCTATCACGACTTTTGACATTGTGCAATTGCGCAAGTTGATCCTGGGCATTTTAGATTCGATGCCGAACAATACATCCTGGCGCTTTGTGGACTCGAGCTTTGTGTTCCCTGATTTGCAAAATCCGTTTTCCACGCCGATTCCAGGGGACATTGTTTTTGACCCTTTGATTGCAAATCAATCAGGCCAAAATTTTATTGGGCTGAAAGTGGGCGATGTAAACGGAACTACCAATCCTGCCGAACCCCGTACACCACATGACACCTTGTTTTTGGGCTTGCCTGACCGTCATTTCCATTCCGGGGAAAGCTTCGCGGTACCCGTCTTTTTGGGAAATTGGACCGCGCTCGAAGGATTGCAATTTGAACTAAAAATTGACCCCGAGCAGGTAGAACTGGAGCGGGTCGAGTTTGCCATGCCTGAACTTTTGGGACAACCGAACATTGCGATCAAAGCAGGTGGATTGCTCTCCGTGAGCTGGGACAATGCTCGTGTGGCACACCTTGGAGCTGTGCCACACGCTGCAAACGCTGCCAGTCTATTCACCTTGCACCTGCGAGCAAAGGTGGATTCGGACATTCGTTCGGTGTTGGAAATCTCAAGTTCCAGGCTTTCGCCAGAGGCTTATCGAGCTGATAATGACGAAATTGCTGCAATTGCCCTGCAATTTGAACAACGCGGTTTGGGATTTAAAAGCCTCAAATTGGAGATTTTTCCAAACCCGAGTGCTGGTAATATTTTTGTTAAAAACCCATTTGCTGGCGAATTTTCCCGCCTGCGGATTTTGGATTGCCTTGGGCAAACGGTGTGGGATCAGGAAGGGTTTTTACCCGCAACAATAGCGGTACGAGGCATCGCTGCCCTGAAGCATGGACTTTATTTTGTGGAATTGAAAAGCGAGGAACGGACGATGGTGGGGAAAGTGATGATAGTGGAATAATGGGTAAAAATCTGTGTGCGTTGTGGAACACGGATGGCACGGATGAGGCACGGATTTATTTATCTGTGAAAATCCGTGCCTCATCCGTGCCATCCGTGTTCCACAACGCACACAGATTTTCTCACACCCGCTTCCGATACGTCCACACCGCCAGCGCATTGGTCGTCACCGCATAGCACAGCACGGTGTAAAAATTGGTTTTAATGTCTTCAAAACCAGCGCCTTTCAAAAGCACCAGCCGCATAAACTCCACAAAATAGGCCACTGGGTTTATTTTGTTCAACACCTGCGCCCACCCAGGCATACTCGTCACAGGCGTAAACAGCCCGCACATGAGGATAAAAATAATAAGAAAAAACCAGGCAGTAAACATGGCTTGCTGTTGAGAATCGGCGAAATTGGAAATCAGGAAACCAAGGCCCAACATACAAGGCGTGAACAAGGCTGTGTATGCAAACACCAGTGCGAGGCTACCCAGCATTGGAATATCGAACACCAATTTGCCGACCGAAAGCCCGATGGTCATCATCACCAACGACAGCAGCCAAAACGGGAGCAATTTGCCCAGGATAAACTGCCATTTCTTCAGCGGCGTGACGTTCAACTGCTCTATGGTGCCGATTTCACGCTCTCGCACCAGGTTTAGCGCAGTAAGAAAACAAATGATGAGCGAGACAATGGTGCCCAAAATGCCCGGCACCATAAAGGTCTTGTAATCAAGACGGGGATTGTACCAGTTGGAGTAAGTGATGTTGATGGGTTGATTTGGGGATGTGGTGATTTGGGACGCCCATTTTTCTGCAAACTCGACATTGAAATCGCGGATGATATTACTAGCGTAGCCCATGCCCAATCCTGCTTTGGTAGCATTGATGGCATTTGCATTCAAAGAAAGTGAAGCCGTGCCCTCGCGTACAAGATCACGTTCAAAATTCGAGGGGATTTCCAGTATCATGTCTGCCCGGTCGTCGGCCATTTGATGATCGGCCATGGCAGCGGTGGGTACTTGGTTGACGAGGAAATAGCCCGATGCGCCGAGTTTTGCAGCGAGCAGGCGAGCGCTGGGAGAATGGTCGTGATCCACCACGGCGAGGGCGAGGTTTTTTACTTCGTAGTTGGCGGCAAAGGAGAGCAGCAATGTCTGCACAACAGGCATTACCAACAATAATGGCAACATAATTTTGTTGCGAAAAATTTGCAGGAATTCTTTCTGGACGAGGAAGAAGACGGTGCGCATAGGTGTTGGATATTTGGATATTTGGATATTTTTACCCGCCGTAGCCCCGAGGACTCGGGGCGTAGTAGGGGCTGGGTAGCAAAAAGGGCAGGACAAAATTCTGTAATAAATTTGAAACTGCAGCTCAATAAAAAAAGGTGGTGGCTTCAGATAATGTATCGGCGGCTTTAGCCGCCGAATTACCAGGAAAATGATCCCGTTCAGCCCGGCAGGTATAAATTGCCCAAATTTGTCAAATTTTTAAAAATTGACAAATTTTTTCCGGCCTCCGCTCGCCCTGTCTGCTGCATCCCGCTGGCAGGCATTGCTCCGCAGCCTGCCCGACGGGATGCAGCAGGACAGGCCTTCGCTGCTGGCTTGGCTCACAGGCCGGGCCACTGACTGGGAGGCAAAGCCGCGAGCCGAAACCCGAAGAAGTAGTCGCGGTCCGTCGGAACGCCGTGGAAGCGGAAGGCGACCCGGCAGCCCCGAGGAAAGTCGTAGAACCAGGAGCCGCCGCGCAAAACGCGGAACGAGCCTTTTTTTTCGTTCAATGGGTTTTTCACTGTACCCTTCGCCGCACATTTTTTGTAAAAATCTCCATCGTACCAATTCTCACACCACTCCATTACATTCCCGCTCATGTCGAAAAGGCCCAACGCATTCGGCATTTTTAAACCCACCGGGCGCGTCTCGGCGTGGCTGTTGCCGTCCCACCAGGCCACCGTTTCCAGTCGCTCGCTTCCGGCGTAGCGCGTGCCCGTGCCGGCTCGTGCCGCGTATTCCCACTCCGCCTCCGTGGGTAAGCGAAAGCCCCGGCCGGGCAACAATTCGTTCAGTTTCTGGAGAAAAATCTGGGTGTCTTCCCAGGAAACCTTCTCCACAGGACGCCAGTCCCCCTTGAAATACGAAGGGTCGGATTCGATCTTTTTTGGAATGGCTTGCACAACTGCCCGCCACAGCGCCTGCGTGACCGGAAACTGGCCCAGGGAAAAATCGTCCAGCTCCACGGTATGTACCGGGCGGCAGTCGTCGCCAAGGTCGCCATGCTCGTCGCCCATGGAGAACGTGCCGCCACGAACGGGCACCATAAGGAAGGTATGGCCGCCCGCAAGGAGCGGGATGGGGGTGGGTGAAGTGGCGAGTAGAGAGGATAGCATGGGATAGCAAAATCTAATTTAACCTGGGATTTTGATAATAGCCGCATCGCGGCGACATTCTGGTAGCCCAATAGGGCG
>ENA-ORBV01004356-ORBV01004356.1-microbial-mat-metagenome-genome-assembly--contig:-NODE-4356-length-27259-cov-5.598116_pt1 | contig 27259 bp, 23 predicted proteins | sample MGYA00237777_ERZ505514 | MGnify/ENA primary metagenome ERZ505514 (study PRJEB26160, sample SAMN06269048) | microbial mat metagenome | isolation source: Oligotrophic lake microbial mat | place...
GGGCGGTTGGGGGGAGTTGACCGGTATGGGACGGTGGGGCGATTGTTGATGGCGCGTTGTGGGCAACACGCCCTACCGGCTCCGACGTGAGCAAACCGACGAGGAAGCAGAGGACGGCCAACACCGGAAACAGAAACAGTAGTCGGTGGTGGGCGGGGCGGGGCATGGATGAAGCGTGAACGGTGAGAGTGAGAGTGAAAGGGAGAGTCGCGATGATCGCAAGCATGGCTTGGGAATAGCCGCAGCCGTTCCGGTGAACTTGACTGAGGTCTTAGCCGGAACGATGCAGTTGAGAGCTGAGAGTCGAAAGACTAGAGCCAGGCCATACAGTGAATACAGTTTTACGTCACAACCTTACGCAAAGCAGCTCTGAGGAACGGGCTCTCAGCTCTCGACTCTGGACTCTCGACTGCATCGCTCTGGCTTAGGGCATAAAAAAGCCCGGCGCTTTTTGGGCGCGGGGCTGGGAGTGGAAGATGGCGGTTGAGGGCAACCGCCGCTACCGAAGATTACTTCTTCAGATCAGCGATCGCCGCCTGCGCGGCGGCGAGGCGGGCTACTGGCACGGGCGATTCAAAGGGTCAGGGTTTGGGGCGTGTGGTTGACTCTTTTACTAAAAGAATGGCTTGAGTTTAGAACAATCCGATCACCACTGACGGGAATACGCCGAGACCAATCAGTGCGATGGCGGTGATGAGCAGCGCGATCGCGGCGGGCAACGGGACTTTGATCGGCGCGGCATTATTGGCCGACTTCACGATAAGGGCCTGCTTCAGGATGATCAGATAATAGTAGAGTCCGATGGCGCTCATCGCGATGGCGAGGAGGGCGAGCCAGCCGGCGGGGCCGGAGATGCCTCCGAGTTGGAAGGCGGCGGTGAAGATGGCGAATTTACCGAAGAAGCCGGCGAGCGGCGGTACACCAGCGAGGGAAAGGATGAAGATCAGCAGACATCCGGCGAGGAGCGGCGAGCGTTTGTGCAGGCCGATGAGATCCGTGAGGCGTTGGCAAACGCCGTTGGCTTCGACGACGGCGACGACACCGAAGGTGCCGACGGTCGCGAGTCCGTACGTGATCGCATAGTACAAAATCGGTCCGTAGCCGGCGGTCACTTTGACGCCGAGACCGAGCATCATCACACCGGCGTGGGCGATGGCGGAGTAGGCGAGCAGGCGGCGGAGATTGGTTTGGGCCAGGGCACCGAAGTTGCCCAACAGGAGCGAAGCGGCAGAGAGCACGGCGACGATGGTGAGCCAGCCGCTGGGCGCGGAAGTCGTGGCGATGCTGCCGGCGACATCGTGCAGGCCGGGCCAGAGCAGACGGAGGAAGAGCGTGAAGCCCGCGAGCTTGGAGGCCGAGGCGATGAGTGCGGCGGAGGGGGCGGGTGCGCCTTGATAGACGTCGGGCGCCCAGAGGTGAAACGGGGCGGCGGCGGCTTTGAACCCGAAGGCAACGAGCACCATCACGAGCGCGATGGCGAGGAGGGGCGTCATGCTCGTTTGATGGAGCACCGTGGCGATATGGTTCAGATCGAGCGAGCCGGTCAAACCGTAGAGCAGACTGAAGCCGAAGAGCAAAAACGCGGAGGACATGCCGCCGAGCAGATAATATTTTAATGCGGCTTCGGCTGATTCGGGCCGGCTCTTGTCGAAGCCGGCGAGAATGTAGAGTGAGAGACTGGCCAACTCGAGGCCGATGAAACCCAGCAGGAGTTGGTTCGCGGCGGCCATTACGGAGAAGCCGACGGTGGCGAACAAAATGATCGCGACGAATTCGGCGGAGTGCCGCAGGCGGGTGAGTCCGGGGAGCAGCGCAAGCGTCAGGGCAGCGAGGGCGAACACGCCGACGCGGGAGACAAGCGTCATCGTGTCGAGGACCAGCACGCTGGCAAATCGTTCACCGGGGCAACCGCTGCTGATGGCGAGGTAGGCGGCGCCTCCGAGGGAAATCAGGCCGAGCATCACGGCGATGCCGAGGCGGTCGGCGGCGCGATGCTTGGCCCAGAGAATGTCGAAGAAAAGAATGAGCAGGGCGCCGCTGACGAGTGCCGTCTCGGGGAGCAGGGCGGTGAAGAGTTCTGCGTAGTCGGCGTTCATGGGCGACGTGTCGGGAATAGAGGAGCCTGCGCGCAGGCGATTCTTGGTGGCACGGGTCTCCGACCCGTGATGGGATGATCACGGGTCGGAGACCCGTGCCACGACGAGACAATCGCTAGCCAACAAGCGTTCATAGCGAGCCTCCTTTGAACACGGCTTGGAAGTACGGCGATTGCAGGGCGGGGATGATCCAGTTGAGCAACAAGTCAGGTTTCAAGCCGATCAGCACCGTCGCGCCGATGAGCAATAGCGCGCCGCATTTTTCCGGCCAGGTGATGGGATCGAGGTGGAGCCGGTTGACCTCAACCGGCTTGAGCGTGTTGGGGTCAACTCGCTCCACCACGGCGACGTTCTCCGTTTTGCCATAGAATGAAACTTGGATGGCGCGTAGGGTGAAGGCGGCGGCGACCAGCACGCCCACGGCGGCAATGGTGCCGAGCACGGGGGACGTTTGCCAGACGCCGATGAGAATCGTCAGTTCGGCGGGGAAGCCGCTGAAGCCCGGCATGCCCATTGAGGCGAGACCGGCGACGACGAAGGTGAACGCAGCGAAGGGCAGGAGCCGGTGGAGCGGCATCGTTTTCAGCGCATCGAGTTGTCGTGTGTGGGTTCGCTCATAGACCATGCGGCCGACGACGGCGAAGAGCAGGCCGGCGATGACGCCGTGCGAAAACATCTGGAGCACGGCACCGCTCGCGGCGCGAAGATTCGCGGCGGCGAGACCCAGCATCACGAAGCCCATGTGACTCACGCTGGAGTAACCGATCACGAATTTTAAATCCTGCTGCACCAACGCGACGAGGCCGGCGTAGACGATGCCGATCACGGCGAGCCATTCGATGGTGGTTTGCCAGTATTCGAAACCAACCGGGAACAGCGGCAGGGCGACGCGGAGGCAACCGTAAGCGCCGAGCTTCATCACGACACCGGCGAGCAACATCGAAGCCCCGGTGGGAGCGGCGACGTGACCAGTGGGAGCCCACGTGTGCAGTGGGAAAAGACCGGCGAGCGTGGCGAAACCGAAGAACACGAGGGCGAAGATGATAATTTGATCGTGGGAGGAAAGCGTGAGAGCAGCCCGGGCCAGATCGCTGAGGCCGAAGCTGGCGGCGTTGCCGGCGGCGTAGGTCCAAACGAGACCTGCCAGAACCAGACCGCTGCCCGCGAAGGAATAGAGGGCGAGTTTCATCGCGCCGTATTCGCGGTTGGTGGAGCCCCAGTTCGCGATCAGGAAATACTTCGGGACGATGGCGATTTCGTAGAAGACGAAGAAAAGAAACGCATCTGCGCTCAGGAACACGCCGTAGACGCCGCCGATCAGCGCGAGGTAGAAGGCGAAAAATTCGCCGGTGCGCTCCTCGATGTTCCAAGAGAAAAGAATCCCGGCCGTGGCGGCGAGACCGGTCAGGACGATCAAGGTCAGGCTGATGCCATCGACCGCGAGGTGATAGCGGATGCTCGGCGAGGCGATCCACGGCAGATCGACGAGGGTTTGGACTCCGGCGGCAGGCACGAACTCAAAGGCGGCGGCCAAGGAAATTCCGGTGCAGACGAGTGCTGTCAGCAAAGCGACGACCCGAGCCGCAGTTGCCGAACGCCGACCAGCCACGTACGACAGCACGGCGCCGGCGAACGAAAGGTAGATGGTGTAGGGCAGCAGGTTCATGGCAGAGGGATTGGTCGCAGAGAGGCGTGCTGTGCTCGATGTAGCCGCGTTTGAGGGCGAAGCCCGAAAACGGGGTTGGCATCACGTGCGCACCACGTTGTCGCGTTCGCTCCAACGCGGCTACGAAGGCACAGCAGACGTGGCAAAATGGTTTGGGCTGTGTTCATGGCAAATGGGCGGACCATGCGGTGAACAGCGGGTTGAAAAGCTGCACGAGCAGTTGCGGGTAAACGCCGAGCACAAACATCAGCGCGATGGCCGGGACCAGCGTGGCGATTTCCCAACCGCTTAGGTCACGATACTGGGCTACACCGGCGCCTTGCGGGCCGTGGAAGACGCGTTGCCAGAAAGTCAGAAGGAAGAGCGCGGTGGCAAGCAGGCCGAGCGTGGCGATGGCGGCGGCCCACGGGGTGAATCCGAAAATGCCGCGGAAGAGCAAGAACTCGCCCACGAAACCGTTGAGGCCGGGCAGACCGAGCGAGGAGAACAACGCGATGCCGCAGAAGCCGGCGAATACCGGCATGGCCGTACGCACGCCGCCGAAATCGGCGAGACTGCGTTTTCCTCCCGAGCGTTCTTCGAGCACGCCGACGCAGAAGAACAGCGCGGCTGCAGAAAGGCCGTGATTGAACATCTGCAGCGCGATGCCGTTAAAGGCGGAGACGGATTCGATCCCGGCGGTAGCGGAGGGCGAACCGGCAGCGACGGCGAAGAGTGCGAGGAGGCAATAGCTCAAATGGTTGATCGAGGAGTAGGCGACCATGCGCTTCATGTCAGTTTGCCTCAGGGCGGCGAAGGCACTGAGCACCACACCACCGAGCGAGAGCCAGAGCAGGGGAGTCGCGGCGGCGTGCAATTGCGTCGGAAAAATCGGCCAGAGAATCCGGAGGAAACCGTAGAGGCCCATCTTCGACATCACGCCGGTGAGGAACATCGAGAGACCGGTCGGCGCTTCGGCGTAGGCCGGTGGCAGCCAAGTGTGGAAGGGATAGAGCGGAACTTTGACGGCGAGACCGAGCAGCACGCCGAGAAAAACCGCTTGCGGCCAGAAGTGTCCGAGGCTGGCGAGTTTCGCGGTGAGCGAGCCATCCGCCGCCATCGCAGCGAGACCTTGAAAATCAAACGAGCCGGTGGCGGCGTAGAGCGCCGCGAAACCGAGCAGCATGAACGCGCTGCCGCCGATGGTGTAGATCACGAACTGATACGCGGCGCGCGCCGCACCGGGGCCGCCCCAGATTTTCAGGAGGAAAAACGCTGGCACGAGGCTCAGTTCCCAGAACAAAAACCAGTGCACGAAATCGAGGGCGAGAAATACGCCGATGGCCGCGCCTTGCAGGGCGAGGAAGAGCGCGTTGAAGAAATGCGGCGAGCGTTCCATCCGCCACGAGGCGAGCAAAGCGAGCGGGGCTATCAGTCCGGTGAGCAACACGAGCACGAGGCTCAAGCCGTCGAGTCCGAGGTGATAGTGAACATTAAGCGCGGAGATCCATGCGTGCTTTTCGACGAGCTGCATTCCGGGCGTTGCTGGAGAAAAGGAGGAGAGCGCCACGCAGCCGAGTGCGAGAGTTGAAAGACTGAACAGCAGGCCGAGCCAGCGAGCCGTCTTGGGAGGAAGAGCGCGAAATGTGGCGAGCACGATTGCTCCGATCCAAGGAGTGAAGACGAGCAGGGAAAGAATGGGCAGGGAGGTCATGGAGCGCTTCTTTGGGCTTCGCGGCTGCGCAGATGGGTAGGTGGTGCGCTGGCCGCACCACGTTGCGAGGCGAGCTCGCAACCTACAAAGGCACGCCCGAGCTCACTGGCAGGGAGGCTTGGGGTTACGCGGGAGTGTCGGGTTTGTTTCGGGGTAGGTGGTGCGCTGGTCGCACCACGTTGCGAGGCGAGCTCGCAACCTACAAAGGCAAGACTGAGCTCATAGGCAGGGAGGACTGGGGCTATGCGGGAAATTCGGTGCATCTGGGTCGGTATCATCGGCCACCTCCGAGCAAAAAGAGCAGGACCAGTACAGTAAAGGCGATCGCGATGGTGCGCAGGTAGCTTTGCGGCCGGCCGGTTTGCGCATGAGAGTAACGGAGGCCGGTGCCGCGGAGGCTTTCGCTGAAGGTGTCGAAGCCGCTGTTCAAACCGTCTTCGTCCACCGAACGGTTGACGAGGCCCGTCATTTCCCCGAGACCGGCGAGCAAGCGCACAGCGCCATCGAGAATGAAGCGGTCAAAGACATCGGCGACGGTGGCGATGGCGGAATTTAATTTGCCGACGGTGGCGGCATAAAGTTCGTCGAAGCCCATGCGGTTCGCCAGTGCAGCCATGACGGCGGGTGCCGCCGTGCTAAGCGGATCGTTGGCTTCTGCCGTCTGCCGAAGTTTGCGGCCATAAATCCACCAACCGGTGCCGAGTCCGACGCCGACGAGCAGGATGGAAAGGATCATCAGGCCGTGGCCGCCCGCTTCAGAGTGCGCATTCGGGGCAAGTTGGTGCTGGAGCCAAGACGAGGGCCACGCGAGCAGACTGAGCGCCATGGCACATGCGGCCAAAATTACGAGCGGCACGGTCATCACGGCGGAATTTTCGTGCGCGTGTGCGGCGCCGTGCGAGCGGGCTTTGCCGAAGAATGTTTCGGCGACGAGGCGCGTCATGTAGAAGGCGGTGAGCACGACGGCGGTGAGACTGGCGTAAAGCGGCAAGTGAGAAACATCCCACTCGTGCGCGGCGTGGAGAATGGCCTCCTTGCTCCAGAATCCGGAGAAGAGGAACGGCACGCCCGAGAGTGCCATCATGCCGATGGCGAAAGTGACGAAGGTGACTTTCATCGGCTTGCGTAGACCACCGAGCAAGCGGATGTCCTGTTCGTGATGCGCGGCGTGAATCACCGAGCCGGCACCGAGGAAGAGGAGGGCTTTGAAGAAGGCGTGCGTGAGCAGATGGAAGATGGCGGCGGTCCACGAACCGACGCCGAGGGCGAGCATCATGTAGCCGAGCTGCGAGACGGTGGAGAAGGCGAGGACGCGCTTGATGTCGTTTTGGGCGCAGGCGATCAGCGCGCCCATGAGAGCCGTGATGGCGCCGATGAAGGCGACGACGGTCAGGGCATGCAGGGGTACGGCGGAGAGCAGCTTGTCGGCTTCCATCAGTGGATAGACGCGGGCGACGAGGAATACGCCGGCGGCCACCATCGTGGCCGCGTGGATGAGGGCGGAGACAGGAGTGGGACCCTCCATGGCGTCGGGCAGCCAGACGTGGAGGGGAAACTGGCCGGACTTGCCCACCGCCCCACAGAAGATGAGCAAGCCGATGGCCGTGGAGAGAGCGATGCACCCGGGCGCCAGCGGTACGGCGAGGGCCAAAAGATTTTTGTTTTCCAAAACGCCAAGGCCACCGTCGAAGAACAGCGAGGAGCCGCTCGAGTGATAGAGCCAGAGCAGGCCGAGCAGCAAGCCGAGGTCGCCGATGCGGGTGGTGATGAAAGCTTTTTTCGCGGCCGCGGCGGCGGACGGCTTGTGAAACCAAAAGCCGATGAGGAGATACGAGGCGAGGCCGACGAGTTCCCAACAGATAAAGAGGAGCAGGAGGCTGTTGGCGATGAGCAGGCCAAGCATCGCGGCGGCGAAGAGACTGAGGAAACAGAAGAACTGTTTGAAGTTCTGATCCTCTTTCATGTAACCGAGGCTGAAGATGAAGATCAGTGAGCCGACGAAGGTCACCATCACGCACATGAACGCGGTGAGCGGATCGAGGAGGAAACCGAGGCGGAGGGTTTCGGTGCCGAGATCAAACCAGGAGAAGTTGAACGTGAGATGAGTGGCGGGATCGACCAGGGCGGTTTGCAGCGCGAAGCACGAAATGATGAAGGAGGCGGCCATCGCCAGAATCGCGGCGGCAGCGGCGAGTTTGCGGCCGCTTCGCGGTGTCAATGCACTGAGGGCTGCGGCGAGGAGCGGCAGGGCGGGGATGAGCCAGAGACTGTCGGCCGCGATGGTCATGGAGTGGAGATGGAAAACGCCCAAGGCCAAATCCCAAAGGCCAAATTCGATCCGATACTACGGGAGATGGAATTTTGGCTCGGGTGTTTCATTTGGAGTTTGAGATTTGGCATTTTGGGATTTTCAGCCTTTGAGGGTGCTGGTCTCTTGCAGCCGGATGTTTTTCTGGTGGCGGTAGACGGCGATCACGAGGGCGAGGCCGACGGCGGTTTCGGCGGCAGCGAGGGCGATGGCAAAGATCACGAACATGACACCGGAGGAAGACGCGTGCGTTGGGCCATAGCGCCAGAAGGCGATGAAGTTGAGGTTGGCGGCGTTGAGCATGAGTTCGATGCCGAGCAGAACCAGAATCGCGTTGCCGCGCGCGAGCGCGCCGGCGAGGCCGATGCTGAAAAGTAGGCTCGAGAAAATCAGGCAGAGGGCGAGGGGACTCATGGGGAAAGGGCGGAAAGGCTGAAGGGCTGGATGGCTGAAAGATTCCGACCGACGTGGGGCAGAGGAAAAAATGACAAAGCGTACGGTCCCGGGTGAGAACGGAAAACGAGCATGCTTTGACGGTTCATGGTTTGGGTGGGGGTTAGCTGCAGTTTTTCAGATATTCAGTTCTTCAGTCCTTGGTATCCGGCGACGCGATCACGATCGCTCCGAGCAACGCCACGGTGAGCAGGACACCAATAACCAAGAGCGCGGCGGTGTGCGGCCCGAGCAGGAGCAATCCGATTTCTTTGACGGTGATTTCGGGTGCGGGTCTTGCATTGCTGACCGGAAATGCACCGAAGGCGGCGCCGGACAGGAGGCCCGCAATCAGGGCGGCAGGAAATACGGCCAAGAAAATTCGTTTGAGCGCAGGCGGGGGAACTTCGAGGTCGGCACGCGAGCGACGGGTGAGCAACACGGCGAATAGAACTACCATGGAAACTGCGCCGACATAGACCAGAATTTGCGCGAAGGCGACGAACTCGGCTCCGGCCCACAGGTAGAATGCGGCGATTCCGGCCCAGCTAAGAATCAGCAGCAAGGCGCTGTGAATCAGATTACGCAGCATCATCGCGGTGGCGGCGCTGCCGAGCGTGAGAAGCATGATGAAAATGAGGGGGAGCAAAGTCATTTTCGATGGGCGATGGTGATCGAATTGGAGCCGCGCCGCCCTCGGCGCGGAGCAGGCTGCGTTACGCGGCGGGGGCGCCGCGTCTCCACGGGTTGGCCATCGAAGCGGGTGGCACGGCGACGAGCACCGGCCCTACAGGTAAGAAGGTGGAGGCTTGAGGTAGGTGGCGCGCTGGTCGCGCCACGTTGCGCGGCGAGCGCGCAACCTACGTCGGAAAAATCATGTGACGCGGCGGCACGGCGACAAGCGCCGGCCCTACAGGATGGACTGGGGAAGTCTGAGGTAGGTGGCGCGCTGGTCGCGCCACGTTGCGCGGCAAGCGCGCAACCTACGTCGGGAAAATCACGTGACGCGGCGGCACGGCGACGAGCGCCGGCCCTATAGGATGGACTGGGGAGAGGGGCGATCATGGCGCGTAGCGGTAGGTGCGCGGGGCGAAGCCGGTTGAGAGGGAACGGCCCATTACGAAGAAGGGGATGACGATGACCGAAAAGGAGACGGCTATGCGGGCGATTTGAAGTGGGCCGGAGCAGTCGGCGGTGAGGGCCCAGAATCCACCGTTGACCAAATTGATGAGCGCGAGTGGGACGAGAAATTTCCAGGAGAGCCGGGTGAGTTGGTCGATGCGCAGACGAAGCAAGGTGCCGCGCAGCCAGATGAAGAAGACGATCATCAGCACCAGCTTCATCATGAACCAAAGGTAGGACGGAATGAATTGGAGGAATTCGCAGGGAGCCTGCCAGCCGCCGAGGAAGATTGTGACGCCGAGACCGCTGAGCGCGGTGAGGCCGAAATATTCAGCCATGAAGAAGAGCGCGTATTTGAAACCGGAGTATTCGGTGAGGTGGCCGGCGATGAGTTCGCTCTCGGCTTCGGGAAGATCGAAGGGCGAGCGGTTGGACTCGGCCAACGCGGAGACGAGGAAAATCAGGAAACCGGCAAAACCCCACGGAGTGAAAACAAACCAGTGCGGGAGAAAACCGAAGGTCCAGCTGCCTTGCGCGAGCACGATGGCTTGGGTGGAGAGCGTGCCGGTGACGAGGATGACCGGGACAACCGAAAGAATCAGCGGCAGTTCATAGCTGATGAGCTGGGCCAGCGCGCGCATGGCGGAAAGAAGCGAATATTTATTCCGGCTCGACCAGCCGGCCATGAAGATCGCGAGCTCAGTGGCGGAACCGGCGGCGAAGAAATAAAGCAGAGCGGAGTCGAGTTCGACCGGGATCAGATGGCGACCGAAGGGCAGCACGGCGAAGGTCATCAACGAGAATGCGACGACGATGACCGGGGCAAGGAAGTGGAGGAATTTATCGGCTTCGGCGGGAACGATGTCTTCCTTGGTCAGCGCCTTGATCGCATCGGCGAAGGGTTGGGTGAGACCGAAGAGCTTGTGCTTGAGATGCCACGGTAGAATGGAAAATTTCGGCAGGCCGGAACGGTTGGGGCCAAGGCGGTTTTGCACGCGGGCGAGGAGTTTTCGTTCCGCGACGGTGGTGAAAGCGAAGAAGAGGCCAAAGACTGCGAGGATCGCGACAATGGTGATGAGATGGTGCGTCAGCCATTGCAGCGGCTCGGGGAGGAGGCGGACGAACCAATCGCGCAGTTCCAGCGGTGCGCGTTCGAGGAAGGGTTCGGTTCCAGGAGTGGCGCTCATGAATTTGAAGTGGTGGGCCCGTCTTCGCTCGGAGAGCTTCGACGTGGTTCGTCCAGTGGCTTGGCCATAGGCGAAGGGGCTGGCGCGGCGGCGCTAGCTGGGTTGGGTGCTGGAGTGGCACTGGTCTCCTGACCCGTGGAGGATGGACTCACGGGTCGCGAGCCCCGTGTCACTTCGGCAGCGGCGGCTTTCGCGGCGGCGGCGGCTTTGGCTTTTTCGGCGGCGGCTTCGCGCTCGGCAGTGAGCCGGGCGTCAACTTCGGCGGCTTCGGTCGGATGAATTTGGTGATAGTAGCTGTTGGGTTTGGCGAGTTTTTCGCGGTCGAGAAAGAGGCCTTCGAAACGGTTGGTCGCGGCGATTTCGAAAACCTGATCCATCTTGATCGCGTCGAACGGACAGACCTCGACGCAGATCTGGCAACTCATGCAAACGGAAGTGTCGATGCCGAAGACTGCGGGGTAGAGCTGCATCTTGCCGGTGGCGTCGGGCTTCTTGTCCTTGCTCTTCTCGATGATGATGCACTGTGGCGGACATTCCTTTTCGCAAATCTGGCAGGCGACGCAGCGGAGCGTGCCCATCGGGTCGGTGGCGTTTTCGGTGACGAGAAAGGGGAAGTTGCGGTAGTTCTCCGGGATCTTCGCGGGTTCTTCCGGGTACTGCTGTGTCACCATCCGCTTCGGATCATAGTAACTCCCCGCGAAGTTTTTCGCGGTGACGATCAGACCATTGATGATGCCGGAGCCTAGCATGGGAGAAGGACAGGGGAGAGGAAGGACTGAATAACTGAAAGGCGGAAGGGCTGAGTTGCTGGGGAGAGATTGCCGGTAAGGGCCTTGGTGGCGGTTGGGGTCGCGGTTGGGGAGTCGGGCCACCGCTTGTCGGTGCGCCGGAAGGTAACGTGGTCGGCGGCACGGCCCCAAGGGCCGGCCCTACGGGATGAACAGGGGAGTTCGGCGGTAGGTGGTGCGCTGGTCGCACCACGTTGCGAGACGAGCTCGCAACCTACCAATATCCGATCGAGCCCACAGGCGCGGAGGCCTGGGGGTACGCCGGAGGGTCGGGTTTGTTTCGGGGTAGGTGGTGCGCTGGTCGCACCACGTTGCGAGACGAGCTCGCAACCTACCAATACCTGATCGAGCCCACAGGCGCGGAGGCCTGTGGGTACGCCGGAGTGTCGGGTTTGTTTCGGGGTAGGTGGTGCGCTGGTCGCACCACGTTGCGAGACGAGCTCGCAACCTACCAATATCCGATCGAGCCCACAGGCACGGAGGCCTGGGGGTACGCCGGAGGGTCGGTTCCGGCTTTGCGATTTTGTTATTGGTGCGGGTTTCATGTTCAGCTTTTCAGTTCTTCGGTCTTTCAGTCCTTTCCGTCAGCGGTCAACTTCGCCGAGGACGATGTCGATGCTGCCGAGGATCACGACAGAATCGGCGATCGTATGGCCGAGACACATTTCTTCGAGGAGGGTGAGGTTGATGAGGGAAGGAGGACGGACGCGGTAACGGTAGGGATTCGGGCTGCCGTCGCTGATGAGATAGAAACCGAGTTCGCCCTTCGGGCCTTCGAGGCGGCCGTAGGCTTCGCCGGCTTTCGGACGGAAGCCGCGGATCTTCGCCTTTGGATCCATGATGGGGCCTTCGGGAAGTTCCTTGAAGGCTTGCTGGAGAATCTTCACCGACTCGCGCATTTCGAGAATGCGCATCATGTAGCGGTCGTAGGTGTCGCCGTGCGCGCCGAGTGGTACGCGGAAATTAAAGCGCGGGTAGAAACCGTAGCCGTCGACTTTGCGCAGATCGTAATCGACGCCGCTGGCGCGGAGGACGGGACCGGTGATGCCGGCGTTGATCGCGTGTTGCGGATCGAGGCGTCCGATGCCTTGGGTGCGGGCGAGCATGATCTCGTTGCCGGTGAGCATCGTCTCGTACTCGTCGAGGAAGCGCGGGAAATTATCGACGAGCGTGCTGGCGGCCTTGAGCCATTCGGGCGTGGGATCGACGCGGCAACCGCCGAAGCGCTGGTAGTTGCACATCATGCGCGAGCCACTGAGCGACTCGAAGAGGTCGATGATTTTTTCGCGTTCGCGGAAGGCGTAGAGCAGCGGGGTGAACGAGGTGCCGAGATCGTTGAAGAGGAAGCCGACAAGGCAGGCGTGGTTCACGAGGCGCGTGAGCTCGGCCATGATGATGCGCAGATACTGGGCGCGATCGGGGACGGCTTGGCCGGAAAGTTTTTCCACGGCGAGGGCGTAGGCCCAGTTGGTGGACATCGAGCACAGGTAGTCGAGCCGGTCCGTGTACGGCATCGAGCCGAGGTAGGTGGTGTTCTCCGCGATCTTCTCGTGATTGCGATGGAGGTAGCCGAAGACGGGCTTGAGCTTGACGATCTGTTCACCGTCGAGCGTCGCCACCATGCGGAAGACGCCGTGGGTGGACGGATGTTGCGGCCCCATGGAAACCTCGAGGAGATCGCCGTGAAATTGATCATGCACGGCGCGGACGCTCGGGCCGGGCGCGGAGGGGAGGAACGGCGCAGGAGCGCCGTTGGTTGAGAGCTGGGAGTTGAGAGCTGAGAGTGGGGGACTCATGGCTTGAGGCCCTCCGGTTTGGGTGTAGCCGGGCTCGCTGAGCCCGGTCCGTCTTTCGGCGAAGTTACTGAGATAAGACCGGGGTCAGCCGCCGAGGCTGTCGCACTCGTCGCGCCCCCGGCTACAAAAGATGCGTGTTGTTTCGCGCGCTCAGCCACGTCGCCGTGCGCGGTGGGCTCCCATTCGTAGTCGTCGGGCTCGACGTAATCTTTGCGCATCGGATGATCTTTGAACTCATCCCACATCAGCAGGCGGCGCAGATCGGGGTGGCCTTCGAAAACAATCCCGTAGAGATCGAAAATTTCGCGTTCCTGAAAATCGCACGAGCGCCAGACCGGCGTGAGCGAGGGGATCGTGACTTGATCCGAGCGGTTCGCGGTGCGGACGCGGATGATCACCGGCCCGTGTTTCAACGCCATTGAGTAGAGATGATAGACGGACTCGAGGTAACCGGGCTGGAGGTGGGTGGTCTTGTGCTCGACGGTTTTGGCGGGGCCGCCGGCGGGATCGGGCACGAAGGTTTTGGTTACTTCGGTGATTTCTTTGTCGGGCCAGTCGATGCCGGTGGCGTTGGAGCAATAATCGAGGGCGAGTTGGGAATCGTCGCGGAGAAAGAGGGCAATCTCCCGGGCGTGGGCGGCACCGAACAGCAGCGAATGCTCGGCGGAGCTGCCGGGATTCGTGACCAACGTCACATCCGCTGCGGGGAAGCGGATGAGGAGGCGGACGCGAAGCTGTTCGAGGGTTTCCACGGAGGTTGTCATGTAGGGCTGCCGCTTGCCGGCATGCCGCGAACGTACACTGCGGCACGGCGACAAGCGCCGGCCCTACAGTCTGAAATAAAGGGAAAGCTGTTCATGATTTCTGTCCGGGCGGGGCCCAGACGGTATCGTTCTTGGTCGGCTCGAGATCGTGGGCGCCGTACTCGGGGATCGGATATTCGCTGGGTTTGTCGGCGCGCGTGAAATTCGCGGCGTGGGGGCCGGTGAGTTTCTCGCCTTTTATTTTTTGTTGGAGCTGGACGAGGCCGTTGAGCAAGGCCTCGGGACGCGGTGGGCAGCCGGGGATATAAATATCAACCGGCATAAAACGATCGATGCCCTTCAGGACGTTGTAGCCTTGCTTGAAGGGGCCGCCGGAAATCGCGCAAGCGCCCATCGCGATGCAGTATTTCGGCTCGGGCATCTGGTTCCAGAGGCGGACGACCAGCGGGGCCATTTTCTTGGTGACGGTGCCGGAGACGATCATGAGATCGGCTTGGCGCGGGGATGGGCGAAAAATCTCGGCGCCGAAACGCGCGATGTCGAAGCGGGCGGTCGCGGCGGCAATCATCTCGATAGCGCAGCAGGCGAGGCCGAACTGCAGTGGCCAGATGGAATTACTACGGCCCCAGTTGTAGAGTTCTTCGAAGCTTGTCATCAATACGCCGTGGCGGCGGAGATTTTCGCGATCCGCATCTGAGATATTTCCTGCGGCGGGAAATGGGGTGTAGCCCGGTTGGCTGGAACCGGATGGAGCGGCGATGGGATGGGGAGGGGCGTCGCTCATTTCCATTCGAGGTGACCGCGGTGCCAGGCCCAGACGAGGCCTTCAGCGAGGAGAAAGATAAAGAGGCACATCGCGAAAATCGCGCCGGCCGGCAGGCTGGTCATCGTGACGGCGAACGGGAGGAGAAAGAGAATCTCGACGTCGAAGATCAGAAACAGAATCGCGTAGAGGTAATAGTGGGCCTTGAACTGGATCCAAGCATCGCCGGTGGCCTCGAGGCCGCACTCGTAGGTGGCATTTTTGACGGGACCGGGTTTGGCCGGTTGGAAAAACTTCACCCACAACCAAGCGACCCCGAGCAGGAGCAACGGGAAGGCCAGGGCAACGGCCAGAAACAGCACCAGAAACGCGTGGGGATGTGCGGTCATGTAAGAACTAACTGAGGGGTACAGGATTTGGTTAGGGAGAGATTTCTTCAAAGGCAAACCCGCGCTGCATTTTGTTGGAGACTAGGCAGATTTTGTCCATTCCGACCAAACTCAAAAGCGAAAGAAGACAAGAAATGCCGAGCCTTGGGCGAAAAGGCAGGTGCGTGGGTGGCGGCGAGACCGATGAGCAGATCGGTTGTGGGGTGGAGCGCGTTGACCCTACGCGCTGACTGGTGAGCGACACCAGTGTCCCGAAAGATTTGGACTTTAGGGTAGGGCGAACCCTCCGGGTGAGCCGCGGCTCGGCGAGACGCCTCGCTCCACCTGCGGAATCTAGCGAGGTGCTTCGAGTCAGATCAGACGCGGATGCCGAGCAGGGCGCGGTTGACGGCGGCTAGGTCGAATTGCTCCGGGTTAAAATCGCCGCCCACCCATTCGAGCATGGAGTCGTGCTCGGGGTGCTTGGGATCGCTGAGCGTTTCCAGGAGTTGGAGGTAGCCGGGGAAACCTCCGCAGTCCTCTGGCGGACAGGCGCGCTCGCCGGCAAGGCAAATGGCAGCTTTCATTTTCTCGTCCGCAGGTTTCACACTGACGACCTTGATTTCGTGAACCCAGTCGTCGCCGAAATCGTAGATGTAGGTGAATTTGTCGCCCTTCTTGGTGACCAAATCGCTGAGCGTATGCTTCCGCTCGTCGCGGAGGTTTGTCTCGCTGCTGCCGCCGCCGAAATCATCGGGATCAAGCATGCCGTATTCCTGTTGGCCTGCGCCGAAGGAGTGCAGGTGCGAATTGGTCCAGCCCATGGCGACTTGGATGACATCGTGCAACCGGTGGAGCTTGATGTCGCCCGGCACCACGAAGCTGCGCCAGATGAGCGGCTTCAAGTAGCGGAGGGAAATTTTCAGTTCCACCGCCTGGCCGGCGAGGGCTGCTTTCTTGGCCGGTGCTTTCATGGTGCGCGGCGTGGTGAATTGGGTGTTTAGTTTTAACATGGGGAAAAATGATTCAGATTGTCAGTACCTTGGTGGTTTCCTCACCGAATTGGCTGATGACGCGGACGGCGATTTGCTGGCTTTTCTTGACGGGGAACGGATGGCTTTCGTGGCCGTAGAGGCGGGCGAAGGCTTCGGGGTTATTAAGTGGTGGGTTTGGCTTGGCGGGCAATCTCTAGGATTGCATCGAGCTTTTCTGCGATTTCGGGATCGATTGCGTCTAGTTCAAGGTGAGTCGCGAGGACGTGATAATCGCGTTTGTAGATGAGCTGAGGGACGCCGAGCCGAGTGAAGTAATTCTTAAATAAGGGATCGAGAAAATCGTCGGTTACCTTGATATCCGGGGACCAAGGGGAGGGTTTTCCGGTGATGCGAAGGGCGTTTTCGAGTTCATCGATGCAGGCCACCATGGTATCGGCGCGACGCTCGGCCTCGGCCAGACCGAAGAGATCGTCGGTTTGTCCTGCGCGGGCGACGCGAAGAAGAACATCCCGAGAGGTGATATAGTTTTCCAACTCACGCCGACGCCACATGAGCTCCAAGAGAGGAGTGCCGGTTTGCAGATTGGTGGTCAGGCGATCGAACAGAGCCACACCGACCAAGTCAGGTTTGGCTTCACGCAGACCAAAAAACGCTTCGCGGGCAGTGTTTGGAATATTGTTTTTGACGTAGTCGACGGGCGGCTGGGCAAGACAATCGGCCGCGCGGTGGTTGAGCTTGCGGGCGAGTGTGGTTAGGATGGCTAGATCAGTGGAACCTTCGAGGTAAAGCATCCAACCGCGATTTTCGGCGAGGTAGTATTGATCAAATCGAATGCTGCTGAGCGCCTTCGAGGCTTGGGAAATCTGCTGCCGGGAATCGATCCGATGAGGGCGTCCGACAAAGGCGACCACGACGTCGCGTTCGGCGGCTTCGTTGAGGACGACCTCGGAGTGGCTGGCGATCACAACTTGGGATGATTGATTGGCTGCGACCTCGTTGATGAGGTTGTAGATCTCGCGCTGGCGAAGAACCTCGAGGTGAGCGTCGGGTTCGTCGAGGAGGAGGACGGAGCCGGGATTATCGTACAGATAGGCGAGCAAGAGAGCGGTTTGTTGCAGGCCGCGGCCGGCGGAGGACAAGTCGAACTCAATGCCGCTGAGTTCACGATAACGCATAGTGAGTTCGCTGCGTTCGGAGAGATAATCTGGTGGCAGCAACTCGATGCCGAAAAGGGAGCGGACGCGGGTGCAAAATTCCAGCCAGCAGTTGTTGGTTTCCCGCGTGTGGATACGGTGGCAGAGGTTGCGCAGGACTTCGGCGGTGCGTCCTTGGCCGATAAGCACACCAATTTCGCCGGACTCCTTGCGAAATTCCTGAGCTGCGAGTCCCGACATGGAGGGAAGGAAGACGACATGCCGAGCGAGGGCGGCATCGAGGAGTGCCGTGCGAGCTTCCATGGAATCAGGCCAATCCACTGCACGGCAGTAGATGGATTCTTCATTGGCATAGTCGAATTCGAGGGCGAAACGCCAAGGGGCGCCGTGATAGACTCCCTCAACGGCAATGGTGAAGGTTACATTGGTGGCTTTTTGCTGACCCTCGGCCCGTGATACATTGCGGATACGCAGGTCGCGCCAAAGCAAACGCGATCCTGGAATAGGAATGGAGAGCAGGTCTCGGCGATTGATGGTTACGCCAACGCGTTCCCGGGCGCGGCTGTCCCGGCGTTTTTCAGTCCATTTGCGCAAGCCGAAATCCCAGAGGGAAAGGGCTTAAAGTGCGGTCGTCTTGCCTGAGTTGTTGGGTCCGACGAAAACGACGGCATTGCCGAGCTCGATTTCGGCGTTCGCCAGACGCTTGAAATTAGTGATTATAATTTTGGTCAACATGGCCGGTCGGAATTGGACAGATTGTTCTTACAGACTTTGATGGGCACTCGGGAGACAGCGAAATCAACTTCAGCCTCGGCCTGGGTGCAAGCGCGGAGGTGTTGCGAAGGGTAAACACTCCGCCTGATGGTGCGGTTCGTCCTGACCTACGAATTCGTGCCGTGGTCGACGTTGCCGCCGGTGAGGATCAGGCCGATGCGGCGGTGGGCGCTGGGGAGTTTCTCCTCGAGGATCGCGGCGTACACGACGGCGGCGGAGGGCTCGACTTCCAAGTGGAGAATATCCTTCAAGCGGCGCATCGCGGTGCGGATGGAATCTTCGGAGACGGTCAGGATCCCGGCGACGAGCTCTTGAATGATCGGGAAGTTTTTTTCTCCGGTGCAGTTCGTGCGCAGGCCATCGGCGATGGTTTTCGGCGAGGGAATCGAGATGCGTTTGCCGGCGCGGAGGGATTGGGCGACATCGTCGGCGAGGGCGGGTTCGACGCCATAAACTTTCAGGCCGGGCTTCAACGCTTTCGCGGCGACGGCTGTGCCGCAGAGCAAGCCGCCGCCGCCGACGGGGCAAAGGATGGCGTCGAGATCGGGTTCATCATCCAGCATTTCCACAGCGACGGTACCGGCTCCGGCCATCACGAGATAATCGTCGAAGGGATGGACGAGGGTGGCGCCTTTCTCGGCGATGATTTTGGCGCAGGCGGCTTCGCGGGCCTCGAGATTGGCTTCGCAGAACGTGATCCAGCCGCCAAAGTTGCCGACGTTGTGGACTTTGGATTTGGGCGCATTGATCGGCATCACGATGTGCGCCGGGATGCCGCGCAGTTGGGCAGCGCGGGCGAGTGCGGCCGCATGGTTGCCCGAGGAATGCGTGGCGACGCCGCGAGCGGCATCCTCGTCGCTGAGGGAGAAAACCGCATTGCACGCGCCGCGGGTTTTGAAGGCCCCCGCTTCCTGGAGGTTCTCGCATTTGAAAAATAACTGGCGGCCGCGATGGATATCAAAACCCTGATTCGTCAGCAGGGGAGTGCGGACGATGTACTGGCGGATGCGCGCGTGAGCGGCGGTGATGTCGGCGAGAGTGAGGGACATGGCGTTGGCCTGAAGACAGGTGAGGGAATGCCCGGAAGGCGTGCGAAACGAGTCAAAACTCACGGCTGATCCCATTTTTATCGGTGTGCGGATTGCTGGAGCTGCGTGGAGGTCCCGTTTCAGGCAGCAGTAGCGACAGGCCTCGGTGCCTGTCGAGTTCGTCTTCGCTTTCGCTGCCACTGACCGCGTTTTCGCCATGGGCTCAAACGCGGCTACAAACCGCTAAATCATGAAAGACATTGCGTGACGATCCGGTTGCTTTCTGAACTGATCGCACAAATTTCGTTGCCTCGGATTGAGCGGGTGGATTTCAAGGACAGCGTTGGTTTCCCTTCTACCCCTCCATCCTTATGCAATGGTTCTACACGCTTAATGGTCAACGCTAGGGTCCGGTTACCCAGGCAGAGTTTGATAAACTGATTGCCGACGGAGTGATCAAAAGTGACTCACTTGTCTGGCGTGAAGGCATGGCGGACTGGGTGTCGTTGGCGAAGAGCCGGTCGGGTGACCCAGCGGCGAATGACGCCGATGACACGGCGGCCTGTGCGGTGAGCGGCAAGCGCTTTCCGAAACGGGAAATGATCCAGTATGAAGGCCAGTGGATCAGCGCCGAGCATCGGGACGCTTTCTTTCAACGCATCCGCGAAGGAGTGGCACAGCCGGGCCAGTTTACCTACGGGAATTTTTGGCCGCGATTCTGCGCGAAGTTTATCGATGGGATGATTCTCGGGATGTCCGGGGTGGTGATCAATGTGGTGCTCGGCGTGATCATGCTGGGTACGGCGAATTATTTCACCGGAGCGCAACGTGCCGCCGGGTCTACGACGGCGATCCTGTTTCAGGTGATTTCCAGCTTGCTCGGTTTGCTTCTCGGTTTGGCTTACGCGGTGTTTTTCATCCGAAAGTATTCCGCGACTCCAGGCAAGATGGCCCTTGGTTTGAAACTGGTCCGGCCCGATGGGTCTCAACTGGGAGTGGGGCGGATCATCGGTCGGCATTTTGCGGAATGGCTCAGCGCGATGATCCTCCTGATCGGTTACATCATGGCGGCCTCCGATGCCGAGCGTCGGGCGCTGCACGACCGCATCTGTGACACCCGGGTGATCAAGTCGAAATGATCGTTGGGCCTGCGCTACCTTGTCCGAAGTGCAAACGCGTGCTCGAATCGTATTCGTGGCACGATGCGAGCAGTGGTTCATGTCGGCGCTGCGAGACTGAGTTTGAGTTTTTTCCGTTTCCCGCCCTGAGCGCTACACGGTCCATTAGCACTCCGCAGGCAGCGGAACTGGCGGCGGACTCGGTTTGCTTTTTTCATGTGGAGAATCGGGCCGAGGCAATCTGTGAAGGTTGTGGCCGGTTGCTGTGTCCGGTTTGTACAGTGAAATTCACGGGACAAAAACTTTGTCCGTCCTGTATCGCTGGCACGAAATCCTCCGATACTTCGCACACGGTGCGGGATCGCACGCTGTTTGATGGCATCGCTCTGGCGCTCGCGCTACTTCCCCTGCTGATGTGGCCATTCACGTTGATCACCGCGCCCGTGGCGTTGGGCTTCGTCATCTTCGGTTGGAAAAAACCCTGCAGTCTCGTCCGGGGCCGCAGTCGGGTGCGTTTAGTATTGGCCGCCGTTATTGCGGTGCTGGAAATCGGGGCCTGGGTGGCCGGTTTCACCTACCTCGCGCTGAAACGCTGAGCAACGCCATGGCCAAAAAAGAAAAATTTTATACCCGGCTTACGCGGAATGCTTCTGGTCTTGGCAGCTACAGCAGCTTGTGGCTTGCCGCTGATCATCTGATGATCGTCACGTCCACCGGCTACACGGAAAATTATTCCCGACTGCTCTTGCGCGACATCCAGGCGTTCTTCGTCGTGAAGACTGACCGGCGTTTGTGGTGGAGCCTAGGTTGGGGTGCACTGACCTTGGTGAACGGGATTATCGCGGCGATGACGTATAATAACGACGATACACCCATCGCGTCCGCAATTTTTTTCGGACTTGGTTTGGTGATGTTTATTTGGAACGAGGCGCTCGGTTCGAGTTGCCGGGTGTATGTGGTCACGGGTGTGCAGACGGTATCGTTGCCCTCCTTGGTGCGGCGAAGAAAAGCACGCCGCGCGCTCGGTCGTTTGCAACCGCTCATCGACGCCGCCCAGGCCGATTTACTCGCGACACCGCCGGTGATTACAGCCGCTCCGCCACCTCCTTTTGCCCACGAGTCTCTGCCGGAAGCAGTCGAGCCGGTGGTCGCGGAGCCGGTGGCCAACCCGGAGAATTCCGGCGCGATGCCTGAAACCCGACCTGACGCCAGCGCTCCCTAGGCCATGAATCCGCCGCCCGTTTTAGCCGCACCTGCTGGAGTAACTGGTCTGCACAAGCGGCGATGTGCGCGCCATGTTTCCCGGGAAGCGGCGGCACGGTGTCCGGCGTGCGGCGAATTTTTCTGCCGCGAATGTGTGGTGGAGCATGCGGGCAAATTATTATGCGCGCCCTGCCTCGCGAAGGTAACGACGGTCGTCGAGCGGCGGCACGAGCGGTTGGTCGGCGTGCGTCGTTGGGCCGGGGCGGCGGCGGGTGGGTTGGTGTTGTGGCTGGCGCTTTATGGACTCGGCGTGCTGCTGTTGAAAATTCCGCCGGAATTTCACGACGGCACGGTGTGGAATAAGCTCGGGGTATCGACCACGCCATGAAACTTTCCCGCCGCACCACCGAACCCACCGTGATCGCGCTGATCGAGGAGTCGGTGCATCTGCTGCGTCGCGCGCCCGCCGCTCTGCTTTTGTCCTACTATGCCGGGGCGGTGCCGTTTGTGCTCGGGCTGTTGTTTTTCTGGGCGTACACGACTTGGTTTCGTCCGCCGGGTGCGGTGGTGGCGTGGGGTGCGTTTGGGTTGGTCGGGTTGTTTGCGGCGATGAAGGCGGCGCAGGCGGAATTTTGTGCAGGATTGCTGCGCTTGCGGTTGGGCGCAGCGCCGGCCGCGTGGTCGTGGGCCCGCTTCGGTCGGCTCGTGCTGGCGCAAGCGCGCCTTCAGCCTTGGGTGTTGCTGGCGCTGCCGCCAGCGATGTTGCTGTCCGTGCCGTTTGGCTGGGTGTGGGCTTACGGTCAAAGTGCGACGGTGATCGGGGAGGGAGAGCATCTGCCGGCCGCTGCGGTGGCTCAGGCGAAACTCTGGCCGGCGCAAAATCATCTGGGCTTGCTCGTGCTGTCCGTGCTCGCGTTTTGCACGTGGCTGAATCTGGCCACGGCGTTTTATCTCGTGCCGTGGCTGGCCAATCGCCTGCTCGGGATTGAAAATATTTTTGGTTTTTCCGGCTGGTGGTTTCTGAACACCACGTTTCTGGCCTCGGTGACGGCGCTGACGTGGCTGGCGATCGATCCCTTGATCAAGGCGTTTTATACGCTGCGCGTTTTTCATGGGCGCTCGCGCCGGACGGGCGAGGATGTGCGGGTGGAATTGCAGCGGACGCGAGGGGCGGGGGCGCTCCGGGCGATGGCGACGCTCGTCTGGTTGCTGGCCTTCGTGCCAGTCGGATCGCTGCGGGCGGTGGAACCGGTCGCGGTTCCGGCCGTCGTTCAGTCCGCGCAGCTCGACCGGGCGATTGATGACGTTTTGTCCGGGTCGAATTTTCGTTGGCGACTGCGCCCGCCAGCGGCGGAAGTGGCGAAGGAAGCGGATGGCCCGATCCGGGCGTTTTTTCGACTGGCGGTCGAAAAACTTCGCGACCTGTGGCGTTACGTTACGCGATTTTGGCGGATGCTGACCGATTGGTACGACCGACATTTCTCCAGTCATGTTCGGGAGGATACGGCGAAACCCGCGGGCGCGAGCGGTCTCTCGCAGGTTTTGTTGCGGGGGCTGCTGTATATTTTTATCGGTGTGGCGGTGGTGCTGATTGTTTGGCTGGTCTGGCTCGTCTGGCGGCAGGCGCGGCGCAATGCGCTTCCGGTGCTGAAGGCGCGGGCGGTGGCGGCGACGGTGCCGGATTTGCGCGATGAAAATGTGCAGGCTGCGCTGCTGCCAGTGGACGGCTGGCTGGCCTTGGCCCGGGAGCAGGCGGCCCGCGGCGAGTGGCGGCTGGCCTTGCGGGCGCTTTATCTTGCGACGTTGGCGCAGCTCGCGGCGGAAAGTCTGATCACGCTTGCGGCGTTCAAAACGAACCTTGATTACGAGCGGGAATTGCGGCGGCGAGCGTTGTCGCGCACCGAGCTGGTCGGGCGTTTCGTCACGCGTCGGCGCGAGTTTGAATCGGTGTGGTATGGCCGCGTCGAACCGGGGGCGGCGGAGATAAATGATTGGCTGACCGAATTGGAGCGGCCGGTCGTCCGATGAACCGGCGGGGACCAGGCATCGCGCTCGGCCTTGTCTTGGCGTTGTTCGTCGCGGGCTTGGTGTTGCTCTTTCGCTTGCGCCTGGGGCAGGGCGATTTGTTTCCCGTCTACTCGTCGTTGCGGGCCGATCCCTTGGGCACCCTTGCCTTGCACGACAGCTTGCAGCAACTGCCCGGGTTGCGGGTTGAACGCCGGATGAAATTATTGGCGTCGCTCGAAACCACGCCGCCGCAAACGATCTTGCTCGCAGGTCTGGCCGAGAAAAAATGGACGCACATCACGAGCGCCGAGTTTGACGCCCTCAATGCCGCCGTGAAGGCCGGCAGCCGGCTCGTGATCGCGTTGCACGCAAAAACCGCCAAGCAAAAAGATCAGGCCGAGGAGGATGCTGATGAGGTGCCGGTGAAGAAAGCGCTCAAGGAGCCGGTGGAAAAATCTGAGCCAAAAAAAGAAAAGACTGATCCGGAGAAAAAGGAAACCGATCCGTTGGCGGAGAAACTCAAAGCGAAGATTGTTTATGCCGATCTGGCCAAGCGGTGGGGCGTGGAGTTGCTGAGCCGGGAATTGTTGGACCCCAAGGCTGGCGCGAAACTCGCCGTCGAACCGGCGGATGGATTGCCGGCGCAGGTGGGTTGGCGGAGTGATTTGTATTTTAAACCGGGAGCAACGGCGGCCTGGCGGGTGCTGTATCGTCGCGGCGGCGAGCCGGTGCTGGTGGAGCGGTCACTCGGGCTGGGTTCAATCGTGCTCGCGGCCGATTCGTATTTTCTCAGCAACGAGGCTTTGCAACGCGACCGGCCCACTGCGCTGTTGGTTTGGATCATCGGGTCGCACTCCCGCGTGCTGTTTGATGAGAGCCATCTCGGGGTCGTGGCTGATCCGGGAATTGCGGCGCTCGCGCGACGCTATGGCATGGGGGGAGCGTTTTTCACTCTGCTGTTGCTGGCGGCCTTGTTCGTCTGGCGGAGGATGGCGCTGTTCGTGCCGCCGCCGGAAGACACCCCGGAAATTACCTTGGCCTATCATCCCGCTGCCGGGCTTGAGGCGTTGCTGCGCCGGGCGGTGCCGGAGGATGAACTTGTGCCGGTCGGGGTCGCCGAATGGCAACGCACGGCGCGCGCCGCAGAGGCCGCGCGGCTCGCCGTGGCGCTGGCCGCAGCGCCGCCGCAGGCTTCCGCCGTCGCCCGCTACAATCTGCTCACCCGGGCGCTCCAGCGCCGTTAACTTTTTATCACTATGAATCCAGCCATTGAAAAACTGAATACCATCCTCGGCGCCGCGCGGGCCGAGGTGGCCAAGGTCCTCATCGGACAAGAGCAGGCGGTCGAGCTCGCTCTCATCACCTTGCTCACGCGGCATCACGCCTTGATCGAGGGCGTGCCCGGGGTCGCGAAGACGCTGCTCGTGCGCACGCTGGGTCAGGTGCTCGGCGTGCCGAGCAATCGCGTGCAATTCACGCCCGATCTGATGCCGGCCGACATCACCGGGACGAACGTGTTTAATTTGCAAACCAATCAGTTTACGCTGATTCGCGGGCCGGTGTTCACGGCGTTTTTGCTCGCGGATGAAATCAACCGCGCTCCGGCGAAGACGCAGGCGGCGCTCCTCCAGGCGATGCAAGAGCGGGCGGTGAGCATCGACCGTGACACGCATGCGCTCGACGAAAACTTCACGGTGTTCGCCACGCAAAATCCGGCCGATAGTGAGGGCACGTATCCGTTGCCGGAAGCGCAGAAGGACCGTTTCATGGTGAAAATAAAAATGGAAGCGCCGGGGCGCGACGACGAGTTGACGCTGGCGCGCCGGATGCTTGGGGCGGAATCACCGGAGACGGTGCTCGGCTCGGGTGCATTGCAGGCGGTGCTCGGGCCCGGCGAGCTGGCGGCGGCGCGCGAGGCGCTGACCACGGTGACGATGCGGGAAGAATTGGCGGCGTACACGGTGGATTTGGTGCGGGCGACGCGCGCGCACGAGAGCGTGCTCGTGGGCGCGGGACCACGGGCGACACAGGCGCTGTTGCTGGGCGGGCGGGCGCGGGCGGCGCTGGAAGGCCGCGATTTTGTGACGCCGGACGATGTGCGCGGATTGGCCGGAGCCGTGCTCGGGCACCGACTGGTGTTGCGGCCGGAATTTGAAATTGAAGGACTGACGATCGACGAGGTCGTGGCCCGCGTGCTCGAGCAAGTGGCGGTGCCGCGTTGAGTGAATGGTGACCGTGAAATTCCCCATGACAAACTGCACCAATACTCCGGGTTGCCCTCTGAATGCGCGTTGCATGGAGACGCGGTGCCTTCGCCGCGTGGCGAGGGTCGTTCCGCGCCGAGGGCGGCGCGGCTCCAGTTCGGTACCTCCGTTTCATCCATGAGCTTTGTCCCGGCGCAACGTTTGCTGTGGTTGGTTTTCTATGTCGCCCTGATCGGGGTGGCGGCGGGACCGCTGCCGGAGTTGCAAGGGATCTGGCTGCTCACGTTAGGCGCGACGTTGCTGGCGGCGTTGGCGGACGTGGCGTTGTCGCTCTCCCGCGCGCAACCACCCACGGTGAGCGTGCCGGCGATCATGCGCTTCATGCGCGACCGCGAAGGCACGGTGGCGGTGACCTTCGCGAATCCGAGCCGGCGCGCCACGCGCGTGCGCTTTGCCCTCGGGCTACCGGCGGGGTTTTCCTCGGCGGAGGAGGATGTGTTGCTCGATCTGCCCGAGGGAGCGGAGCGGGCGCGGGTCGAGTGGCGTTGTACGCCACGACAACGCGGGCGCTTTGCGGATGTGCTGGCTTGCGTGGAAAATGGTTCGACGCTCGGTCTGTGGCAGGTGCGCGCGCGCTCGACGGTATCGGGAGAATTGCGCGTGCATCCCAATTTGCTCGCGGAGCGGAAGAATGTATCCGCGCTGTTTCTCGCCCGGGGCGGGCCGGGAGCGCGCGTGCATCGCACGCTGGGCCGTGGCCGGGAGTTTGATAAACTGCGCGAGTATCTGCCGGGCGACGGTTATGATGAGATTCATTGGAAGGCCACGGCCAAGCGCGGGCGGCCGGTCACGAAAGTATTCCAAGCCGAACGGACGCAGGAAATTTATGTGGTTATCGACGCCTCGCGTTTGAGTGCGCGGCCGGTGGTGCATGGTGGCGTGGAGCAATCGGTGCTGGAGCGCTACGTCACGGCGGCGCTCGTACTGCTCATCGCAGCGGAACGGCAGGGCGACAAATTCGGGCTCGTGGCGCACGATGATCGGGTGCGGATTTTTGTGCGGGCCGGCAGCGGGGCCGCCCATTACGCGGCCTGTCGCGAAGCGGTGCTGACGTTGCGGCCGAGTGAGGCGACGCCTGACATGGCGGAAATCGTGCGGCATCTTCGCGCGCAGATTCGGCGCCGAGCTTTGGTGTTTTTCCTGACCGATCTGACCGATCCGGTGTTGGCGGAGGATTTTTCCAAGCATGCGCCTTTGCTGGCCCGGCAGCATTTGTTGCTGGCGGGCCAGGTGCGGGCACCGGAAGTGGCTCCGTTGTTTTCGGGGGCGGAGGTGGCGACGAACGAGGATCTTTATCGACGGCTCGCCGGCCACACTCGCTGGGCAGAGAGTCATTTGTTGGCGCAAAAATTAAAGCCGCTGGGAGTCAGTGCGGTAATGCTCGAAAACGAAATGATGGTGGCGCAACTCGTCGATCATTACATGCAGGTCAAACGGAGGCAGTTGCTGTGATCGTCAATCTGGAGAAATTTGTCGCCGAAGAACGCCCGCGGTGGGAGCGGTTGGATGCGAGGCTGCGTAAACTGGCCGAGGATCCGTGGAGCAAACTCTCGCTGGTCGAGGCGCGGGAGTTGGAGTCGCTCTATCAACGGGTGGCGGCGGATCTCGCCCGGCTCTCGAGTTACGCTGCGGAGCCGGAGGCGCGGCAGTATTTGGAAAATCTCGTGGGGCGCGGGCACGCGGAAATTCACGGGGCGCGCGGGGCCGGGGCGGGATTTCGTCTCGGCGCGTGG
>ENA-ORBV01004360-ORBV01004360.1-microbial-mat-metagenome-genome-assembly--contig:-NODE-4360-length-27236-cov-11.779005_pt1 | contig 27236 bp, 22 predicted proteins | sample MGYA00237777_ERZ505514 | MGnify/ENA primary metagenome ERZ505514 (study PRJEB26160, sample SAMN06269048) | microbial mat metagenome | isolation source: Oligotrophic lake microbial mat | place...
AATCCTTATGTCAACGATATTGCCCTTTAGGGGTAAGGGGTGTAACCAGCAGTTGACACAGTTTTATGAACACTCCCGCTATACCAGTCACCAGTATACCAATCACCAATCCACCAATCACCAATCCACCAATCACCAATCACCAATCCATCAATCACCAATCCACCAATCACCAATCACCAATCCACCAATCACCAATCCATCAATCACCAATCACCAATCCACCAATCACCAATCCATCAATCACCAATCACCAATCCACCAATCACCAACCCACCAATCTACCAATCACCATTAAACCAATCACCAACGCATGTTCACAGGAATCATAGAATCCCTGGGCAAAGTCAACGCTGTGGAAAATGACCGCTCCAATGTACATTTTACCATTGAGAGCTCAATTTCATCAGAATTGAAAATTGACCAAAGCCTGAGCCACAATGGTGCTTGCCTCACAGTGGTGGAAGTCGGCTCTGATTGGCATCGTGTGACGGCGGTGGAGGAAACTTTACACCGAACAAATTTGGGCGATTGGAAGCCGGGCACACTGGTGAATTTAGAGCGTTGCCTGCCCATGGGCGGGCGCCTGGACGGCCATATCGTGCAAGGCCATGTGGACGATGTGGTGGAATGTGTGGAAGTGTTGGAGACCGGCGGATCTTGGAAGTTATCATTCCGATTCCGCCCGGAGCATGGTGGTTTGTTGGTGGATAAAGGCTCGGTTTGCCTTAATGGAGTGAGTCTGACGGTGGTTTCGCCGCATCGAGATTTGTTCTCTGTCGCGATCATTCCTTATACCTGGGAGCACACGAATTTCAAAAACCTTGTTTCTGGCGACAAGGTGAATGTGGAGTTTGATATTCTTGGAAAATACATAGCGCGGCAAATGGAGGCATACCGAGGCACCTGAAAGTACGGTGAACCGCATCATTTATTTATCACAAATGTCTTTGTAACTATCCCGCTACCTATTTTCAATTGCAAATAATAGACACCTTCGGGCCAACCAGAGAGTGGAAATAGCCATTCGTTGCCGCCAAGGGCGGATTTTTCAACCGGAAAAACATACTGCAATTGACCGAGCGCATTGAAAATTTTGCCCGAAAGTTCGGTAGCAAAGGCCGCTTCTATTTCAATATTCAACAAATCGGATGCTGGGTTTGGGAATAATTGAACGTCAACGTTTTGTGCTAGATCAGACACTGCTGACAGCACACCTGCGCCAAAAGCGCGACGCGAATAGTCTTCAAATTCTCCACCTGAGATAAGCGGCGTTCCAGGACTATCAAGGTTATAAAGCCTATAATAGCCTGTTCCAAAATCGCAGCACATCCCGTCGCCATAAGCATCAGAAAAGTGAATAGAGTAGCAACCAATAGCGGGTAGTTCGAGTGTGTCTCGAATAAGGGCCATATTTGGATAGCTGCCCGGACCGATGGGGGGACCAAGCGGGAAAGCACCACCGCCATTGGGGCCTACCTCCTCGTTACCGCCATGTTCGAGCACCGTGCCGGAGTCATCGCGTACTTCCCAATAAATTTCCGCTCCATAGTTGTCGGTCCTGATTTTCAGGAGGACTTGGGTGGTGTTAAATTGTTTTGCGAGTATGAAATTGTCGTTGCGCACGTTGTTCGAAAAATCCTCGTCGCCGCTACCATTGTTGATGTTTGTGATAGTGGTTTTCAGTGTCCCGGAGTTGCTAAGGCTTTGATTTGCAAAGGAAATGAGGACTTCTCCGTAGGTAGAAAGGTAGCCCGACCATTGCAGGGTTTGCACCTCGCTGTTGTTCCATTTCAATTCGATGGTAGCGGTGGTGAGGGGTGAAATGCCGAGGTTTGTAAGGGCAAAACTGGGAGCCAACGCTTGTACTCCACAAAGTTCAACTAGCTCGGACCCAGGGTTGTATTGGAAAATTCCGGCGTTGTTCGTGCCAAATGCAACGGGACACTCGCGGGCTTTTTCCCAAAGGTGGTCGGCATCCATGGGATCCAGTTGGTAGGATTTTTTGTTGGGACAAATGACAAAAATGGATGGGTAATACGTGATTTGGTAAGCCGTGGCAATGTCAGCATTGTCCAAAATCGGATAGGGCGTTCCGGCCACATAATTTCCCGCGGAGCCGCCGTTGCAGCCGCTAGGTCCATAAAGACAGTTGAGGTTGGTATTTGGGTCTCCCTCTACCCAAAAGACACGCAGCTTGTCGTCACCTGCTGGGCCATGTTCGTTGTAGAGGTTTCGCAACGCATTACTGGTGTGATAGACCCAACAAGGGGCGCACCAGGTAGCACTGATTTCAATGACCACAATTTTACCAGAATCGAGGAGATCATAAAGGTGATGGGTTTGCCCCATGATGTCTTGCGCTGTAAAATCAGGCGCAACGGAGCCATCAGGCAATTGCGCCGAAAGGCGGATTGCGATGACAACCAACAAGAAGGGGAACAGTCGTTTTCTCCAGTTCATTTTGCTAAATTTGTCCGATTCGATACAAAACTGTAGCGACGAACAAAAATAGGTAGGGGCATAGGGCAGTTGGGTGTACCTTTGTTTAATTATTTCACAACCTGCTAATGCGAGACAATTCTGTCATGAAAAATCTACTCCTTACCCTCTTTTTTGCCCTCGGCCTTCTTCAAATACAAAATGTACAAGCGCAGTCGGCCTACGACGTACATCCAAACCCATCCGACACCATCGGAGCAGCGGATGTTTACGACACTCCCGCTCACGGCGAGATCAAAAACGTATCCAACAGTACCATTACTGTCAGATGGAATCGCACTGAAGTTTATCTCACCTCCAATATCACCACTGCCGTGTGTGACCCAGTCGCTTGTTGGTTTCCGGGTATAAGCTCCAAGACTTTCCAGTTGATGCCAGATTCGTTTGGCCAACTTACTGTTCACTTCTACAACAGTCAATTTGATCCTCCTCCTGGTCAGGCAGGTTCAGGAATTGTACACCTTAAACTCACCAACATCAACAACCCCTCAGATACAATGACGGCGATTTACACTTTCAGTACACTTACTGGAACGAACGATCTGCCCGCATCCAACGTCAAACTTTTCCCCAACCCTACTACGGATTTCTTTACCTTGGAAAAGGCTGAAGAGGTTTCTTCCATGCGCATTTTCGCACTGGATGGCCGTATTATGGCGCGTTTTGAAGCTTCCGCCGACAATACTTATTCCATCGGCCATTTGCCTGCTGGCAACTACGTGCTTTCTTTTGAAGACAAAAACGGGCAGTTGTTTCAGGCCGTGGAGATTCATAAACGATAAATCGGATTTGAAACCTCGTAGGTTTTTGAAAACCTACGAGGTTGTCTTTTACCCCGCCACAAAACGGCAAAAATCTTCGGCCAGCAGCAATGTCTTTCCTTGAAAATGCCGTCGAGGGTGCAAGTGTTTTTGCATTAAAGGCACTACTCCGCCATCTTTTTCCAAAAACGTCATAAGCGTCCGCAGCACCTTAAAATAACGGGCGAGATCGTTTGACTGCGGAATATCATGCGCACCAAAAACCGTCATGGCTTTTTGGAAGGTAGAGAAATCGTAAGGCGCATAGGATTCTGGATACCGAAAAGCGAGATATAACGCAATCATCTGAAAATCACCGTGGTCGTGGTTATTGTCAATCCTGGTGGATTTGATCTTTCGATAATCGCGTAGCACCGTGTCACAACCAAAAAGGAAGCGCGAAATACGTCCCTCCACCTCACGGGTTTCGTTGAAAAGATCATCAAACATAAGCCGCACCGTGAGCGGATCGAAGCGCCAAAACTCGGTCATCATGCGCTTGGGCTGCCAATTCTCGGTCTGCCACAATCGGCGCGTTTCAGCATTGTAAAAACTGCCCTCGAACATCGCAGGCGGGTCAGCCGCACCTAAATCCCAGTGGTCTTGGAAGTGTTGCACTGACTCCCATTTGTGCACAAATGGGTGATGTTTTGTGCTGTTTAACCACTTTTTATAGTCGGCAATGGCGGCGTTTATTTTGGAGAGAACCATTTTAAATTGGGGATTTGGTTATTTGTTTCGCCCAAGATTGGTTTTTGTGTTGCCTTGAAAGCAGGGTGGATACCAGGCTTTGGCACCTCAAATGACCAAATCCCCCAATAACCAATTAACCAAATCAGCATCGGCTCAATTTTTCCCCCGCCTGCTGAAGCAAATCTTCTGTTTTTGCAAAGCAGAGCCGAATCACCTTTTCGTCTTTCAAATCCGAAAAAAACGAGGACACTGGAATGGCTGCCACGCCGAAATCGGTGGTCAGGCGTTTGCAAAAATCCAAATCCGGCTCATCACTGATTGCCGAATAATCGAAGAGTTGGAAATAAGTGCCTGCACAGTGCAATGGCCGGAAGCGAGTCGCCGACATCGCTTGAAGGAAAGCATCTCGTTTATGTTGGTAAAAATCGGGCAGGCCGAGGTACTCCCCGGGGTCGGCCATAAAATCTGCAAAAGCCGCCTGCATCGGGTGGTTGGCTGAGAACACATTGAACTGGTGCACCTTTCTGAACTCCCGGGTCAGTTCTGGCGGCCCCACGCAATAACCCGTTTTCCAACCCGTATTGTGGTAGGTTTTTCCGAAGGAATAAATGGCTAATGTGCGGGCGTATAATTCAGGATAACACAGGGCCGAAGCGTGTTTTTCACCATCAAAAATCAGGTGTTCGTACACCTCGTCGCTCATCAGGATTACGTCTGTTCCGCGCAGTATTTCGTTGATTTTCAACATGTCCGCTTCGCGTAGGATAGTACCTGTGGGATTCTGCGGAGTGTTGATGCACAGCATTCGGGTGCGCGGGGTGATAAGTTTGGCCACGGCCTCCCAGTCCACCCGATAATCGGGCGCAGACAAGGCGTACACGACAGGAATACCGCCCACCGTTTCTACGGATGGCCGATAAGAATCATAGCAGGGTTCCAGCAAAATCACCTCGTCGCCGGGCCGCACAAATGCAGCGATAGAGCAGAAAATGGCCTGGGTTCCGCCAGCGGTCACAGTGATTTCAGTTTCAGGGTTCACTTTTGCACCGTACATCCGCTCGATTTTTTCGGCGATTCGTTCGCGCAGGGGCAAAATTCCGGGCATCGGGGCGTATTGATTGGCGCCGCTTGCCATGTGCTTTGTCACGAGTTGTTGAAGTCGCTCCGAAGGGTTGAAATTAGGGAAGCCCTGCGACAGATTGATGGCTCCGACCTGATTGGCCAGACCCGACATGACGGTGAAAATAGTGGTGCCCACGTTGGGGAGTTTCGATTCGATGCGCATAAAGTAAATGATCAATCAGCCAATATGTCCTGAATTTGGCTTTTGAACCAAGCTGTTTTTACTAAATCTGACTTCCGGATATTCTGACGCTCTGGCACATCTTTAGCGTAGTCTTTCATGGGAAATAATTGGTACCAAGTTTCAAAATCTTCACTTTGGAGATTTTTTGTTATTGTTAATGCTTGTTCATTATTTTCTGTTCTGTTCCGAAATCGCCTTTGATTTGGGCTATCGCTAAACTCTTGTTCCTCGAAGTATGGATATCCCATACGAGTTGGGACAAGGGAAATAGAAAGTCGTTCAATTACAAGGTTTTTTTGTTCGCAAAGGCTATTTACATAGCTCCCCAAATTGAATTCCTGACTTTTTGAGGAATAGTACTGTGCAAGGTTATCCGGGTGATACATTAGATTTTCTATACTGTAATAGGGCAAAACATAAAGATTGGAGTATTGCGCCCTAATCAGGGCGATGTCATCATCTGTCAAATAATCACGATCCACAATCCCACAGGAACTCGGTTCGCTCCGAACCTTATGATAAACATTGTTGCGATTAGAGGCTTTTGCAAAAAGAAAGTTTTGCAACCCAAGTGAGGCATAGAAGTCGCTGTCTTTGTTTTCCACAAAACAAAGGCGTTTCCCAGCCAAAAGTGCTGATAAAAACTCCCGGCCAACCGCGATTTCATAAACATCCGAATTCTCTGCTGGAACTGGTGTTAGCGTTTGGGGCAAGTCAAAATCTAAGTCATCAAAGTCCAGAATAACCGCACCTGGGCTACTGCGTGCGTATTCAATAAATCCCAGAGAATGGGAAGCCGTCCAAAACTGACTGTTTTCCGGTATCCAGTGCTCCACAATTTCCTGCATCAACTGAAATTGCAACTTGGTACTCAGGTGCAAATCTATTTCATCAAAAAAGCAGATTGCGTTTTTCAAGGAATCTTGCCGACTGGTCAGGTTGATTAAGATATTGATGACTTCTTTTTCTCCAGCGCTCAGTTGATTGTAATGAAATTCTGATTGGCCCTTACGAAAGGTTACCTGAGCAATCTTCCCTTCCAAAGGCGGAATGATTTCGATCAATTCGAGTTTGGTGCCATTCTTTTCGCCAAAAATATTGGTCAGAGCCAAGTTAATCGGGTCAATAAACCGTTCCCTAATTTTAGATTGAGCGTCGGGGGCTCGAAAAATATCCCGAAGAATGATGTTAGTAATTTGCTCAATGTCGTTTTCAAATCGTTCATCCCGGTCAATAAAAAATTGTGGTCTATCGGAGTCTGTTTCCACATTGAAGCGTGCTCCCATGGATGTTCGCGTAAGGCGTGGGACCTGCCTGAAGCTACTACGACCATAGAAATTTAGTTTTTCAAGATTTTTGTTTTGAAAATTTGTTCCAGATACTTTGAATGAGTCCTCCCAAAATTCTCCCTCTCCCAGGTCAAAAACTATTTTGAAATCTTCTTCAACTACTTTTCTGTAATAAGTTTGCTCTGCGTTTTTCAAACCTTGCTCCTTTTTAGCTTTGTTCAAAGCCTCAAATGCGTCAAAAACACTAGACTTCCCACACCCGTTTGATCCAATCAGCAACACCAAACGAGCGCTTGCAGGGATAGCGTCGAGCGTCAATTTACTGAAGCGTTTGAAGTTGTGAAGTTCAAGCCTGGTGATTTTCATGTGCCTGATTTTTTTGCAAAGTTACACCTAAGACGCCTTATTAGTCCCTGATATTATTTGCCTAAATGCTATAACTTTGGGGCATGGCAGATGTACACGTTATAAAAAATCAAGCATTAATTGGTGGCTGTTCCCTTTGCTATTTGCTCCGCTGATGGCTTGGTTGCTTCCCGACAATCCGGCAACTGAGAAGGGCTTGTCGAATCAATTGCTTGAGTGGGATTTCCCGCAACAGGAAATCTGGGCCACCGAAGGCATCTTGGTAGGACACGGTGGGGACGCGCTTGTATCCTGCCTATGGAAAAAACTTCAAGCCGCCCCGTTGTTAGCGATAGCACCCGTGCATAGGGTTGGATACTGGCTGGAAATCAAATAAGTCAATTCCTTTATCATGAAAATAACCTTACCCTCGCTTATCCTTTGTTACCTTTTGGCATTGCTCGATGCCGATGCCCAAAAATGGGACACCCTCTCGCCCATCCCCGAAAGTTTCACCTTCCCAGTCGTAGCGGAAGTCGGCGGTAAAATCCACATCATGGGCGGTGGTGGCGTGGGCGGCGCAACCAACCACCACTTTGCCTACGATCCTGCCACAGATACCTGGGCGAGCCGCGCTCCCGTACCTTACCTCGCACAACAGCCGGCCGGGTCTGCGGCGAATGGAAAAATCCATTATTTCGGAGGTGGTTTCCCCACTTCTGGCAGCCCAAAAGCTGACCACCACATTTACGACCCGGTTGCCAACTCCTGGACAAAAGCGGCAGATTTGACCGCTCCCCGCGCGATCCATTATTCTGTTTCCTTAAATGATGTGGTTTACAGCCTCGCCGGACAGGGAATGGCGAATCTTTGCCAGACCTACGATCCAGTCGCCAATGCCTGGACTACAAAAAACAACCTTCCTGACAACGGATTTTGGTACGGTGCTCATGTGGCTTCGGAAGGTCATATCTACCGCTTTTGCGGCGGCGGCTATACCGCCCCGAACAAGTTTGCACACCGATACAATCCTGGCACAGACGCTTGGGCAAGCCTGCCCATGTTCCCGGCGGCCACCCATGCTTTGCGGGGCGCAGCGATTGGCAATAAAATCTATCTCACAGGAGGCTACCATGATTTTATCGAGCGGGACGAAGTCTTTGTTTTTGATACCGATACCGAAACCTATACTCCTGGCATACCACTTCCTTTGGGCCGGAATTATCACAATATGGTGTCGCTCGACAGCTGCATTTATATAGTTGGCGGCAACCATGCCATTGATGAAACGGTTAAATTTCAACTCCTGCGGTTTTGCCCATTTGCAACTTCTCAAACTGTGGAAAAAAAACCCTTGCCTTTGCTTGCTTACTATGCTTCAGGAATAATTTACCTGCAAATGCCCAGCGAAGTTCGGCGGGCGGCACAACTTTCAATCTTTGATATGACGGGTAAACAGGTGTTTTTTGAAAAATTATCTTCCAGTATTGAAGGCTTTCAGGAAATCCCGGTCGGCGAATTGCGGCCCGCTATGTATGTCCTTCGTTTGCATACTGATACGAGGGCATTTGTTGGTAAGGTTGCCGTGAATTGATGGTTTATTGTAACCCGGAACGGAGTTCCGGGGTACATCAAATTCAATATTATGAAAAATTTTACTCAACTTCTGTCCGGGCTTTTTTTATGCTCGCTCCCATATTCAACCAACGCTCAGGTTGGCAATAATGCCCCCAATTTTACCGTGACGGACACCCACGGAGATACACACACTTTGTACCAGTATCTGGATTCGGGAAAGGTGGTGGTTTTAGATTTTTTTTTCACCACCTGCATTCCGTGTCAGTATTACAGCCCGCAAGTCAATGCAGCCTTTGAAAAATACGGCTGCAACACTGGAGAGGTCTTTTTTATGTCCATTGACTATAATGATACCGATGCCGAAGTATTGGCCTACGATGAGCAGTACAACATCCTTTTCCCTTCTGTGAGCGGCCTGGGTGGCGGCGGAAATGGTGTGGTAAGTCAATACAATATCCAGGGATTTCCCACCTTATATGTCATTGATTCCACTAAGAAAATCATTGCGCATATAGACCCGCCGACCTTGCAGGTTTTTGATTTTCGTTTCCAAGAGCATGGCATCCTGCCAGCGGAATGCCTCAGCGCAGCCCAAGAACCCAGGCTATTAGAAGATCTTGATTTGTTCCCTAATCCGGTTGCGGCCGGGGGAAATCTCAGTGTCCGACTGCCAGAAAACGATCTTGGTATGGCTCGATATGAAATCTTGAATATTATGGGGCAGTCTGTTCAACACGGAGTGCTTGATTTAACAAAGGGATCATTAGAGATTGGCTCGTTTGCAGCGGGAACGTATCTTTTGAAAATCAATGCTTTAGAGGAGGCAAAAATTTATCAGGGTGTGTTTGTTATCGAATAACCCCCGGCAGTAATGTCCAGCTCGAATTCAATTTCGTCCTCTTCCAAATCCGCAATTTTCACGAATCCAAGTATTTCAAGCAGTCTGATCGCTTTGTCATTTTGTTGAGTCGTAATGGCGAAAATGCGTTTCAAGCCAATATCGTTTAGCCCAAATTGAACAGCCAATTGTATGGCGGCTGTCATAAAACCTTGCCCCTTAAATTGAGGCAACAAAATACAGCCGAGTTCAGCTTCGCCTTTGTCCAATCCGCGATAATACCCGCAAGTCCCGACGATGCTATTGGTTGCTTTATCCACAATGCCCCAATGTATGGAATTGCCATCCTTGTAATTTTGATTGATTTTTTCCTGCATTGCCGCCGCTTCTGCTACGCTTTTTGCCGGGATAGCATCGTAACGTGAAATTTCAACGATGTCTTTTATGTCGGCATGATGGATTTCGCGCAACAGGATGTTATCGCCTGAAAGCTTGGGGAAAGTGTCGTAAGGTGGTAGGTTCATGAAAAGTTGAAAATTTATTGCCTCAAGTATTGCGCCCGAAACCCATCGTACAACTTCAAAAGTTCATTCGCATTGCCTTGCCAGTCAAAAACGGATTCCCAGGTGCTGAGCGGCTCCCAAATGCAGGTGCCTTTACCGCGCCCGCCCGGAAGATCGAAAGCGATTTTGTGGACTTCTTCTTTCCTGGCGGAGTATTCCACCACAATTACATCTTTGCCAAAGCGTCGCACGAGATCGCTGAGGTTGTCGCGCAAATCATCCAATGTGCCATGCCATTTCGGGTAATACGACTCGCCGATGACATCAAAATGAACGCCGCGCTTGAGCATATTTTCAATGAAAAAAACCGATTCGTCGTTCTGTCCCCCGAGGGCGACGTGGAGCATCATCACCGTTTCGGGCGCAACCGCTTTTACAGCAGCCGTGCCCGCGCACAGTAGTTGCGCGAGGCTGTCCAGATTGGCCACGGAGCCTTCTGGCCAAACAATGCCATGGTTGATTTCGTTGCCGATTTGAACCATATCGGGTGGTGTGCCTTGCGCTTTTAATTGACTGACGACTTCAAAAGTGTAGTCGTAAAGTGCCTTTTTGAGGGCTTCAAAACCGAGTCCTTCCCAGGCTTTTGGCTTGTATTGTTTGCCCGGATCGGCCCAATAATCACTGTAGTGAAAATCCAAAAGCAATTTCATCCCGGAAGCCTTGACCCGTTTGGCCATGGCTTTGGTGTGTTCCAAATCACAAAACCCTGCGTTTGGCGAATAGCCTTTTTCCGCTGCGGGATCATTGAAAATACGCAGGCGCACATAGTTGAATCCGTGCGATTTGAGGCTTTGAACCACGTCTAGTTCCACGCCATTTTCTTTAAATTTCAGGCCTTTTGCCTCCAGTTCTGGCAAAAAAGAAATGTCCGCACCCATCATTTTGTCCACCGGTCGGGGTTTGGCTGCCTCGCCTTTTAATACATATTTTGGGTCAATCTTCACTGAAGCGACGCTGCCAGCTCCGACGGTTATGATGTCTGTGTCCCCTTCCCATAAATTCGGCGAGCGCGCTTCGAAATGGATTTTGCCCCTTGTTTGCCCGGCTCGAAATTGACCGTCCATTTCAGGTGACTGTTGCGCGGCATCACCTTTTTACCCAAAGTCTTTCCGTTCAAAAACAACTCGACTTCCTCGGCATTTGAATTTACCCACACCTCTACGGGTTCGCCGCGTTTTTCGCGCCAATTCCAGTGTGGAGAAATATGCAAAACGTCCTTGTCGGTCCACCAGGATTGATAGTAGTAATAGATGTTTTTGGGGAAACCGCATACGTCCATAATACCGAAATGCGAGTTGATATTCGGCCAAATATAAGGGGTTGGCTCCCCGCGATAATCCAGCCCTGTCCACACAAAACCACCGAGCCAAAAGTCGTTTTGTGCGGCGAGTGTCCACCAGGTTTCCGCCGTGCTTGCCCACCAGGGCGCAGTGATATCTTGGTCTGGCACATAGCCGCGAATAGTATCCTTTTCATAAATGCCGCGAGTGGTAACGGTACTGCCCATTTCGGTACCGATAATGGGCTGTGTCGGATGGTCGCGGTGGTAATCGGCAACAGCAAATTGGCGGTAATTGAAACTCCGAACGGGGATTACCTCATTAATGCCATTGAACACATTTCCCACATCTGCTGCATAAGTGGAAGTACGAGTCGGGTCGAGTTCAGCCTGTTTTTTCAGGAGGGTTTCGGCGATGCGTTTGCCGGTCGGTGTGGTGTGAATCATGCCTTCTTCGTTGCCGATGGACCACATAAAAACACAAGTTCGGCTGCGGTCGCGTTTCAACATTCGCACAAACTGATCCATGTATTCCGCGCCGCTGTTGAGCAGTCGGGTTTCGTCCATGACCAACATTCCAAGGCTGTCGCAGGCATCCAAAAGTTCGGGCGTGGGCGGGTTGTGGCTGGTACGATAAGCGTTGACACCGAGGTTTTTGAGCAAATCAATGCGATAATATTGCAGATAATCGGGCAATGCGCTGCCCACGCCCGCGTGATCCTGATGGCAATTGACGCCCAGAATCTTTAGTTTTTTACCGTTCAAAAAGAGGCCCTCTGGTTTGACTTCGACGCTTCGGAAGCCGAATTTCAAAGTCTGCTGGTCAATGAACTTGCCTGATTTTTTCACTAAAACCTGAATTCGGTGCAAGTAAGGGTTATCCAAATCCCAAAGTATGGGGTTGTATAATTTCAACACATGTCGTGAAACGCCTGACTGATTGATTTCCAGCTGGAGGTTTTGCAACTTGCTTTTTGCAACAAATCCCCCCTCGCGACCACTTAAAATAATTTCGGTTGTAAGGTCGGCGGCCGTATTTCCATCGTTCACCAGTTCTGTTTCAACGGTGAGTGTGGCGTAACTTCCTTCCATTTTCGCATGTGCAAAAATGCCGTCTTGTGCTATGTGGGTATCCTCAAACGTATTGAGCCAAACATGCCGGTAAATGCCCGCACCCTCATAAAACCAGCCCTCATACTGGGTAGCATCCACCCGAACGACGAATACATTTTCTGCTCCAAACCGCAAAAAATCCGTGATATCGTAGGCCACACCGATGTAGCCGCTTTTGTTGTTGCCGAGGTAAAAACCATTGATCCAAAACTCCGCATTGCGAAAAACCCCGTCAAATTGAACCTGAAATCGCTTGCCTTCCTCGGTTTTTGCCACCGAAAAATACTTCCGATACCAGCCAATGCTCGTTTCCGGGTAATTGCCCCCAAGGGGTTTGTAGCCGTGGGCCATGACATTGAAGGCGGGGTCGTTTACAAAAGGCAACTCCACGGCCCAGTCGTGCGGAAGATTCAGTGTGCGCCACAAACTGTCCTTGAAACGCGGCTCGATGGCCGTGTTCTGGGCCGCGCCCGACTTTGAAAAAATCGTTTCGAGGCTGTAGTTGAAGTCTTTTTCAGGGTTCTGGGCATGGCCAAAGGCAAATTTCCAATCGCGGTCAAAATTTTGGTGGGTGCGGGGTTGGGGCGTTTGTGCGGCCAAAAAATTGGCGACAAAAACGAGGAAGACAAGGAGCGGGTTGTCAAAGCGATACATGCGCAATAGTATTGAAGTTTAATCTCTTGCAAACATATTTCTACTTCGCGGATTCAAACTTCAAAATATACCCGACTTCTCCAAAAAGCTGCCTTCGGTGTTTGGGCAATTCAGCTGAAATGCCGTTTGAAATAAATAGCACACAGCGTTATCCAAATAAGTATCGAACCTTCAATAATTCGTTGATACAGTCCGGCAAATTTATCTTGCAAATCAGCGGAAAGGATGCCCACAAATACGATGGCTATCAGTCCGCAAATAATACCTGTATTGGATAAGACCTTGCCGTTTGCCCATTTTCGAGCAGCAATTCCAAGAATTAATAAACTGAATGGCACAACCAAATAGGTCAAGAACCCTGTGAAATTATGAATGAATTGAGATAGACTTGGATCAATCATTTCTTTGTTGCATCCCTTGTCGCAAGGGAAAAAACTAACCACCACCGTTGCTAATCCATAGAATATCCCAATCCCCAAAAAGCCGATTTGTGTTGCCAACGATTTTGGCAATGTTTTTATGGCAAGGAATGAAAAGATGGCAATAAAAACACCACTGGGCATGAACCCTAAAAACCTGAGATAGACCCCAAAAGGAGTATCAATCGCATAAGATTTACTAATCAGTTGGGAAATATGACTGTAATCCGAAAATTGAAGTCCAGCCAATATGGTTGTTATCACGAAGCATAACACACCGAGTAGTCCCAACCAAAACAATGCAGTTCCTTTCATAATTGTTTCAATTCACATTTTTACCCATTTCACCGCTTGTTTAAATTTACTGTTGGAAATGGAGACAAAATAAAATCCAGCGGGCAGGCTTTCAAACGCCGTCAAAGGCAAACGATTTTGACCTTCAAAGAAATGGGTATTTACCGAAATCAGCTTTCCATCCAAACCACAGGCACTGATTTCTACCTCCATTTCTACCTGGGAAAAAACTGAAAGAACGGCATTGCCCAACGAAGGATTGGGCTCAATTTTTATTTCAGAAAAAACGACCGCGGGCTCAAAAGCCGGAACACTGGGATCGTTGATCGAAATGCGCACACGACGGCTGCTTTCCCGAAAAACAAGGATTTGGGGAATCAGCACCAAATCGTCGTCTTGAACGGTGGTCGTGCCCGCTTGCAGGAAGGTTCCCGTGTCGGCATCTTTTACATTCCAGTTCAGGGTTTGGCCATTCTCAGGTTTGAAGATTTGCGGCCTGCGGACAGCAAGGTCCGCACTGAGAATGGTCGTCAGGGCAGTTGTCGTTTGTAAATACCGCATTTGATTCGAGCCAGGCAGTGATTTGCCAATTCCCTGCGTTTTCTACAAGGTTGGCCCAGCGATGATATCCGCCCCAAGCACCCCAGTTGTCGCCGTCTCCGTTGTTGATCCCAATCAGACCAGTACCAGGGTCATGTGCATTCGGGTCGAGGCGATGGTTGAAAAAAGCAGGTAAAGACTGGTCGCTGCGGAAATGGCTTTCTGTAAAGGCCACATTGTCCACTGCAGTTTGCTGAGTGGGGGGAATTCTGCTGATCCAGTGATCGTTGTAGTCAGGTCCAGTGTCCATACCATGATTGCGTTCGCTCCACATGTTTTGAATACCGAAACCGAGAGAGTCGGCTTTGTGCGATCGCCCGACAAAAGTGGCATCGTTGGTCGAAGCGAACGCAGTAGGTTTAGCATACACCGCGTACCAGTCTGGGAGTGGGGAATCCGTTTCCCAAACAACCCATACCTGGCCGTCGGCATACCCGGCTCGGACGTTGGTTTGAGAAAAGAGTGGAAATGCAAAAAAAACGCAAAAAGGGAAGTAGTAATGGTTGATTTCATGTTTTCAATTTTGACTTTGAAACAAAGGCTGGTTTTCGACTACAAATCTACCTTTTCGTTTAAAACCAAGGACACATCAATTCGAGTTACTTTTGCCCCCACAACGCATAGAAAAAATGTCACTCCCACGCAACGAGCAAGAAATTATCCAGCAAGTGCTCAAAATCTTTTCTGCACAACTGGAAAAGGGCGGCTTCCGCAAAACGCCCGAACGATTCGCCATTCTGGAAGAAATTTACAAGCGCACCGACCACTTCGATGCCGAAGCACTTTACATCCACATGAAAAACCGAAGCTACCGCGTCAGTCGGGCGACGGTGTACAATACATTGGAATTGTTAGTCAACTTCGATCTGGTGAAAAAGCACCAGTTCGGTCGTAACCTGGCACAATACGAGAAATCCTACGGGTTCAAACAACACGATCACGTCATTTGCGCGCACTGTGGCAAAGTTGTCGAGTTCTGCGACCCACGGGTGCAGCAGATAAAAGACATGGTAGGCGAGCTCCTCAATTTCAAAATCTCACACCACTCGCTCAACCTGTACGGTGTGTGCGGCTCTTGTCTAAAAGAAATTGAATTCGGTATCGTTCGCAAAAAACCCAAAGAGCTGGAGGATGAGCCGGGCTGGGGAGATTGAGTTGGTGATTGGTTGACTGGTGATTGGTTGACTAGTCACCAGTCAACCAATTACCAGTCAACCAATCACCAATAAACTAATCACCAAGTTGCAAGACACGTTCACCATAAAACTCCCCGCTTTCGAGGGGCCTTTCGATCTCCTGCTCTTCTTCATCGAGCGGGACGAACTGGATATTTACAACATCCCCATCGCCAAAATTACCGACGATTTCTTGCGCTATATGCACGAGATGGATGAGTTGAGCATGGATATCGCCTCAGAATTTATCGTGGTGGCGGCCACGCTCATGCGCATCAAAGCAAAGATGTTGTTGCCCCGTAAACAGGTGGACGAAGAGGGCAACGAGATAGACCCGCGCCGCGAATTGGTGGATCGCCTGCTCGAATACAAGCGTTACAAAAGTGTGTTGGATGACCTGCGCCGCCTCGAAGAAGTGCGGGCTTTCATGAATCCGCGCGGCTTCGCTACCGCCGAAATTCGTCAACTTGCAGAACAAGCCCTTGCCGAAGCGGAACTCGAATCTATCAGTCTCTACAAACTCCTCCGCGTGTTCGAACGGCTCGTGGCACGGTTTGAGGAAGATCAAAAAACCAAGCGCGTCCACACGGTTTACAACTACAGCTACACCATTCAGGAGCAGCGGGAGTACATCATGGGTAAATTACAAAAAGGGAAAAAGCGCGATTTTGAACAGTTGTTTCTCGCGCTTGAAAGTCGCATTCATGCTGTGGTAACTTTTCTGGCTTTGCTCGAATTGCTCAACGCTCAAGAGATTGTGCTCATCCAGGGAGAGGGCATGAACAACTTTTGGCTGACGCTGCCGGAGGAGTAGGGCACTCATGCCAACTCCCCCTTCAAAAACATCCCCGTCCAGCTCCCGTCCACTTTGGCCACCACTTCTGGCGTACCCTCTGCCACAATCTTGCCTCCGCGAAATCCACCCTCCGGCCCCACATCAATAATATGATCCGCCATTTTCACCACGTCGAGGTTGTGCTCGATGACAATGTGACTCATTGTCCGTTGTCGTATTCGTCACACTGCCGGACTTTTGCGCAAAATTGCTTGGGTGGAAAACGCACTTCAAATTTTTGGGAACAAAATCAAATCGCTTCGTGCGTCCAAAGGGCTGAGCCAAGAGGGGCTTGCTTTTAAGGCAGGGTTAGACCGTACCTACATCAGCCTTGTGGAACGAGGTAAGCGAAACCTGTCGCTGCTCAATATCTGTCGTTTTGCCGAAGCATTAGAGGTGAAACCATCCGACCTTTTGAACGATCTTTGACATGAAGCACCACTACATCCAGCCGTTGGCGTCCGCTGCAATTGAGTTTAAGTCAACTTTTAACGCCTCTACTTTTCTCGAAAAATCCTTGATTTTGAAAGCTATTCACCAAACGCATGATGTGTTGGATAAGATCAATGGTTTCGAGGTGGATATTTTTGAAATCTTAGGGATGCGAAATTTGAGTGCATTCATTGGCGAACTTTTTGCTGCGGAAGTAGTGAAAAATTCAGAAGGCTTTCTGTTAAAAAATCCACACCAAGATGGCTATCCAGATATGCTCGTAATGGATGAAGACGGGAAACGACTTTGGGGGGAATTGAAATTTCGTCTCCGGGACAAACAGCCGTTCAGCCCGTTTCCAAATGGAGGTATCGAGGTCAAAGCAACTTGTGGAAGCTTGCCCACCCCTGCCTTTTTTGTCAAAAAAGGACTTGTAAAACCCCAAATTGGTGACCAAAGAATTGATTTTCTCACCAGCTATGACTGGAAAGCACACCACCGCGACACTAACAACCTTATTGGTCTGTTATGGGATTTCTTTGGAGGTGTACCGCGCATTGCAGCAGTGTTCTTTTGCTCTGATTTGTCCCCCACCGATTGGGGCGAGATTATTCAACCTAAAGAAGGCGGCGGCAGAACTACCAGTGTATCTATTATGCCTCGAAGTGGTGTAAAGAAAATGTATGAGGGTACGGTCTATGTCCTTGAAAATGAAAAGTATATCACGTTCCTCAACAAGCACAATAATGGGTCAATCATCCAACAGGCTCCTGAACTGTAAATAGCTGGAGTTGAATGTTGTAAGGCTGCGCAAACTCAATTTCTTCTACTTTTTTGCCTCGCAATAAGTCGCATAAAAGTCGTACAATTGGCTCCAAGCCTTTTGGTGGAATGCTTTCACCTATAATCTCCCGAATGGATTTGTCGCTTAGTGGCTTGCCGTCTGCACGACACCAAGTGAAGTCGTAATCCGCAATAGTATGAATGATGAAGGCTTCATGAAGCGACAAAACTCGATTCTGTTCAGGATGCAACTTGCTATCACTGCAAGCATAAGAAAGGTTGGTGGTAAGCGCATTTGCTGGCGCATCCCAACGCATTCGTTTGTAGGCACTAGTAAAACCATTCATCAACCGATACTCGCCGTTTTCTATCACCCAAGGACGCGGCAAAACGGCATCGCAACGTTGGCAGCGAATTGGCGTATCCTTTTTTGCACGATTGATACCATCCTTTGTGCGCAGGTTCCCATGTGCAGCGTTTTTGTCAAATCCGCACTTAATGCATTGATTGTCAAATGCGCTTCGTTCAGCGGGGGTGTTTGAAACCCAAAAATATTTTTCATCGTCCAGTAATGGCACACGGTGGTAAGGAATACTGGGCGAAGTTGCCACATTCCGATTTTGTGCATCTAATTCGGGAAGATGTGCAAGGGCATCACGAATGGTGCACCACCTTTTTTTGCTGTAATCGGGTTTGGACACATGCGTAGTTTCGGGAATAAAAGAGCCTACCAATGAAAAATATTCTTGACAAGCAGGATCATTCGTAAAAACAGAAATCAGTCTTTGACGCTTTTGTGGAACACCAAAGTCAGCAAATTCTACTACCTCCCCTTTGCCCATATATTCTTTTCCTAATGCCTCACGGACGTATTCCAAAACTAATTTGAACTCACCGTTTGGAGTTTCAATCAATGTGTTCTCCATTTCTGGAACATTTTCCAGCAAAATGAGTCGGGGTTGGAGCCTTTTTGCAATTTCCATTGCAGGAACTATCAGTCGATTCCGTTCGTCAGTTTTGGGGCGCATTCCTTTGCGAATGTTATTCAGTATTGTGCCGCGCCCATTTTTCGACATTCCCTGACAGGGTGGTGTAGCATAGAAAATGTCCAACTGTCGCCCACCTAATTTTTCCAGTGTCGTTTGGATAATTTGCTCTTGGAGTTCCCAAATATCACCTTGAATAACGGTCGTCAGTGGATAGTTACATTTTAAAACCTCACAACGATCTGGCAATAGTTCGTTAGCTACCACCACATCAATATCATTGACGCGAAGTGCCAAATCTCCGATGCCGCCTGATGCAAACAAACTGATTGCTGTAAAACTCATTTGTGACGAATTGTCTGCAAAGATAAAAAAATTTCAATTCCCCAACTCCCCCTTCAAAAACATCCCCGTCCAGCTCCCGTCCACTTTGGCCACCACTTCTGGCGTACCCTCTGCCACAATCTTGCCTCCGCGAAATCCACCCTCCGGCCCCACATCAATAATATGATCCGCCATTTTCACCACGTCGAGGTTGTGCTCGATGACGATGACCGTATTGCCTTTTTCTACCAGTTTGTTCAGTACGGCCAGCAACTGGCGGATGTCCTCAAAGTGCAGGCCTGTAGTCGGTTCGTCTAGGATATAAATCGTACGGCCCGTGTCTTTTTTGGAGAGTTCTTCGGCAAGTTTTACACGCTGGGCTTCGCCGCCAGAGAGGGTGGTGGCCTGTTGTCCGAGCGTGATATAGCCGAGTCCAACATCTTGTAAGGTCTTGATTCTCCGATAGATATTCGGAATGGGCTGGAAAAACTCTGCTGCCTCGTTGATGGTCATGTCCAGCACGTCGCTGATGCTCTTGCCTTTGTACAGCACTTCCAGAGTCTCGCGGTTGTAGCGGCGACCCTGGCAGCGTTCGCAGTGAACCTGCACGTCGGGCAGGAAGTTCATTTCGATGGTGCGCAGGCCCGCTCCTTCGCACACATCACAACGGCCACCTTTCACATTGAAAGAAAAACGACCGTTGGCATAACCCCGGATCTTGGCTTCAGGTGTGTCGGCAAACAGTTTTCGGATGTCGCCAAACACGTTGGTATAAGTGGCTGGGTTGCTGCGGGGAGTGCGTCCAATGGCGCTTTGGTCAATCTCGATTACCTTGTCGAGATGATCCAAGCCATTGATTTTCTCGTACTTGAGCGGGCGTTTGAGACTGTTGTGGAAATGGCTTTGAAGGATGGGGTATAGCGTCTCGTTGATAAGCGAGGATTTGCCGGAGCCGCTCACGCCTGTGATGCATACGAACGTTCCGAGCGGGATCCGTAGGTTCACTTCTTTCAAGTTATGCCCCGTGCAGCCTTCCAATTCGAGCCAGTGGCCGTTGCCTTTTCGACGGACCTTGGGGATGTCGAGTTTGGAGCGGCCTGCGAGATAGTCGGAGGTTGCGGTAGGGTTTTTCAAAAAATCTGCGGGCTTGCCGATGTCCACAATTTGGCCGCCGTGTTTGCCTGCGCCGGGGCCAAGGTCAATCAGGTAATCGGATTCCAGCATGATGTCTCGGTCGTGTTCCACTACAAGCACCGTGTTGCCAATATCGCGCAAGTTTTTGAGTGCTTCGATCAGGCGGTGGTTGTCGCGTTGGTGCAAGCCTATGCTTGGCTCGTCGAGGATATAGGTTATGCCCGTGAGTTGCGATCCAATCTGGGTGGCGAGTCGGATGCGCTGGCCTTCGCCACCGGAAAGTGAACGGGCGGGCCGGTCGAGCGCCAGATAATCAAGGCCGACTTGCAACAGGAATTTCAGGCGAAAACGGATTTCTTTCAATACGTCTTTTGCAATGGCGCGCTGGCGTTCGCTCATGTGTTCGTCCACCTTTTCAAGCGTAGTATATAGCTCAGACAAATCCATTTGGGCCAATTCAGCAATGTTGCGTTCGGCAATTTTGAACCACAAGCTTTCCTTTTTCAAGCGTGTGCCGCCACAATCCGGGCATTGCACAATGGCAATAAAGTCTTCAGCCCATTGGCGAGCCTTTTCGCTGGTAGCATCGGCGTACTGACGTTTGAGCACATTGATGAGTCCGTCGAATGCCATATCATAACTCCACTCTTCGCTACCCCAGGTCATGTCTACCTTGATTTCATCGCCACCGTGAAGAATAGCATACAGCACGGTTTCCGGCAAATCCTTGACAGGCGTGCTGAACGAGAAATTGTGTTTTTTGGCCAATGCACGCAGTTGTTTGAAGAGCATATTCTCGCGCACCTCGCCCAATGGAACGATGGCTATTTCATTGATACTCTTGGTGTTGTCAGGGATTACACGAGCCATATCCACTTCGTGAATTTCACCCAAACCCTTACAGCTCGGACACATTCCATACGGCGAGTTGAAGGAGAAGGTGTTGGGCGAAGGTTCGTCGTAAGAAAGCCCTGTATCCTGGCACATCAAATTCTTGGAAAAGTTGGCCACAACTCCCCTCTCCTCAAGGAGAGGGGATGATGGTGAGGTTTCCAGTTCAAGAATCTGGATAAGCCCATCACCCAATTTCAAAGCCATATTCAGGCTTTCGGCCAACCGCTCGTTGCGGTCATCGCCAACTTTCAAACGGTCCACAACGATTTCAATATCGTGGATTTTATAGCGGTCGAGTTGCATTCCAGGCGTGATTTCAAGCAACGCTGCGTCCACCCGGACTCGGGTATAACCCTGTTTGCGAATCTGTTCAAAAAGTTCGCGGTAATGGCCTTTGCGTGAGCGTACGACGGGTGCTAAGAGCGCGATTTTCTGCCCTGCAAACCGCTCAGTGATGTTTTCTACAATCTGCTCTTCGGTGTATTTCACCATCTTTTTCCCCGTCGCGTAGGAGTACGCTTCACCTGCACGTGCAAAGAGCAAACGAAGAAAATCGTACACTTCCGTCACAGTACCCACGGTAGAACGAGGGTTGCGTCCGGTAGTTTTTTGTTCGATAGAAATGACTGGCGAAAGCCCCGTAATCTGGTCAACATCAGGCCGTTCCATCTCGCCGATGAACTGCCGTGCATAACTCGAAAGCGTCTCCATGAAACGCCGCTGGCCCTCTGCATAAATCGTGTCGAAGGCCAAACTCGATTTACCTGAGCCGCTCACGCCTGTTATTACGACCAGCTGGTTGCGTGGAATGCGCACGTCCACATTTTTTAGATTGTGGGCGCGTGCACCGATGACTTCGATGAAGTGGTGATTCCCACTTTCGCTATCGCTTTGGCGAGTGAAGGCAGATTGGTGATTGGTGACTGGTGGTTGGTGGTCACTTGCTGCAACACCCATTGGAGGGTCTATTTGTGTTTTTGTTTTTGCCATTTCGAGCGGGAAAACAACGTGGGTGCTAGGAGGTTTTCGCGAAAAGGCAAAAGTAAGGCGGATTGGATAATAAAAACGAATTGTTTTAAAAATTGCCTCGCTTAGATTCTCCAGCAAATTGGAGTATCCGGTTATATACTTGATTGCTAAGATAAAAGCCCGCAGAGTTGATTGTTTGATCAACAATGGTTTGACCTCGTTTATAAAAGATCGTTTTTTGGCTTCCAGTAATACCCCGCCAAGTCCTGTAATATGCAAGCCCCACGGCTAATTCATTGTACACAACGGTTGGAATCGTAATGCTTTTGTAAAGGTTTTTACATCCTGTTCTAAATCACCCACATCATAATGTATCGGGATTTTGCGCTCCGAGAGTACGCGCCAAAAAGCAATCCGAGAAAGTCCGGCAAAAGTAGCCGCTTTGCCTGCTGATACTTTGAAGTGCTGATAGAAAAAGATAGCCAATTCCAATCGAACTTCATCTTCCCGCTTGCCAGTGGCTCGGACGATTTCTTCTGATATGTGGACGCTCATGACGGGGATAGTTTTTGTTTGCTAATTTATGTAAAAATTTGTAAGTTCTTGTGTATCTTAAAGATACAGGCGTTTCAGGTACATTTGCCAGCAATACCTGATTCCACATGATTGAATCCTCCATCGAAATCGGCGTTGAAATCTTCACCACGCTCGTCAAGCAAAGCTTACAAGGGATTCAGAGGGTTTCGTAACCGTGTTCCAACGGAGGGGTAAGCCGCAATCATTCCCCCAGAAATGTCTCAAAATTCTCCCTGTTCACTACTTGAAATTCGCTGTCTGGATAAGCGCTGGCAAAAGCCGAGGGCATTTTGGCATTCTTGTTTTGCCATTTGAACTCGAAAGCCGAAAGTCGGCCGTTTTGTTCCTCCACATAGTCAATCTCTGCTTGCTGCTGGGTACGCCAGAAGTATCGGTTGGGCCGAAGCCCCTGTGCATGGAGGTATTTGAGCCGCTCGACGATGAGGAAATTTTCCCACAGCCCACCTTTGTCACTGCGCAAATCCATGGGCTGATACTGCTGGATGATGCTGTTTCGGATGCCGATGTCGAAGAAAAAAATCTTGTTTCTCTTGCCAATTTCGTTCCGCAAATTCCGGCTTAAGGGCGGCAGTCGAAAAATGACGAATGCTTTTTCTAACAGGTCAATATACCGCTCCACTGTGGGCGAACTGATGCCGATGGCTTTTGCCAATTCGTTGTACGACACCAATTGACCTACCTGCAAGGCCAATAGCTGGAGCAGTTTCACCAATACATCGGCCCGTTTAAGTTGCTCGTATTCAAGTACGTCCTTGTACAAATAGCGGCTGCTCAGGTTGTCCAAAAGGGTGCGTGCGTCAGTTTCTGAGGCAAAAGCGATGTCGGGGTAAAGGCCATACCGAAGAAAAAAATCGAGGTGTTCGCGCCGTTCGGCGGGGTTCATTGCCTGCCCGATTTCGGCGTATGAAAGTGGCAGCAACTCGAAGGTGAGCGCACGTCCGGTGAGCGGTTCGGCGGCTCGGTTGGCAAGCTCAAAACTGGACGACCCAGTAGCTACGATCTGCATTTCGGGAAAGGTGTCCGCCAGCAATTTCAGTGTCAAACCGATGCCTGGCACTCCCTGGGCTTCGTCAAGCACCACCATTTTTTTGTTGCCCAAAAACCGTTTCAGCGCAGTCGGCTCGCGCACCGCGAGGGCCGATTGCACGGACTGGATTTCACAGTTGAGGTATAGCCCATCGTCGCCCAAGGGAGCGAGCAAGGCCTTGGAAAGGGTGGTTTTACCCACCTGCCGTGCCCCGTACAGCACCAATATTTTTCCACGGAAAAGCCAAGCCTCTATGGGCTTTTGCAGGTCGCGCTGGATTAATTTTTGCATCATACTTCAAATTCTTATAGTAGATTTTTAAATCTGAGTGCAAAAATAGAGGTTATATTTTAATTCGATGCAAGCACGTTCGATAATTGCGAACGGTTACGAAACCTTCGAGGTTTCGTAACCGTGTCTAAAGCTCTGGCGCGACCATCTCGGCAGGGTGTGCGGAGAAAGTGCTGGCGGATATGTTCAGGCCGGAATAGAGAAAACGTATGCTACAAAGCCCCGATTCTAAAAATTTATGTAGATTTGCAACCTAATTGAGCAATTTACATAAAACTCCGTTTGGGAAAACACCATGATCACACGTCAAGCTGCCGAGAAAGTGCTTCAACTGTCGCGCCAGATGAAGGCAGTCGCCGTGGTCGGCCCTCGCCAAAGTGGCAAAACCACGCTTTGCCGCCACTGTTTCCCAGAAAAGCCCTACGTCAGCCTCGAAAACCCCGCCAACCTTCGCTTTGCGCTTGAGGATCCTCAGCGCTTTTTGGCCCGCTATTCCGAGGGGGCTATCTTCGATGAGGTGCAGCGCGCTCCGGAGATTTTCTCCTGGCTGCAAGGTATTTTGGACGAAAAGCCTGAAGCCAAAGGGCGCTTCGTTTTAAGCGGTTCCAACAATTTTTTACTGCTCGAAAAAATCACGCAGACCCTCGCCGGGCGGGTCGGCTACCTCGACTTGTTGCCGTTTTCGCTGGCGGAAGCCCGCCCGCCTGCAGAAGGCCCCGGCAGCGATTTGGATTCCATTTTGTGGCAAGGCCGCTACCCGCCCATCGTGGCCGATGGCGTGGACGCGCACGACTGGCTGGGAGCCTACATCCGCACTTATGTGGAGCGCGATGTGCGCCAAATCCGCAATGTGCAAAACCTGCAAATCTTTAGCAAACTCCTTGCGCTGTGCGCCGCCCGCATCGGTACGCCATTCAATGCCAGCAACTTGTGCATCGAACTGGGCGTGAGCCGCGCCACTTTGGATGACTGGTTGAGCATCCTGCAAGCCAGCTACATCGTTTGGCTACTGCCTCCGCACCACGCCAATTTCAACAAACGCATCCTGAAAACCCCCAAGATTTATTTCTACGACACGGGGCTAGCCGCTTACCTATTGGACATTGCCAGCCCTCGTGCCTTGTCTATCAGTCCCTTCAGAGGCCCCTTGTTTGAAAATTTTGTGCTGACGGAATTGCTCAAAACCCGATTCAACAGGGGGCTGCGGTCCAACCTTTTTTTCTGGCAAGACAGCAATGGCCGCGAGGTGGATGTGTTGTTGCAATCGGCCAAGGGCCTGTTTCCCATTGAGATCAAATCAGGTCAAACCCCCCAAAGCGATTTCTTCAAAAACATCCGCTACCTGAACGAACTGACCCAAACGACGGGCGGCGCAGTGCTGTATGGTGGCGATGAATCTTATGAACGCGCGAACGGGCATCATTTACTTTCATGGCGTTCATTGGCCGATTTTTCTGTGGAAAGGATTATGGGTGAATAGTCTTTTGTAAAAGCTCACTGCTTCATCCCTCCCCCATCCATTCCCAGCAGTCCCATCATCCAGGCATATTCCAGCGCACGTTCTTCCAGGCGTTTGAAACGGCCAGAGGAACCGCCGTGCGAACCGCTCATGCTCGTTTTGAAAAGCAGCACATTTTTGTCGGTTTTCAAATCGCGCAAACGGGCGACGTATTTGGCCGGCTCAAAATATTGCACTTGGGAATCGGCAAAAGAGGTGAGTATCAGCAGGTTGGGATAATTCCCTTTTTTCATGTTGTCGTAGGGCGAGTAGGTTTTCATGTAGTCATACTCGGCTTTGTTGGCGGGGTTGCCCCATTCGGTGTACTCGCCTGTAGTGAGCGGGATACTCGGGTCGCTCATGGTGGTAATCACGTCCACAAAAGGCACTCCGGTAATGATGCCCTTGAAAAGGTCGGGGCGCATATTTGTCACGGCACCCATGAGCAGACCTCCTGCGGAGCGGCCTTCGGCAAAAAGCCGGTCGGCAGCGGTGTATTTTTCTTTTACCAGGAAGTCGGCGCAATCAATGAAGTCGTTGAATGTGTTCATTTTATGCATCATTTTGCCGTCTTCGTACCATTGATAACCCATTTCCATGCCACCTCGAATATGGGCAATGGCGACCACGAACCCTCGGTCGAGCAGGCTTAGCTTATCGCGGTTGAAGCCGGGGTCGTAACTAAAGCCATAGGAGCCGTAGCCCGTGATATGGCAGGGCGCGGAGCCATCGCGACGAACACCTTTTTTATACACAAGCGAAATCGGCACTTTCACGCCGTCGCGGACGGTGGCCCATACGAACTCGGTCTCATAGTTGGCCGAGTTGAAATTGCCAAGCACAGGGACTACCTTTTTAATCTCCTTTGCCTTCGTGTCCATGTCGTAATCAACCGTGGTAGCCGGGGTTTTCATGGAAGTGAAGGTGTAGCGCAGGGTTTTGGTGTCGAATTCAGGATTGTTGTCCACCGTACAGGTATAGCTCGGTTCTCCTACTTCGATGTAGTGGTCGGCCTTATCGGCCCAGCGAATGATGTGTATCTGGCTCAGGCCTCCTTTGCGTTCTGAGGTTACGAGGTGGTCTTTGAACACTGTAAAACCATTCAACAATGCATCATTTCGATGGGGCAGCACGTCTTTCCAGTTTTCGCGGCGAGGGTCTGAAACGGGCGCTTCCATGAGGCGAAAGTTCTTCGCGTCCCAGTTGGTGCGGACGAGAAATTGGTCGTTCCAGTGCTCTAGTTCGTAATAAAAATCCTTTTCGCGTGGGCGGATGGTTTGAAAATCCCCGGTGGGATTGTTGGCATCAAGATATTGAACCTCAACAGTTTGTGTGTACGCGCTGTTGATAAAAAAGAATTGCTCGCTCTTGGATTTATTGAGGTAGGCGTACTGTGTCTCGTCTTTTTCGTGGTACATCAGCACGTCTTGTTTTTGGGGTGTGCCCATGACGTGCCTCCAGATTTTGTTGTTTCGGAGGGTGACTGGGTCCTTCGTGTCGTACAGGATTGTCTTGTGGTCGTTGGCCCACACGAATGCCCCGCCGATGTCGAAAGATTCGGGCATGGATTTGCCAGTTGAAAGGTTTTTGAAATAAATCTTGTACAAATTCCGTCCGCTATAATCTACTGAATAAGCAAGCAACTGATTGTCGAGGCTGACTTGCTGGCCGCCGATCTGGCAATATTCTTTCCCGGCCGCGAGCGCATTCACATCTATCAAAACCTCTTCGGCAGCGTTCATATCGCCTTTTCGGCGTGTAAAAACGGGATATTCTTTGCCTGTCTCAAAGCGCGAAACATACCAATAGCCGTTTTTGAAATAGGGAACCGTTTGGTCGTCTTCTTTAATTCGGGATTTGAGTTCGTCGTAAAGTCTTGAGCGCAGGCCATTCACGGGCGCGAGCACAGAATCTGCATAGCGGTTTTCGGCTTCGAGATAATCTTTTACCTGTCTCTTATACACATCTCCGAGCCCACGAGACTAAGGCGAATCTCGTATGCCGTCTTCTGCTTGAAA
>ENA-ORBV01004361-ORBV01004361.1-microbial-mat-metagenome-genome-assembly--contig:-NODE-4361-length-27235-cov-5.209220_pt1 | contig 27235 bp, 20 predicted proteins | sample MGYA00237777_ERZ505514 | MGnify/ENA primary metagenome ERZ505514 (study PRJEB26160, sample SAMN06269048) | microbial mat metagenome | isolation source: Oligotrophic lake microbial mat | place...
CACATACACCGGATAACTCAGCGATGGGGCCAGCACCACATCACCCGGTCCGGCCACCGCCGCCAGCATCTCGGCGATCCCTTCCTTGGATCCAGCCAGGACCACCACCTCGCGGTCGGGCGCGAACTCGACGCCGAATCGGGCCGCCATGAACTGCGACGCCGCACGGAGCAGGCGATCGCTGCCACGGAACGCCGGATACGGATTCAGTGGGCTGTGGAGTGCCGCCTCGCGCAGCGCTTCGACGATCGCTGCCGGCGTCGGCTGGTCGGGGCTGCCGATACCCAGATCACGGAATTCATGCCCAGCGGCACGGGCCGCGGACTTTCGGCGTTCGAGTTCCGAGAACACGTACGGCGGAATCGCGGCCAGCGAGGGAAGGATACGAATGGACACGAGATCGAAATGAAAGACGGCTCACCGGCACGGCGTCGGTACCAGTTCGAGCGGGATGGGAACATGTCTGCGTCCGTCGGTGAGCCGCATCTGGTGACACACCTTCGGTTCGGGAAGAATGACGACCCAGCGATGACGAGGAAAGCCATGCCACTCGGATTTTTCCGCCGTGGCGGCAGGGCCGGCGATCCGCGCGGGCTGCTTCCGGCGGCTCGCCTGCGCCTGACCGGGGTATCTTGACCAATGCGTGTGATTCAGATTCTGCTGCGGTGCCTGCCCGTTCTGGTGAGTTTTCGTCGCGATCAGCGCCGGTGGCTGCTCCTCGGATCCCCCAGTCCGCGCACGGCGGCCTTCCACGCCGCACGCGCCGACCGAATGGTCTCCACGCTGGCGTCGCTCGGTCCCACCTTCGTCAAGCTGGCGCAGCTCTTCGCTGGCCGTGCCGACATCATCCCCGAGCCATACGTGAGTGCGATCGGCACGCTCACCGATCGCGTGCCGGGTGTGCCCGCTGACCGGATCCGGGCCAGCCTGATCGAGAGCTACGGGGCCCCGCCCGAGACGGTCTTCGAATGGTTCGATGTGCAGCCGCTCGCGGCCGCGTCACTCGGCCAGGTCCATCGCGCCCGCGTCGACGGTCGTGAGGTCGTCGTCAAGGTGCTGCGTCCGGGAGTCGAGAAGCTCGTCGAGGGCGATCTTCGCGCTGCGCGACGGATCCTCGACCTGGTCGCGTCGCGCCTCAACCCGCCGCATGTCGCCGGACTCCGGACCGTGCTCGATGAGTTCGAAAAGCGCGTGGCGGATGAGATGGATTTCCGGCAGGAAGCGCGCTACGCGCAACAGGTTCGCCGCAACTTCGCCGGCAGTCCGAACATCCGCGTGCCGGAAGTCTTCGACGCCTACACCCGGCAACGCGCGCTGGTGCTCGAGTTCATCGATGGGCGTCGCGTCGATCAACTCGGCGACTGGATCAGTTCGGGGCGCGTGCAGCCCGATGATGTGCTGCGGTCGGTGATGGAGTTGTATGTGCAGATGATGATGATCGACGGGCTCTTTCATGCCGATCCGCATCCAGGCAATGTGTTCGTCGATACGCAGGGCCGACTCACGCTGCTCGATTTCGGGATGGTGGTGGAAGTGCCGGTCGAGACCAGGCGTACGCTCGTGCGGACGGTGTTTGCCTCGATCCGCGGGGATGTCGAGGGTGTGGTCGATGGCTTCTACGCGCTGGGGTTGATCGAGCCGGGGGCGGATCGGGCGACGATCATGGTGCTCGCAGGACAGTTGATTGCCCTCGCGAACGAGCGGACCACGGCCACCGAGCGGCTCGAGCGACTCACGCGCCTGGCTGATGACGTGATGGCGACGCTGTATGATTTTCCAGTGCTGCTTCCGGGAGACATGGTGTACTTCGCGCGGACGGCGGCGCTCATCGAGGGGCTCGGTGTGCGCTACGATGCACGGTTCAACGCCATCCGTTTCGCCACGCCAATCGTCCTGCGGTTGCGCCGGCAGATCCTCGCGTCGCTGGGGGAACCGTTGGGCGGCGAACGTGACGTCGCCACCGCCATCGGTGCCACGCTCGGTTCGCTGGTCGCAATTGCAAAGCGCGCCGGTCGTGAAGTGGTGGCCACGCTGGCCGCGCAGTTGATTCCCGCGTTCTCGTCGCGATCCGGCTGACGCCCCTGGTCAGGCGACCGACTGCTGCTGGATCACCGGGACCGTGCGTTCGACTTCAAAGGCACCGGGAACATCGGGCACGACGGCATCCAGTGAGGTTGGACTCGATTGCATGATCCCCGCGCTGAGCGGCCGATGTGCGGCGTGCAGCGCGGCCATCGCGAGTGGCGTACTGAGTGCGCTCCGCTTCGGCAGCAACGGGCCGCCGACCGGCGTGCGCGGACCCGCCGGGCGTGGTGCACTGATATCGCCAATCACCAGCAGGTCGATGAGCTGGTAGTTCGAGATCGGCTTCGAGTACAGGTACCCCTGGCCATAGTCACAGCCAAGGTTGCGCAGATCCCACTCCTGTTCCGCGCGCTCGATACCCTCCGCCACCACTTTCAGCTTGAGCGACCGACCGAGTGCCACCACCGCTGATGCCAGTGCGCGACCATTCGGACCGTTGTCCATGCCCTGCACGAAGCTGCGGTCGATCTTCAGAACGTCCAGCGGATACTGCGACAGGTAGCCGAGCGAGGAGTATCCCGTTCCGAAGTCGTCGATCGCCAGCCGCACACCGAGTGCGCGAATCCGGTGCAGCAGCGCCAGCGTGTCCGTGTTTCTGCCAACCAGCATGCTTTCCGTCAACTCGAGCACCAGCCGGTCGGCATCCAGCTTCGTCGACGCCAGCGTCCGCTTCACGATGTCGATGAAGTTGCCGTCCACCATCTGTCGTGCCGAGAGATTGACGGTGATCGTGACCGGTGACTGCCCCGGCGGCACCGGCCAGGCCGCGGCGTCGGTGGCTGCCGTCTTCAGCACCCACTCGCCGATTTCCACGATCAGCCCGGTCTCCTCCGCCAGCGGAATGAAGTCCATCGGCGAGACCAGCCCGCGGTATGGGTGGTTCCAGCGGACGAGTGCTTCGGCGCCGATGATCTGCTGCGAGCCGAGTTCGACGATGGGCTGGTAGACCAGCGCCAGCTCACTGCGTTCGATCGCCTTCCGCAGATCGGCCTGCAGTTCGATGCGATCCAGCACCGCCGCGTGCATGCCGCTTTCGTAGAGCACCGCGCAGGCCTTGCCTCGCGCCTTGGCGTGGTACATCGCGACGTCGGCATTTCGCAGGACTTCATCCGCCGACTGCTGCGGCTGCGCGCGTGCGATGCCGATGCTGGCGTTCAGGTCGACGTCCTTGCCTTCCACCTGGAGCGGACGCCCGAGTGCCGCCGTGATGCGATTGGCGACGTCCATCACCTCGCTTTCACCGCGCGTCTGCTCGAGCAGAATGGCGAACTCGTCGCCGCCGAAGCGCGCCGCGGTGTCGCTGTCGCGCAGGCAGGTGCGCAGCCGGTTGGCGGTCTGCACGAGCACCGCATCACCCGCCGCGTGGCCGAGCGAGTCGTTGATCTCCTTGAAGTTGTCGAGATCGAGAAAGACGACCGTCACTTCGTCATTCGTGCGCTCTGCTCGCGCCAGGCCGTGTGCGACGCGATCCTGAAAGAGCGCCCGGTTGCCAAGCCCGGTCAGCGGATCGTGCAACGCCTGATGGCGCAGATGTTCTTCCAGCGTGACGCGTTCCGTGACATCGCGGATCGTGAGCACGATGCCGTGGACGTTCACATCCGCGAGCAGGTTGGTCGCAACGGTCTCGGTGCGCATCCACTCGCCGCTGGTGCGGATCATCCGGCAGCCGATGTGGCTGGTGGACAGGCTGCCCATCAGTGATGCGGAGAAGTGGGCCTCGTATGCCCCACGATCGGCCTCGTGCACCAGTTCGGCCAACGTCCGGTTGATCATCCGGTCTCCCGACGTCCCGAACACACGCTCCGCGGCAGGACTGACGTAGCGGATGATGCCAAGCGGATCGAGAATCGCGAACACGTCGGACGAATGCTGGACCAGCGAGCGGAATCGAGCCTCTGTTTCCTTTGCGGTCTGCTCGATGTAGAGGCGCATGTTCTCGCGCACCGACGTCAACTGCCTCGCCATGACCAGCCCGGTCAGGATCACCGCGCCGACCACCAGATCGGTGATGTGATACGTCTCGCGGAGCGCCATCACGAACAGCAGGCCGTACCCGAGCGCGACCGCCAGGTACGGCACGATGCTGAAGCGGGCGCGAAGTTGCGAGCCCCGTCCACCCGGCGCGATGCCGCGGGCATCGGCCCAGCCCACGCACGTGCCGAGCCCCACCATCAGATAGCCACCGATGCGCAGCACATCAGTCACCTGCGCCACCGTTGGCGCGTAGCGCATGTTGAGCGCGCTCCACGTGGTGTTGGCCATCACGCCAACCATCAACCCGGTCGCAATCCACCACGAGCTCCGGCGCAGCGTCGTCCCAGGATCCTGCAGCAGCATCGATGCGGCGGCGACCAGCGTGATCAGATCGAGCGCCGCGTACACCGTGTAGATGGCCATGTCTTCCCGCGACGCCGCATCCGCCAGCAGCGGTGCAAGAATGAAGTGCCAGACGATCATCGAGGCCGCCGACACCACGGTCAGCGCATCGAGCGTGAAGCGTGTCGCGTCCGCCTTCGTCCGTTGGCCACGCGGGAAGGTGAGCACGGCAATCAGCCAGAGCGGTGTGCTCAGCGCCTGTGCCGCGTGACTCCACCGATCCCACATCGTGGTGCGCCCGACGATCTCGAAGTATGTCCACGCGCCGTCGCCAAGCGCCTGTACCAGCAGTGCAACCGAGACGATACGCCAGGCGAGTCGTGTGCGTCGGTCCAGTGTTCTCCTGGCGGCTTCCCCGGCGAACCAGGCGGCCGCCAGGCAGGGTGGCACCAGCATCACGTGCAGGAGAATGTCGGGTGCATCAAACAGCATCATCGCGGCGTACAGCAGCGCGAACAGCACCGCGCCTCGCACGGACAGCCGAGCTCTCGGCTCCAACGTGTTCAGTCGTTGTGCCGTGAGAAAGAGCGGGGTGGGAAGCTGAATTGAAGCCATCGGCACTGGGGCAGACAGGATCAGGGCGCTCACGGGTGGGTGAACGGCCTTTATGTCTCCCCCATGACAGGTAATCGGATGTTTCGTCACAGCCGCGGCCGGTGCCGTCCGATCGATCCGCGGGTCCGGACATGGGCGCCGCCAGCCATCGGCCGATCGCGGCGGCACTGAGCCGTCAGCGGACGACCGGAGCATTCCGTACTCGCGGTGTAGAACAGGTTGTCGTGATATTCATTGCGTTCGCGATGCCGCTCCTTCTGCCAGGCCTCCGCCCCGACTGACCTATGCCACTGACACCCCTTGCCCTCGCTGCCGTCCTCGCGCTCTCGGCGCCAGTCGGCGACCCATGGACAGCGGCGCGGCCCTCCCTCCTGACCAGCCTCGCCGCGACCAGCCTCACGGCGACCGGCGCGGGTACGGTCGCAGATCCGGTCGTCATCGACTGGCGCACCCTCGGCGGCATGAACCCGCAGACCGGTGCCGTCGCCCCAGCCCTGCGAGCGCTCAGCGGCCAGGTGGTCCGGATCGCCGGGTACGTCGTCCCGTTGGATGATGCGAGCCAGGAGGACGCCGAGTTTCTGCTCGTTCCCTACTACGGCGCCTGTGTCCACACCCCGCCGCCGCCGCCAAATCAGATGGTCCTGGTGGAGATGGAGGGCCGGCAGAAGGTCCGACTCGATCTCTTCGAGGCAATCTGGCTGGAAGGCAAGCTCGGCATCGATCTGGTGGAGAGCCTCTACGGCACGGCAGGATTCACGATCAAGGGCATGAAGGTGTCGCCGTACGTGAAGAAGTGACCCCCGAGGTACGACTCGGCGCGGCCATCTCGATCGAGGGACTGCAGTTCGCCTACGGTTCGGGACCTCGGGTGCTCGACATCCCGTCGCTCGTGATCGAGGGCGGGAGCCGGGTCTTTCTCCACGGGCCGTCCGGCTGCGGCAAGACGACGCTGCTCGGTATTCTCTCGGGTGTGCTGCAGGCCACGTCGGGAGAGGTACGCGTACTCGACCGCGATCTCGTCACGATGAGCGGGTCCCAGCGCGATTCCTTCCGCGCTGAACACGTCGGCTACGTCTTCCAGCAGTTCAACCTGATTCCGTACCTCAGCGCCTACGACAACATCGCGCTTCCCTGCCGACTCGATGCCCGTCGACGCGCGCGGCTCGGCAGCACGAGTCTCGACGACGCGATCAGGAATGTGGCAGCGCAGCTCGACATCAGCGCATTGCTCGACCAGACGTCGACGACACTCAGCGTCGGGCAGCAGCAGCGCGTCGCCGCGGCGCGCGCGTTGATCGCGGCGCCGGAACTGGTCATCTGCGACGAACCGACGTCGTCGCTCGACACCGATCGACGCGATGCCTTTCTGGCACTGCTCGCCAGCAGCGTCGCTCGCGCCAACGCGACGTTGCTCTTCGTCAGCCACGACGCATCACTCGGTGCCCGATTCGATCAGCAGCTCTCGCTGCCGACGCTCAATCGTTCGTCACGCGCGGATGCTGCATGAAACTGCTCTTTTCGCTCGCCTGGCGTTCCTTGCGCAACCGGCCGGTGACGTCGATGCTCACGGTCGCAGCCGTGGCGCTGAGCATCACGCTGCTGCTGGGCGTCGAGCAGGCACGTCGGGGGATGCGGGAGAGCTTCACCGGCACGATCAAGGGTACTGATCTGGTCGTCGGTGCGCGCGGCGGCACGCTCCAGCTGTTGCTCGGATCAGTCTTCGGCATCGGCTCGCCAACCGGCAGCGTGCCGTACGCCGTCTACGAGCAGTGGGCACAGCATCCGGCCATTCGCTGGACCGTCCCGCTGGCAATCGGTGATTCACACCGCGGGTACCGCGTGATCGGCACCACGACTGGTCTGTTCGAACACTGGCGCTATCGCAGCTCTGGTACGCTGTCCTTCGCGACGGGGCAGGTGATTGCCAGCGACAGTGACGTGGTGATCGGCAGCGAAGTGGCAGCGAAGCTCGGATACGGAGTCGGCAGCCCGATCACCGTCGGCCACGGGCTGAATGCGGTGGCGGGGCTCGGTGATCACGAGTCGCATCCCTTCCGCGTGGTGGGCGTTCTGCGTCAGACATTCACGCCGCTCGACCGTGCCCTCTTCGTCACACTCGATGGCATCGAAGCGATGCACGGCGCCGAAAGTGGCACCATGCCGGGTGGCACCATGCCGGGTGGCACCATGCCGGGTGGCACCATGCCGGGTGGCACCATGCCGGGTACCGTCATGCCGGGCGCGGGCCTACCGCCGGCAATGCCTGGTGCCGCGTCACCGGCCGGTGTGATGCCCGGCGCGACCGTACCGATTTCGCCGGCGCCCTCGAACGTCTTTCAGGATGAGCCGCGCGCGCTCAGCGCCTTCCTCGTCGGTACGAAAACGCGCTTCGAGACGCTGCGCCTGCAGCGGGAAATCAATCAGTACAAGGCCGAGCCGCTGACGGCTGTGATTCCCGGTGTCACACTCGCTGAACTCTGGAAGACACTCGGCACGATCGAAGGCGGGCTCCGGCTCGTGGGTGCGCTGACGATCGTGGTCGGGCTGATCGGCATGCTCGTCGCCCTCTACTCGTCACTCGAGGCGCGACGCCGGGAAATGGCGGTGCTGCGCGCCGTTGGAGCGCGACCGTCGATGATCGTGGCGTTGCTGGTGCTCGAGAGCGGCCTGCTCACACTGCTTGGGTGCGCGCTCGGCATTGGTCTGGTCATGGGCGGCTTTGCGCTGGCGCAGGGGGTGATCGAGGGCAACACGGGCGTGCACATCGCGGTGCAGGTACCCGGAGCACTGGAGTGGGCGTACATCGCCGTCGTGCTGACCGCAGGCATTCTGGTCGGGCTGGTGCCCGCATGGCGCGCGTATCGAAGCTCGCTGGCGGACGGGCTCAGCCCGCGGCTCTGATGCTCGGCTTCAGTCGTCATCTGTTGTCATCTGTTGTCATCTGTTGTCATCTGATGTCGGGCTGAAGCGGGCGCCTGCACTCGGTCGCTCCTCCGGCAGGGCTGCCGCCGGACGAGCGTGGGAGCGTGGTGGGCGATCGCAGCCCCGGCACCACAGTTCGCAGCGGGAACAGTCGCGCGCTCACCACAGTTGAGCCTGAATACGGCACCGTAGCGTCATCCGTTTCGCCGCTGGCAGAGACCATCCAAGTGTCGGGTGACCATGGTAACGCTTTGCGAAACATGGAGTTACGGCACAGGTCGTCTCCTCGCGGGCATCCCGCTGGTACAATGGAAGAGCTTGGCATCTCGTATGCTCCATCATGGAGCACTGAACCGGCTTGGTCAGTTGTGAGGCCGCAATGACGAGCATTCACTGCCTGGCGCGACGGAGCGCCGCTACTGTGCGCGTGCAGAAGCGATCCCGAGCGCTTGGCCGCGTGTTGCGCGGGTCGTCTCCCCCCGGGGAGGCGGCCCGTGCGCCTTTGCGGCAACGGCTTCATGGCGCCAGTGAGAGCCCAATCGCAATAACGAGGTGCACGGCGGAGTCGTAGAGCACAGGTCAGATTTGGCGCTTCACTCCGACCCCGGGATCTTGCATGCCGCAGTTCGTCCGTCGACTCACGCTCGTCATTGCCCTGACGCCATCACTCCTCGTCGCTCAGCGTCCTGACGCCAGTGCGCCGGTGGCGCCGAACGGGATGGCGATTCCGATTGCCGCCGATCGGTGGCCCGAGTGGGTGCGGCGCACTCCGGTGACCGATCCGGTGCTGCTCCGAATCATGGAAGAGGGAATGACGCGGTCTCAGGCGGGCGCGCTGGCGCAGGTGCTCACCGATTCCATCGGACCACGCCTCACCGGTTCGCCGGGCTTCACCGCCGCTGGCGACTGGTTGCTGAAGAAGTATGCGGAGTGGGGCATTAGCGCGCGCAAGGAGCAGTGGGGCACCTGGAACAGCTTCAGCCGTGGCGTGACGCATGTCGATCTCGTGGCACCGCGCACCCGCACGCTCGAGGCGACCATGCTGGCGTGGAGTCCCGCCACCAATGGCGCCGTGACCGGCGACGTGGTCGTGCTGCCGCAGTTTGAGAACGCGGAGTCCGCACACGCCTGGCTGATGGCAACGCGTGGCAAGTTCGTGATGATCAATGCCCCGAACATCACCTGTCGCACGTCGCAGCAGATGGCGGAGTTCGCGACGCCTGCAACACTGGCGTCGATGCGCGCGGCGCAGGATTCGATCCGGGTCAGCTTCAACAACCGCGGTGTGGCTGCGGCCGGTCTGCAGGACAGTCTCAAGGCGTATGGGGCCGCCGGTGTCGTGACCTTCGGCTGGTCGAACTATCCCGGCATCAACAAGGTGTTCGGCTCGCCGCGCCAGCAGGTACCCACATTTGATCTCAGCTGCGAGGATTACGGTCTCGTCTACCGGCTGGCCATGAAAAATCAGGGGCCGAAACTGCGGGTGCAGATCGATGCACAGTTCCTTGGCGAGCAGCCGGTGCACAACACGATCGCGGAAGTGAAGGGCAGCGGTGCCAAGGCGAAGGAGTATGTCATGCTGTCTGCCCATTACGACTCATGGGAAGCATCGAGCGGCGCGACGGACAATGCCACCGGCACGATCACGATGCTGGAGGCGATGCGCATCCTGAAGAGTGTCGGCTACAAGCCGAAGCGCACGATTCTCGCAGGTCACTGGGCGGGTGAGGAGCAGGGGCTCAACGGCTCGCGCTCGTTTGTGAAGGACCATCCCGACGTGGTGAACGGTTTGCAGGCGCTGTTCAATCAGGACAACGGCACCGGTCGGATCGTGAACATGAATGCGAGCGGCCTGGTCAGCGCGGATACTGTCCTGCGCGGATATCTGGCGCAGTTGCCGAGCGACTTCACGCAGTGGATTCGCTACACCGGAGTCGGTGCTCCCGGCAGCGGCGGCACGGACCACGTCAGCTTCGTGTGCGCCGGTGCACCGGGATTCAATCTTGGCGCACTCGGCTGGGACTACGGGTTCACCACCTGGCACACCAATCGTGACACGTACGACAAGATCATCGTCGACGACTTGAAGCACAACGCGACCCTCGCCGCCATGCTCATCTATCTGGCCAGCGAGGACCCGAAGCTGATGGCCCGGGTGAAACTGGATCCGTTGCCAGCCGGGCCGAGCGGCACGCCGGGCGCCTGGCCGACCTGTCAGGACGGCACGCGGAACACCAGCGGCTATCGACGGTAGTACATCCTGCGTGGAGGGGAGTCCACGCAACCTCCTGGGTGGGAGTATGCGGGGTCGGTTGCCGAAAGGTGGCCGGCCCCGTGTTGCGTTTCTGGCCGGTGCACCGGGAGAACACATTCGTATTCCGCCATCGTCCCACGATCTTCGTGAAGCATGCCGCAACGTCGTGAGGGTACACTGCCGAACTGCAAACTGCATGAACGCAAAGACGCAAAGACGCAAAGACGCAAGGAACAGCAACTGCGTTGTGGCAGAACTGCCTGAACGCGGCTCCGCGAGGGGCCTTGCGACCTGGCCTCTTTCCCTCTTTGCGTTGAACAGTTCATCGGGTTGAGTGCGCAGCACGAACGAGGGCGGCGCCGAGCATGCCTATCAGCGGAGAGCGACGAAATGAGCAGAAGCGAGTACTGGCAGCGTGGACCGGTCTATGGTGTACCTGCCATGCTGCAACCGGTGGCGCACACGATCCTGCAGATCGGCGAGAGTGTGCACGAGATCGTCGAACCATTGACCGAGGCGCAGTGGAATGCGCGGCCTGCCGGTGTGGCTGCGGCGGCGTTTCATGTGCGGCACATCGTAGGGGTGCTCGACCGACTCTTCACCTACGCACGCGACGAATCGCTGACCGATAAGCAGTTCGAGGCGTTGCGGGCTGAAGCCGAACCAATCGTCATGGAATACGTACTGCAGCTGCTCGATCTGCTCGATGCGCGCATCGCGGCATCGCTGGCCGAGTTGAGGACGATCGACCCCGCAATCCTCGGCGACTTCCGCGGCATCGGTCGCGCGGAGCTGCCGTCGACCGTGATCGGCTGCCTCGTGCACGGCGCCGAGCACGGCATGCGCCACGTCGGCCAGCTGCTCGTCACCGTCCGCATCGTGAGTGCCGAGGCTGGCCCCTGATCGCGATCCCGCGGGTAGCCGAGTACAGGCTACCGAAGTGTGTGGCGCACGACCGCGGATCGCGTCGGTACGACCAGCGTTAGTGTCATCCAGTTACTTTGTTCTGGACTGCACGGCAGAATGAAGAAGTCACGCCTTCCCCTCACGCTCCGAGCGTCCGGCAAGCGTCGAATCGCGCTGATGTTGCTGGCTGGCCTCCTCACCGCCTGTAGCGGCGACAACACAGACTTGCCGCCACTCGCCGTCGGTCCGCAGTGGATGCCGGTGCTGCTCGACACTACCGGCAACATCGTGATGCGTCGCATGCCAATCTGGGTCGATACCGTGAACGTCATCGCCTCGCCGGCTGGCTATGCGATCGTATCGCAGCAGATGCAGATGGACATGAAGATCGGTGGCATGTCCACCCGCATGCAGATGCGGCATCAGATCGACTGTGCCGGCGCGCGATTTCGCACCGTCGGCATCGACAGCATGACCGCTGTGATGAACGGCACGCCGCTGCCCGGCAGCATCGCCCGTCAGGCGCTGGCGCAGCAGTCGGCGAAGGCGACAGACACCACCTGGCAATCGGTCACCGCTGCCGCTGGCCCGAACGGGTCCATGCTGACCGCTTTCTGCGCCAAGGCGGCAGCAGCCGTGCCGAAGGCGCAGCTCGAACACTGAGCACTTCGGCACACGAGGTCGGTGAAGACACGGGGTCATGGTCTTGCGGCAACTATCGGCGACAGGCATCGTCCGGCTTCGAACAAAGACCGACGCGTGACGAGAAACTCCTGTCCACCGAGAGGCCCTATGTCTGCTCCCGACTCGCCCCCACGGTCATCTCGCCAGCCGCTTTCCTCAGCCACTGGCAAGGGCACCGTCGCCTCACGCGGCGTGTGATTGCCGCCTTCCCGGCTGACGAGTTCACGACCCTGTCGCTCGGTGGGATGCGCCCATTCAGCGCCCTCGCCTCCGAAATGCTCGGCATGGCGGTACCGACAGCCCACGGCGTTCTGACCGGTGAGTGGGCGCCGTAAACCGAGAGTGCAGCAACCACGCGAGACGAGATCCTCGCCGCATGGGATGCGAGCACGCCGAAACTTGATGCGATCGTCCCTCAGACACCGCGCGAGAAATACGCCGAGACGGTCACTGCGTTCGGCCAGTGGACATTCCCGGTCCACGATCTGTTCCTCTACGTGATCGACAACGAGATCTATCATCGCGGGCAGAGAATATGTGGACTTGCGTGCGCTTGGTATCGAGCCGCCGGCGTTCTGGGATCGCACTTGATCGTGGGCCGGCATCACTGCGTCCAACAACCACCGATTCCGGCGGTGCAGTGCCACTCGGTTATTGCATTGTCCATGAGCTTGCAACGCTCGCGGCCCGAAGGCGTCTCCCAGGGTCACCCGATTGCGAGTCGTGAACAGTGATCAGTGACGGAATCGAGTGAATTCGCATCCGGTGAGCAACACTCCGCACCAGGTCGCGTGAAGCCCTGATGGCGCTGCTCATCCGTCAGCACTGAGCGCTCTGTCAGCGTGCTCGAGCGAGACTCATCACAGCTGCCGTCCTCGTGTGCAAAACTGCTGTGACCACGCCGCGCCGGATCCAGATGACATGCGCGCACGCACGCGAAGCGCGAGTTCACGCCTGATTTCCATCATTTGCCTCATGATTGAGTCTTTCGGCATGGTCTGTGCTCTTTTCATCAATCGCACCTACAAATGTCCGCGCATCATGCGCTGGCGAACTCGTATGTGCCCGACACATGACTTCGAGGTCTGATGAAAAATCACAGAGGAATGCGCATCGTAAGCGCTGCGGCCCCGCTGTTGCTCGGCTTGGCACACGCAACGCTCGCAGGTGCACAGGTTCGGCCAGTGACCCGAGACACGGCACTGACTCGTCCGGGCGCGATGCCAATGGCGAACGACGCGGCCAGGATGATGTCCGGTCCGCATCACGCGCTTGCGATGGCCTATGGCGAGGCACTTGCATCGTTCGCGCGTGCGGTGAATGCCGAGGCGAGCAAATCCCAGACTGTAAATGTGGAACTCGCTCGACCGGCGACGACCGAAATGCGGCGGAGCTTCGAACAGATGAAAGTTCACCATACGGCGCAGATGGCGACCTCGGGTATGGCGATGCGTACGCCAATGACTGCGGACTCTGCAGCGGGGATGACACGTCCAGCTCGGCGCGACTCCATGTCCATGCCAATGCCCGCTGCCGGTCGCCGTGATTCTGCACGGGTTAAGCCGATGACGCCGCCGATTCGATCGGACTCGACGATGAGCCGCCCGATGAACATGCCCATGGGAACGGACTCGTCGCGGATGGCGGGCATGGGCGACATGCAGGCGCACATGGCTGCGATCGAAAAGCATCTGGGGATGCTCGAGACCGAAGTCAATGCACCAGTACCCAACACGGCACAGGTTATAGAGCACACGGCCGAGATTCTGAAGATCTGCGCTGCGGCGATGCGGATGCCGTCGGATCCGATGATGGCCAAGCCGCGCACTCCTGGCTCGCCCTGAGTCATCCGTCGAGCCCTTTGCTGCGTTCAGCAAGGGGCTCGATATGTTCATCGAATGTCATGTTCACGAATCTGCGCAGCATTCCAGGTCGGGTTCTGGCCGAGCATCCGGCGCAGGATCGCCGCGCGATCATGTCCGAGACCAGTCCGGCAGTCGACGGAAATGAGCAGTCGGGCGTTGCAACCCATGCCGTGTCAGACATGATGGGAAAGCAGTGATGGGTGCCGCCTGGCACGCGAAAGACATAAACGACGTGGCACGCGAGTTGGGCGCCGACCCGGAAAAGGGGCTCACGTCTGCGGAAGCCGCGAGCCGACTGACGAGGCATGGGCCGAATGCCCTCCCGGTGGCAGCCAGCCGCTCCCCGCTCTCGATTCTGGTCCATCAGTTCAAGAGCCTGATCGTTCTGCTGCTGTTCGTTGCCAGTGCGATCGCGTTGCTGATGGGCGACGTAACCGAGTGCGTCGCGATTCTGGTGGTGATCGTGCTCAATGCGTTCATCGGATTCGCGACCGAGTTGAAGGCGGCTCGTGCGCTCGATTCGCTCCGCAAGCAGGACGTGCCGGTGGCACGTGTACGGCGCGATGCAAACGAAATGCAGATCTCTGCGCGTGATCTGGTGCCCGGCGATCTCGTCCTGTTGAATTCAGGTGATCGCGTTCCGGCGGATGCGCGTGTCCTCGATGCCGTCGAATTACAGGTGGACGAAGCATCCCTGACGGGTGAGTCGCTGGCCGTCATGAAATCTCAGGCTGTTGTTGCCGATGCCAGCGCCGCTCTTGGTGACCGCGCCAGCGTGGTGCACATGGGGACGACGGTGATGGCTGGCCGCGGCACTGCCCTCGTCACCTCGACCGGAGCCGAGACCGAGCTCGGTCTCATTGGCAAACTGATCGGTGACGTCGGAGATCGCGCCACTCCGCTGGAAAAGAAATTGGCCCAGCTGAGTCGGGCGATGCTCTACCTGGTACTCGGCCTCTGTGCGGTGATCGTGTTGGCGGGGTGGCTCCGCGGGAATGAAATTCTTCGCATGCTGGAGGTGGGCGTCTCGTTGGCCATCGCCGCCGTTCCCGAGGGCCTGCTCGCGGTCACGACGATGACGTTGGCGGTCGGAATGCAGCGGATGGCGCGCATGCGTGCGCTGGTGCGAAATCTGCCCGCTGTCGAGGCGCTGGGGTCGACGACGGTGATCTGCACCGACAAGACCGGGACGCTGACGCGGAACGAAATGACGGTGCGCGTGCTGCTCGCCGGTGAGCAACGGCTCGACATATCCGGAAGTGGATATTCGCCCGACGGCGAGCTTCGTACTGGAGATCACACCGTGGACAGCGCGGCGCTTGCCATGGCCGACGATCCGGTGGCGCTCGCGCTCCGTATCGGCGCGCTCTGCAATGACGCCAAGGTCACGCGCGAAGGGTCTGAGGTGAAAGTTCTTGGTGACCCGACCGAAGTTGCACTGATCGTCCTGGCCGAAAAGGCTGGACTGGAGCACGAGGCGCTGAAGCGTGATTTCCCCCGGCTCGGCGAAGTGCCATTCGACAGTCGAACGAAGCGCATGCTCACCGTGCACCGTGCGGCGGACGGATCGCGAATCGCCTTCGCCAAAGGCGCACCGTCGGCGATGCTCGATGCGAGTGGATGGGTCCTCGACGGGCACGGTCGGTCGCCGCTCACCGACGCGGCACGAGCCTCCTGGCGCGAGCGGAACGAATCACTTGCCAGTCAGGCGTTGCGCGTCCTTGGACTCGCAATGCGCCCGCTGACGGATGCGGACGGCGACGTGGCCGAAGCACTGGCGCACGACATGACGTTCGTGGGGCTGACCGGCATGATCGATCCACTCAGCGACGGTGTGAAGGAGACGATCGATACCTGCCGCAGTGCCGGTATCCGTGTGGTGATGATCACCGGCGACCAACTGGCGACGGCGAAGGAGATTGCGCATCAGCTCGGACTCGATGTCGGCCCCGGTGGAGCAGTGATGCGCGTGGTCCACGCGCGCGAGCTGGCCGGACTGGATGAATCGGCGTGGCAGAAACTTGTGAACGACACATCGGTGTTTGCACGCGTCACACCGGAGCACAAACTGCAGATCGTGGGTGCCCTGCAGCAGCAGGGCGAGGTGGTCGCAATGACCGGTGACGGTGTCAACGACGCGCCCGCGCTCAAGACGGCAGACATCGGCATCGCAATGGGCATCCGCGGCACGGACGTCGCGAAGGACGCCGCCGACATCGTGATCACCGACGACAATTTTTCCACGATCGTCGGCGCTGTCGAGCAGGGACGGGTCATCGTCAGCAACATCCTGCGGTTCATCCACTATCTGTTCGCCTGCAACTTCGCCGAAATCCTGACGGTCTTCACGGCGATCATGCTGGGCTGGCCGCTGCCGCTGGCGGTGCTGCAGATTCTGTGGCTGAACATGGTCACCGATCTCTTTCCTGCGCTGGCCCTGGCAATGGAGCCGGCCGCGGACGATGTCATGCAGCGTCCGCCGCGGGATCCACGCGTGCCGCTGATGACGCGGTCGTTCGCCTGGCTGATCGCGTGGCAAGGCTTGCTGCTGGCTGCGTGCACACTGCTGGCGTTTCGCGTCGGACTGCGCTGGTACGGTGAGACGGGTACGGGACTGCAGCACAGCGTGACGATCGCGTTCATGACGCTGTCAATGGTACAGATCGCTCACACGCTCAACGCCCGCTCGCGCACGAAATCCCTGTTCAGAAGCAGCCTGTTCTCCAATCGTTGGCTGCTGGCGGCAATCGCGTTCACAGTCCTCCTGCAGCTGACTGTAGTTCAGATACCCTTCCTGCGACAAGTGCTGAACACCGTCCCTCTTTCCTGGAGGGATTGGCAGCTGATTCTGGCCTGCACGCTGGTGCCACTGGTCGTTGTCGAAGTCGTGAAACTGGTCGGGCACCGGCCCCGTCCAGAACCAGCGGCGATCTGAACTCGGAGTGCAGACATGCAGCAGCAGCGTCACCCACGTCGGCGCGCGGCGCGATATCGCTGTTGTGAAGGAAGAAGGCAGAAGCGGCCCGAAGACCAATGTCGTCGGGCCGCTCCTGCTTTTTGCAACCGCTCCGACAATCTACGGCACCGGATTCGTCGGCGGCTTCACGGTCGGGTACGCGATCCCGAGCTGCTCGAGATACGAACGATATTTCGTCGCGTCGTAGTAGAGCTTCCGCATTTCGGGTCGATACCGCGCCATGATCTCGGCATTCAGCCACGTCGGCGGACCATCGTTCGGGCCGAGGAACGACACGTACTTCGTGTCCTTCGTCTGCACGGTGTTGAAATACTCCCAGGCATCAGCCACGATCTTCGGCTGCGTGAACAGGTCGATCAGCGTCATCGCCTGCACCTTGGCGCCGTACACCGCGCCCTTGTGTGCAATTGGCGTGGCCATTGCAATGCCATTGGCCCAGTTGTGTCCAGGGGTGCCGGGAATGTTCGACGGGTAACGCAGCGTGATCGTCGGCACATTCCAGCTCACGTCACCGATGTCGTCGGAGCCGCCACCGAACGCCACCAGGCTGCGCGCCGGTCCCTGCAATGGACGCACCTGCGTCACCAGCCCATTCTGCGCCACGCCGAGTTCGCGCTGCAGACCCTTGGCAAGCGCCTGATCGTTCTCGTCCCACTTGGGCAAGCCCACGGTCTCGATGTTGGCCTGCATCGCTTCGGCAACCGGCTTGCTGAAGTGCCCCGCCCACGCCGAACCAAGGATGACCACCGTGTCCAGCGTCGTCTCGGTCATCATCGCGGCGCCCCGTGCGATACGCTTGCCGGCATCGAACATGTCCTGCACATGCTGATAATCGCGCTCACGGAAGTAGAACCAGATCGACGCGGTGCTCGGCACCACGTTGGGCTGGTCGCCGCCGTCCTTGATCACATAGTGCGAGCGCTGACCGGGCTCCATGTGTTCGCGGTGGAACTCCCACCCCTGGCCCATCAGCATCACGGCGTCCAGCGCACTCTTGCCCCGCCACGGTGCGCCGGCTGCGTGTGCCGAGCTGCCCTTGAAGCGGAACTCGGCCGACACGATTGCCAGCGAGGACGACTGGCCCCAGGTCACGCCCATGTCGTTGCCGACGTGCGTGAACAGCGTGACGTCGACGTCCTTGAACACACCGGCGCGGACGAAATGCGCCTTGCCCGCCACCGCTTCTTCGGCGACACCCGGCCAGAGCACCAGCGTGCCGGCCATCTTTTCGCGGATCATGATCTCCTTCACCACCAGCGCGGCAGCGATGTTCACCGCCTGACCGGAGTTGTGCCCTTCGCCATGGCCCGGTGCGCCAGGCACCTGCCACGAACGGAATGCCGTGGCCGGGGCCTGATTCGACTGCGGAATCCCGTCGATGTCCGAGCCGAGCGAGATGACCGGCTTGCCACTGCCCCAGCGCGCAACCCACCCAGTCGGCATCCCGGCCACGTTTCGCGTGATCGTAAAGCCGTTCTTCTCGAGAATGCCGGTCAGGTACTTCGACGTCTCGAACTCCTGCATGCCGAGTTCACCGTACGAGTAGACCTGATCGATGATCTCCTGAATCAGCTTGGCGCGGGCTTCGACCTTCGTCGAGGCCTCCGCCTTCAGTCGCTCGATCCGGGGATCGAGCGGGGCACGAGGCGCTGACGGCGCCGGGGTGATGGTCGAATCCTGCCCGACGAGATGCCGTGGGGTGGCGAGGAGTACGGCGGTAGCGGCGAACAGCAGGGACGCACGAAAACGCAGCATCAGCGGACTCGGGCTGTGGGGGAGTTCTGGCGCACGCGAGGGTGGGCGCGTGCAGTGAGCCATGTATGGCCTTGGGTGGCGGCGAGCACAAGGCGACTACGCGCCAGTGCGGCGGCTGTTAGCGAGAATCGATTCTCGGGGGTTCGTCCATTTGGCGTGCGCTGCAGTAGGTTACAAGGCGTAGTGACTCCAAGGTGCCGCCAATGTGCGCCCGTCGAGTGCCGCTGCACCGATGAGGAGAGCCTGATGTCCCGTACCCTGCCCGATGCCCGCGATCTGTTTGTCAAGGCGATCGCACGCGACACCCATGCCGTCGAACAGCCGCGCCTGATTGCGGTCCTCGATGCCCTGATCGCATGGAGCAACAAGCATCCGACGCTGCTCAAGTTCCGCGAAGAGGAAGACACGCCTGGAACCATCGCGTTCGAACGGGTCGGTTCGAAGATGATCGTCTGGGCCGCCTCGCCGCGCCGTCAGGACGTGCCGCGGCTCGAGCTGGTACCGAAGGCGTCGAAGGCGATCTCAGCCGAGAGCCGCGAGAAGCTCGTCAATACGCTGAACGCCCACATGCGCGAGCCGCTCCTCCCCGATGAGAAGCTGCGCATCGGCTTCAGTGCTCTCAAGAACGCCGCCGCACTTGCCGCCGTTCAGACCGCGGTCGAGCAGCTGATCACGACGGCCTGACGCACTGCGTCAGCGATGGCGCGTGACGCAGGCGGGAATGGCCATCGCAACTGCAACTGCAACTGCAACTGCAACTGCAACTGCCTAACGCAAAGAACGCAAGGACGCAAAGGCGCAAAGGATTCCGGAAGCAATCCGGCAGCGCTGCGCGAGGCGCCGATGAACAGTTTTTTGTAAAGGTCGTCTCGCTACCACATCAGCTGCGTGGTCCGAGCCGACCTTTTTCTTTCCGGCAAGCCCTCGCAATCCCGAAAGCTCCTGCAGTTCCAAAAGCCTTTGCAGTTCTTTGCGCCTTTGCGTCCTTGCACCCTTTGCGTTAACGCCGTTGCTCTTGCTCTTGCTCTTGCTCTTGCTCTTGCTCTTGCCGTCGCCGTCACGCGAGCACCGCGACAACGGCCAGCGGCCAGCGGCCGGCGTGTCAAACGGGCACCTGAACCACTGCGTCGCCCGTGACGACGTTCTTGCCGCGCGCATTGCGGATCGTCGTGGCCAGTGTCAGTCGACGCTTTGCCTCGTCGATTGCGGTGATCTCGACCCGCGCAGTGACCGTCTCTCCGATTTTCACCGGCCGCAGAAAGCTCAGGGTCTGGTTGAGATAGATCGCGCCCGGCCCTGGCAGTTGCATCGCGAGCACCGTCGAGAGCAGGCTTGCCGTCAGCATGCCGTGCACGATCCGCGCGCCAAATGCCGAAGCGGCGGCCGCAGCGTCGTCGACATGCACCGGATTGTAATCGCCGGTGAGTTGCGCAAACGCCATCACGTCGGCGTCGCTCAGGGTGCGGGTCAACTCGGCCGACTGACCTACGCTGAAACGTTCGATCGACACGGTGCCGGACTCCATCGTTTGCATGGTCGCGAAACGCCGTGCGCGCGCTCAGCGGGTTTGGGCAGGAGTGCCGGCCACCAGGATCGTGCCCGTTGGTTGTGGCGAGCCCCCCTCCGGCTCTTCGGTGATCGCGATCGCGGCCAGATCTGCCTCGGCCAGCGCGTAGGTCGCCTGCACCACCGCCCGGCCCTGCGCATCGGTGTTGAACGTACCAGCGCTGATCTTCTCCGCCCTGGCGGTCACCAGCCAGAGTTGATAGGTGCGTCCGGCCGGCACCGGCTGCAGGTCATGTGTGATCAGCGTCCAGCGGTTCGAGAGGCGATCCCAGAACATTCTCGCGCCGGGCGCGAGCCGCGCGGTCGATGCCAGTTCGACGACGCGCACCTGCGCGCCCGTCATCGCTGCCACCAGACTGTCACGGCTCGCCAGTTGCCCGGAGAGCTGCGTCGCTGACGCCGTGGCCGAGCTGAGTGCCGCACGCGCGGCATCACGTTGCGCGGTCAGCTCACTGTTCGTGCGTAGCTGCGCGAGCGCAATACCGATGCTGGCGGCGGCCGCCATCCATGGAAGCACCTGCAACGCAGGGTTGCGCCGCTGGCCCGGGACGACGCGTTGATGTTTCTCCGGTAACACCTCACGCGGTTCGAGGTGGAGCGGTGGTGCCGTCGTCGCCCCCGGAACGGACGTCGCTGCGCGCTCTGCTCCGGCATCGGAAGTGCCGGTAGCGTCGGACACCGCGCTGGCGGTTGCCCGTGACACGAGACGATCGCGCATCGCACTCTTCTTCGCACCATCCATCGCGGCCGCAGGCACCGCGGACGACATCGCGCCCGCCGCTCCGCGCAGCGAGGCCAACTCCGCCTGACAGGCGGGCGACGTCTGCACGAATGCCAACAGCACCGCCGCCTCGTCGGGCGCCAGCAATCCGAGCGCCAGTTCCGGCAACATCGCGAAGGCTTCGTCGTGTGTGAGTGGAATCGTCATGACGTCAACTCCTCGCGCAGCACCGAGAGCGTGTCGCGCAGTTTTCGCAACGCCAGTCGAGCGCGAGTCTTGATGGTGCCCAGCGGTTGCGACAGGCGATCCGCGATCTCGGTTTGACTCAATCCCTCGAAGTACGCCAGTTCGAGCACGGTGCGCTGTTCTGGTGGCAGCGTATCGAGCGCGGCAACCACGCGCCCGGCCCGCTCATTCGTGTTCAGGTCGGAGAGTGGATCGCCAATGGCCGGTTCGTTCGCGAAGACCGAATCATCGGCCGCCAGGTCGTCGCGCCGCCGCCGGATGGTACGCAGACGGTCGAGCGCGCGACTCCGGGCGATGGCGAGCAGCCACGCGCCGGGCGTGCCACGGTCACCCGTGTAGCGCCCCGCCTGCTGCCACCCCTGCCAGAACACAGCCTCCACCACTTCCTCCGCTTCGGCTTCGTCACGTACGATGCGTACGACGAGAGCGTGAACGCCATCGGACCACCGATCATAGAGTGCGCCGAGTGCCGACTCGTCACCCTGTGCCATCCGCAGAATGATCGCAACGTCGCCCGCCGCATCCTCCGAGAGGCGCGTCCGCAGCGCCCACGCAGGCATGCTGCGCGGTGCTGGTTGGCTGGTGTCAGAATCAGACTCTGGCATGAATTCTACGCGAAGCAGCGGTGATCGGATCTCGAAGCACAGGCGACCATGATGGGTGAGGCGACTGTCGCTCCGGGCACGCCAATGCCCAGTAACGTACATGAGGCGCGCAAGCGGGCGGTGGTCGAGCGTTCCGTTACGGCGTGGCGCAGGTTAGCCTGCCGGAACCATGACAGCCCGGCCACACTCGTCCGCATACCAGTCACGCCACCAGTCCGGATTCGGATTGCCGGCGCGCGCACGATGAAGCAACGCGCGGTCAGGCGCGGACTCGATCGCGCCATCTCGGGCTTCTTCACCTGGCGCACGGCGCTCGACATCCGGCAGCACGAGCCCTGGATCATCTTGTCCGATCAACACAAGGGGGCAGGTGATCACGCCGACGAATTCGTCCGCTGTGTGCCGACCTACCTCTCAGCCCTTGCACACTACAATGCCGCCGGCTTCCGCCTCGTGCTGCTTGGCGACGTCGAGGAGCTCTGGGAAAACAGCTATCGCGAGGTGACGAAAGCCCACCGCAACGTGCTGGAGTCTGAAGCGGCCTTCGGTACACACCGATATCTGCGCATCTGGGGCAACCACGACGATCGGTGGATGGAGGAGATGCTGGTCGCGATCGAATTGCGCCCCTACGCCCCGGGCATCGGGTTGCGCCGTGTCTGGGAGGGGTGTCGGATCAGCGTCCGCGATGGCGACCAGAAGATTGGTACCCTGTTCATGACGCATGGGCATCAGGGCACGGCCGGCTCCGACCGCTTTGCCTTCGTGTCACGCGTGGCTTTGGTGGTCTATCGCTGGCTGCAGAACCGGTTCGGCGTCGGCTGGTTTGGCGGGGTGGACCTGCCGTCGCAGGACGCGGCGCTGCGGGGTGAGCACGACGTGATGATGTACAACTGGGCCGTGAACCAGGAAAAGATGATGCTGATCGTCGGCCACACGCACAAACCCGTGTGGGCGGGACGAACGAAGGAGAACCAGCACGAGCCGGGGAGCCTTCCGGCGTATTTCAATACCGGCTGCTGCAAGTTCGACGACGGCGACATCACGGGCATCGAGATCCAGGATGGCGTCCTGCGGCTGATCCGCTGGAAGACGACCGCTGCCGGCCCACTCCGAACGGTGCTCCGGGAAGCTCGGCTCGTCGACCTCTTTAACGAGCTTCCTGGTGGACCGGGAACGCCGGTAACTGCATAACGCAAAGCGGCAAAGGCGCAAGACGGCGACCGCCCGATCGGCGAGGGCGCGCCGCGTTACCGGGGGAGGTAGTTTTCCGGCATGACGCCCCCCAAAGACCCGAAGAAGCCGAAGTTCGACTCCAAGCGTGCGTGGGCCGAGGCCCGCGCCCTGATCTGGACGTATCGCCGGTCGGTCGGCATCGGCATGGGGCTCATGCTGATCAGCAGGGCCGCCGGGCTGGTGCTCCCCGCCAGCTCGAAGTACCTGATCGACGAGGTCCTCGGCAACAAGAACGCGGACTTGCTCCCGAAGCTGGCGGCGGCGGCATTCGTCGCGACGGTGATTCAGGCGATCACCTCATATGCGTTGTCGCAGGTGGTCAGTGTCGCCGCTCAGCAGGCGATCGCGAAGCTCCGCGAGGATGTGCAGGCGCATCTCATCCGGTTGCCGGTACGATTCTTCGACAGCACCAAGAGTGGCGTGCTGGTGAGCCGGGTGATGAACGATCCCGAAGGGATCCGGAACCTCGTCGGCACCGGCATCATCCAGCTGGTTGGCGGACTGTTGACCGCCTCCGTCGCGGTCGGCGTCCTGTTCTACCTGAACTGGCAGTTGACCCTGGCGACGGTCGTCTTTCTGTCGATCTTCGGCGTCGGCATGTCGATCGCCTTCAAGCGCCTGCGTCCGATCTTCCGCGAGCGGAGCGTGATCACCGCCGATGTCACCGGTCGCCTCACGGAAACGATCGGTGGTATCCGCATCGTGAAGGTCTACACCGCCGAAACGCGCGAGCGCGAGGTGTTTGCCAAGGGTGTCGACCGCCTGTTCAAGAACATTGCGGCGACGATCACCGGCACATCGGCCACCGCCGCGTTGTCGGTCGCCATCATCGGGGCGCTCGGTGTGCTGCTGATGATGATCGGCGGCCGCGATGTGCTCGCCGGTCGGATGACGGTTGGCTCGCTGGTGCAGTATGTCTTCTTCATCGGCCTCGTCGCCGCGCCCCTGGTGAGCATCGCCAGCATCGGCACGCAGCTGACGGAAGCGCTGGCCGGGCTGGATCGTATTCGTGAATTGCGCGACATGAAGACCGAGGATCAGGAGGACGCCAGCAAGCAGTCGGTGCCGGTGGTGAAGGGCAGCGTGCGGTTTGACGATGTATGGTTCGAGTATGAGCCGGGCGTGCCCGTGCTGAAGGGGGTGAGCTTCGACGCGCCGGCCGGCACCACGACGGCGCTGGTCGGCAGCAGCGGCGGCGGCAAGAGCACGCTGATCTCACTGGTGATGGCCTTTGCCGGACCGGTGAAGGGCCAGATCCTGATCGACGGCACGCCCTTGTCCGATCTCAAGCTGCATGAGTATCGCAAGCACCTGGGCGTCGTGCTGCAGGACAACTTCCTGTTCGACGGCACCGTGCGGGAGAACATCGCCTTCACTCGTCCTGACGCCACCAGGGAGAGTGTCGAGGACGTCGCGAAGATTGCCTATGTCGACGAGTTCGTGAGCCGTTTCCCCGACGGCTTCGACACCATCGTCGGCGAGCGTGGCGTGAAGCTGAGCGGCGGTCAGCGCCAGCGTGTGGCGATTGCGCGCGCGATCCTGGCGGATCCGCGGATCCTGATCCTGGATGAAGCGACATCGGCGCTCGACTCGGAGAGTGAGCAGCTGATTCAGGAAGGGCTGCGTCGCCTACGCTCGGGTCGCACGACGTTCGTGATCGCGCACCGGCTCAGCACCATCACGTCGGCCGACCAGATCCTCGTGCTGGAGCACGGCGCGATCGTGGAGCGTGGAACGCATCGTGAGCTGCTGGCGCTGGGCGGGCGGTACAAGGAGTTGTACGAGCGGCAGTATCACATCGAGTCGGATCGGTTCATCAATCCGGGCGAGGATCCGAGTGCGATGGTGGCCGCGGCTTCCGTCAAGTAGGAGCACGGTGGCGAGTCTCCGTGATCCCTGAACCGACTGCGGCGCAACCGCTACCGCCGTCCTTCGCGCCTCAACGCGAGAATTGCCTCGAGTTCGATGAGATGTTCGAGGTCTTTCTTCCGACGAACCGCCTGCTTCGACGCGATCAAGGCTTCGAGCGTCAGGGTCCGGAATTCGACGTCGCCGATCTGTACTGGCTCAGACTTCGCAAATGCTGCACGATAGTCGCCGACCCCTGGCACCTGATCGAGTAGATCGATCGCGCCCATCGACGACGTGAGCGTGAGGATCGGCGTCGTCCGAAACGTGCGCGCATCCAGCACGAAGGGGAGTTCCGGCTCCACTCCCCGCAGGTATGCCTTCCACTCCGACAGTAGCGTCACGAGTCGCTCGACGTTGTCTGGCGCCGCATCGTAGCAGAGATCGAGATCGTTGGTGAACCGCGCCGACCCGTGAACCGTGGCAGCAACGCCTCCAACGAGCACGAACCGGATTCCGCGTGCCACCAGCGCTGCCAACATGGCTTCGAACATGCCCTACCTCACGTGGACAGTGCGCGACGATCGGCTCGTCGAACGCCTCGGGAGAACTGCCCCATCGCATCGAGCTGACGGATTCGCTCGGCGGCCGTCTTGCCGAGATTGTCGCGAATGAGCGAGAGATCGAGCCCCCAGTCTTCCGCGGCACGCAGGGCACCGATCCGTCGCGTACGCGGTCGCCCACGTGCGCGAGGGGCGAACGACTCGCGCAGCTCAGCCTGGCGCACATGAAACGACGAGAGCAGACGATACACATCGACCGTCAGCGCAGCGTCATCGTCGTCTGCCAACTGCACCGTGACGCGCGATGACGCCGCCCACGGTGCGCGCAACGCGCGCCGCGCGAACGCCAGCGACTCGGCCATCGGCACCGCCGTCGCTGCATGCACGGCTCGTGCGATCGTCAGGTGCCGCGCCATCTCGGTCGTGTACCGTCCGTCGGCATTGAGCGCCCGGAGAGTGTTGAGCACCCATTTGGGACGCACACCGAGCAGCCGGGAGAATTCCGCCAGTGTCATTAATTAAGTCTAGCAGGTAGATGTATTTGCTGGCCCTTCCCCTGCTCGCGGGTGAATACCGCTCAACCGTTCCCTCGGGAGCGACGGCGAGGACTGGGGTTCTTGTGGCCTGATCAAAAGGCCAAGGGGTGACGAGACCACCTCCGAGCGCAATACGCTGGACTGACCGGATGCGCATGTGGCTGGCAGTCGTCGGCTGCACCCGAGTACCTTCGCTCACTGCCTGTAGCCTGACCTTCGTGCTCTCTCGGAGTCTCTCGATGCGCCTGATCGTGTGGGGTGTTGTGCTGGCATGTGCCGCGGTGGCCTGTGCGCCGAAGGATGCGAAGGCGCCGGACACGGCGCAGGTCGCGGCTGCCGTGACGCGCGACTCGGTGAAGGAGGGGTTCATCCAGGTCCCCGGCGGCAAGGTCTGGTACCGCATCGTCGGCGTGAACAAGCCCGGCATTCCGTTGCTCACGCTGCATGGTGGCCCCGGGATGCCGAGCTACTACCTGTCGCCGCTGGCCGAGCTGGCGAACGAGCGGCCGGTGATCTTCTTCGACCAACTCGGATGCGGGCGCAGCGACCATCCCAACGACACCACCCTCTGGACCATCCCGCGCTTCGTGCAGGAGGTGCAGGCGGTGCGCGAGGCGCTCGGCTACAAGGAGGTGCACCTGCTCGGCCACAGTTGGGGCACGCTGCTGGCCTTCGAGTACCTGCTTACCAAGCCGACGGGTGTGAAGAGCGTGATCATGTCCGGCCCCGCGATCAGCATCGTCCGATTCCGGCACGATGTGGACAGCATGATCGCGATGCTCCCCGACTCATTGATCCGCGCGATTCGCACCAACGAGAAGGCCGGTACCACCACCGCACCGGCGTATCTCGCCGCCAGCCAGGTGTTCTACGACCGCCACGTGATCCGCACCAGGCCGATACCGGCGGATGTCGAGAGCACCTTCAAGTATCTCGGTACGCAGGTCTACAACACGATGAACGGGCCGACGGAGTTCACCGTGGTCGGGTCGTTCAAGGATTACGATGGCACGCCGCGGCTGGGTGAGTTGTCGCTGCCGGTGCTGTGGATGGCTGGCGAGCATGACGAGACGTCACCGGCGGCGGCGAAGGATTTCCAGCGGATGGTGAAGGGGAGTGAGTATGCGGAGCTGAAGGGGGCGGGTCACCTGACGATGTGGGATGCGCGGGCGGAGTACCTCTCCGCGGTACGGACGTTCCTCAGGGCGAAAGAGCGGTGAACGGGGGAGGTAAACAGCTGAACTGAGGCAGTCTGCGGCCCGACTCATGGCTCGGGCGCTTGTCTGTCGGAGCCCCCTGTATATTCTCGATGCAGGTGCAGTACGTCGCGATTTGACCGGCCAGCTTGTGGCGCGACGCTAAACAAGACCACTAAAGCGACCAACGGCATACCGTGGCCAAACGGTGTGCCCCCCTGCGCCAGTCGGCGCGGAGGATGCTCCATGATCACCGCTTTTGCGCCAAAGCGCGCCACCTCGCCGCGCACGCGCAACGCCGTGCCGGCCACCGCCCCGGCCATCGCCCCGGCCATCGCC
>ENA-ORBV01004362-ORBV01004362.1-microbial-mat-metagenome-genome-assembly--contig:-NODE-4362-length-27235-cov-4.598461_pt1 | contig 27235 bp, 27 predicted proteins | sample MGYA00237777_ERZ505514 | MGnify/ENA primary metagenome ERZ505514 (study PRJEB26160, sample SAMN06269048) | microbial mat metagenome | isolation source: Oligotrophic lake microbial mat | place...
CCACGGCACGACGTTATAGATGATGACCGGCAGGCCGGTCTCGCCGGTGACCGCCCGGAAATGCTCGATCATGGAGTCGTCGTCTGGCCGGAACAGGTAGTGCACGGGTGTGACCTGCAAGGCTGCGACCTTCATGTCGCGCACCGCCTTGCCCCGCATGATTGCGGCACGGGTGCTGTCGACGATCACGCCGGCAACGACCGGGACCCGGGCGGCCGCCGCGTCGCACGTGGCGGCAATCAGGTCGCGATACTCGCCCGCCTCCAGGGCGTGGCCCTCGCCGGTACTGCCGCCGGCCGCGAGACCATGCCCGCCCTCGCCGATCAGCCAGTCGACCTGTGGCTTCACGAGTTTCAGGTCCAGCTCGCCGTCGCTTCGGAACGGCGTCGTCATCGGCGGAATGATTCCCATTAGATCCATCGGCGTCCTCACCATGTGTCTATATTGGGCCGCTTCTTGCCCTCGCGCGCCGGCCGCGGCGCGGCACCCAGCAGCGCGGTCGCGATCCAGCGCCGTGAATCGGCGGGATCGATGACCTCGTCGACCTCGAAGTAGGTGGCGGTGCTGAGCGCCTTACCGCGCGCATAGGCGGCGGCCACCATCTCGTCGAACAGGGCACGCCGTTCGGCCGGATCGGCGATGGCTTCCAGTTCCTTGCGGTAGCCCAGCTTGACCGCACCCTCCAGGCCCATGCCGCCGAACTCGCCGGTCGGCCAGCTGAGCGCGAAAGTGGGGGCATGGAACGATCCGCCGGCCATCGCCTGGGCGCCCAGCCCATAGGCCTTGCGCAGCACGATGGTGCCGAACGGCACCGTGAGGTTGGCGCCGGTCACGAACAACCGGGAGCAATGGCGGACGAGCGCGGTCTTCTCGACCTCCGGCCCCACCATCATGCCGGGCGTATCGCACAGGAACAGGATCGGAATGTCGAAGGCGTCGCAGAGCTGCAGGAAGCGCGCCGCCTTGTCCGAGCCGTCGGAGTCGATGGCGCCGGCAAGATGGGTCGGATTGTTGGCGACGATGCCGAGCGGCTTGCCTTCTATGCGGGCGAAGGCCGTCACCATGCCCAGCCCGAAGGCGCGCCGCAGTTCCAGCACGGAATCCTCGTCGCATAGCGTCGCGATCACGTCGCGCACGTCGTAGACGCGCAGCCGGTTCTCTGGAATGACCCGGCGCAGCAACCGCTGGTCGGCGGCCCGCCATTCCGGCAGCGCGCCCTGGAAGAGGACAGGTACTTCTTGGCGACCGCGACCGCCTCGGCCTCGTCCTCGACCGCGATGTCGACGACGCCGTTGGGCACCTGCACGCTCATCGGGCCCACTTCCTCGGGCGAGAAGACACCGAGATTGCCGCCCTCGATCATGGCCGGACCGCCCATGCCGATCGACGAATTCTTCGTGGCGATCACCACGTCGCAGCAACCGAGGATGGCGGCATTGCCGGCAAAGCAGCGGCCGGAGTTGATGCCGACCAGGGGCGCTACGCCGCTCAGGCGCCCGAAGATGTGGAAGGCCATGGTGTTGAGGCCGGCCACCGATTGCACGTCGATGTCGCCCGGTCGACCGCCGCCGCCCTCGGTGAAGAATACCAGCGGGATGCGCTGCTTCTCCACGATCTCGAACAGCCGGTCCTTCTTGTGGTGGTTGTTCTTGCCCTGGGTGCCGGCCAGCACGGTGTAGTCGTAGTGGGCCACGGCGACGCGGCTCCGTTCCGGTCCGAACAGCGCGCCGTTGACCCGGCCGATACCGGTAATCAGCCCGTCGGCCGGCGTCTTCTCGATCAGGTCCTCGATCGTGCGCCGCGTGCGCTGGCTTGCGATGGCGAAGGCGCCATACTCGACGAAGCTGCCGGGATCGACCAGGTCGTCCAGGTTCTGCCGCGCCGTGCGCTGATTGGTCTTGCGCCGGCGCGCCACCGCCTCGGGCCGCTTCCCGTCGAGCGTCGTCGCTCGGCGCTCAAAATATTCCGCGAGGTCGGGACGGACATGGTCGAGATCGATCTTCTCCTCGACCGCCGCACCCTTCACCTCGACGTCGGCCTCTTCGACGAACAGCAGCGCATGGCCCTCGTAAATCGTCTCACCGGCCTCGACCGCGATCCGCCGCACATAGCCGCGCGCCGGGCTCTTGATCTCGTGCTGCATCTTCATGGCGTCCATGACCAGCAGCGGCTGGCCTGCCGCCACCGCGTCGCCCTCGGCCACGGCAATGCTGACGATCGTGCCCTGCATCGGCGAAATCACCGGAACACCTTCTTCCGGACCGCGAGCCTCTGGCTCGCTCATGAGCGAGCCAGAGGCTCGCGGTCCGGAAGACTTGCCGAAGCTCAGCACCGCCAGCGGATCCACGGCATCGACACGCGCCCCGGCCTGCCGTCCGCCGGGCGTGGCTGCCGCTACCGCGGGGAAATAGAGACCCGATTGCGGGCGGGCCGCCGCCTCGACCAGCCCCCCGGCCTGTTCGTCGACGAAGCGCGTATGCACCCGGTCGGCGCGGAAATCGGGATGGGCGAGCAGCGCCCGCAGGAAGGCGATGTTGGAGGGCGCGCCCTCCAGCCGGAACGCCGCCAGAGCCCGCTCGGCACGCGCCAGGGCATCGCCGAAATCCGGCGATGGCGCATGCACGATCACCTTGGCCAGCAACGAGTCGAAATTGGGATTGGTGCGATAGCCTGCGTAACCGTAGGTGTCGACGCGCACGCCCGGCCCCGAGGGCGGCTCGAACACGGTGAGCGTGCCGCCGCCGGGCTTGGCCGAACCATCCGCCGTCATGGTCTCCATGTTGACGCGCAGCTGGATGGCATGGCCGCGCGGCGCCAGGCCCGTCACGCCGGCCTCATCGAGCGACGCACCGCCCGCCAGCCGTAACTGCGCCTTGACCAGATCGACGCCCCACACTTCCTCGGTCACGGTGTGCTCGACCTGCAGGCGCGGATTGGCCTCGATGAAGCAGAAGAAATCCTTTGCCGCATCGTCGACCAGGAATTCGAAGGTGCCGAGGCTCCGGTAGTTCACGGCCTTGGCCATGGTGACGGCCGACTCGACGATCTTCCGGCGCATGTCGTCGGCCAGGTTGGGACTGGGCGCCAGTTCGACGATCTTCTGGCTGCGGCGCTGGATCGTGCATTCGCGCTCGCCGAGCGCCACGATGCCACCGGCGCCGTCGCCCACGATCTGGACCTCGATGTGGCGGGCCCGGGCGACCAGCCGCTCGGCATAAAGATCGCCGTTGCCGAACGCGGCCTTGGCCTCCGCCGAGGCGCGCGTGAAGGCGTCCGCGATGTCGCCCTCGGCAGTCACGATGCGCATGCCGCGTCCGCCGCCGCCCGCGATGGCTTTGATGACGATGCCCGACTTGCCGTGCCCCGACTTGCCGTGCTTCGCGAAGAACGCCTTGACGCCCGCGACGTCGGTCGCGCCATCGGTGCCCGACAGCACCGGCGCCCTGTTCTTGCCGGCATGCGCCCGGGCCCGGGCCTTGTCGCCAAACAGTTCGAGCTGTTCCGGTGTCGGGCCGACAAAGACAAGCCCGGCGTCGGCGCAGGCACGCGCCAGGGCGGCGTTCTCGGACAGGAAACCGTAGCCCGGATGGAGGCTGTCGCAGCCCGCCGCACGGGCCGCCGCGATCACGCCCGCGATATCGAGATAGGCTGCCGCGCCTCGGCCGTTTAGCGCCTGGACCTCGTCGACCCGTCGGACATGCAGGGAGGCGGCGTCGTCCTCGGAGTGGATACCGACCGTGGCGATGCCGAGTTCGGCGGCGGCCTGGGCGATGCGGATGGCGATTTCGCCGCGATTGGCAATCAGGAGTTTCTTGAGCATGGCACCGACTATCGAGGTAAAACCGACCTATGTCGAAACGCCTGCTGATTGTGGCCCACGCCCCGTCGGAGAACACCCTCTCCCTGCGAACGGCCGTGGAACGCGGCGCGCTGGGCGAAACAGGCCTCGAAGTCCGGGTCGTGGCGCCGCTGCAGGCCGGCCCCGACGACGTGCTGGCCGCCCAGGCGATCATCCTGGGGACGACCGAGAACCTGGGTTACATGAGCGGCGCGCTGAAGGACTTCTTCGACCGCAGCTACAACCCCTGCCTGGAAAAGACCCAGGGCCTGCCCTACGCGCTCTATATCCGCGCCGGCAGCGACGGCACGGGCACGCGCCGCGGCGTCGAGACGATCACCACTGGCCTGCGCTGGCGCGCGGTGCAGGAGCCGCTGATCTTCAAGGGCGCCTGGCAACCGGCCTTCGTCGGGCAATGCGAGGAACTGGGGGCAGCGATGGCGGCGGGCCTCGCCGCCGGCATCTTCTGACTAGTGGGCGGTCCAGCCACCGTCGACGACGAGACCTGCGCCCGTCATGAAGCTCGCATCGTCGGACGCCAGGAACACGATGCCCTTGGCGATGTCGGCAGCGACGCCCAGCCGGCCTATGGGATGGAGGCCCAGCGTGGCCTGGCGCGCCTTCTCCGTGTCGTTGGTGCCCTGCTGCTGGGCGCGCATCACGAAGGTCTTCTCGCCCATGTCGGTCTCGATCAGGCCGGGATGGATCGAGTTGACGCGGATGCCGTAACCCTTGCGGCCGAACTCCAGCGCCGTCGATTTGGTGAACAGCGTCACGCCGCCCTTGGTCAGGGAATAGAGCGGATCGAGCTGTGAGCCCACCAGGCCCGCGATCGAGGCGAGATTGACGATGTTGCCCTTGGTCTTCTTGAGATGCGGCAGCGCCGCGCGCGTGCCCAGCACGACGCCGGTCAGGTTCACGGCGACCAGCTTGTGCCAGTCGTCGAGGCTCGCCTCCTCGACGCCCTTGCCGTTGAAGATGCCGGCATTGTTCACCAGCACGTCGATCTTGCCGAACTTCTTGGCCGTGGCGTCCATCGCCTCGGCCCAGCTCACCTCGCTGGTGACATCGAGATGCACGTAAATCGCGCTCTCGCCGATCTCCTTCGCCGTCTGCCTGCCGCGCTCGTCGAGCACGTCACCGATCGCCACCTTGGCGCCGGCGCTCACCATCAGCTTCGCCGTCTCCGCTCCGATGCCACGCGCCGCGCCTGACAGAAAGGCGACCTTGCCGTCCAGCCTGTTCATCCATTCCTCCCGATTTCTCTCGATTTGCGCCTGTCCTGTTTGCAGCTATGCTGCCGCCAGAACAACAAAAGAAGATTAGGGAGGGCCGCCAGGCATGCGCCAGGGTCGGCTGATCGCGACGGGTGCGATGCTGGCGTTCTGCCTGTTCGCACTCTGGCAGTCTCTGCTGCTGTCGTTGACGGACCGCCTGGGCCCTGGCCCGGGCTTTTTTCCGTTCTGGCTGGCGTTGATCGGGACGGTGCTCGCCGTCGCGCTGCTTTTCACCACGTTCCGCGAGCCGGCCGACCCAGCCGACGCCGAGGTTCGCATCCTGCCGCAGGGCCCGGGCGTCAGGCGTTGGCTCGCCATCGTCGTCCTGGTGGCCGCCACGGCCGTGGCCATGGAGGTCATAGGCTTCCGCCTCGCCATGCTGGCCTTCAACGCTGCCCTGGTGATCGCACTCGGCGAGCGGCGCTGGTGGCTGATCGGCGTGTTCGCCATCGGTGGCAGCTTCGGCGTGCACTACATCTTCACCCGCTGGCTGGACGTGCTCCTGCCGGACGGCCTGATCTGGGGTTAGGCGATGGATGCGCTCAACCACCTGCTGGCAGGCTTTGCCGCAGCCCTGAGTTTCAAATACCTGATGTTCGCGCTGGTCGGCTGCGTGCTGGGCACCCTGATCGGCGTGCTGCCCGGCCTGGGACCAGCCGCGGGCACGGCCATCCTGATCCCGCTGACCTTCAGCCTCGACGCGACCGGCGCCATCATCATGCTGTGCGCCATCTACTACGGCGCGATGTATGGCGGCACCATCACCTCCGTGCTGCTCAACGTTCCCGGCGAGGCGGCGTCGGTCGTGACCTGCATCGACGGCTACCAGATGGCGTTGCAGGGCCGGGCGGGAACGGCGCTCGCCATTGCCGCCATCGGCTCGTTCGTCGGCGGCACGCTCGCCACCGTCGCCCTGGTCATGGTGGCCACGCCGCTGGCCACGCTGGCGCTCAAGTTCGGGCCGGTCGAGTTCTTCGCCCTCATGGTGGCTGGCCTCTGCCTGGTCGTGGGGCTGGCCGGAAAGAACATGCTGGCCGCCCTCCTCATGACGGTGATCGGCCTGCTGTTCGCCATGATCGGCGTCGACCCGGTGCGCGGCGCGCCGCGCTTCACCTTCGGCGTCGAGGAGCTTTACGACGGCATCGGTTTCGTGCCGGTCGTCATGGGACTGTTCGGCGTCGCCGAACTCCTGCTGGCCGCCGAACAGCGCCAGGCACGCATCATCCAGGCCAACCTCAACAAGTGGATGCCGACGAAGGAAGAGCGCCGCGCGTCCGTCGGCGCCATCGGTCGCGGCACGGTGGTCGGCTTCGTGCTCGGACTGATTCCTGGCGTCGGCGCCATCGTGCCCACCTTCATGGCTTACGTGATCGAAAAGCGCGTCTCCAAGACGCCGGAGCGCTTCGGCAAGGGCGCGATCGAGGGCGTGGCCTCGGCCGAGACGGCCAACAACGCCTACGCCAACGCCGCGATGGTGCCGCTGCTGGCGCTCGGCATCCCGAGTTCGCCGACCATCGCCGTCCTGATGGGCGCCTTCATCATCAACGGCATCACCCCGGGGCCCTTCCTGTTTCAGGAGCAGCCGACCCTCGTCTGGACGGTGATCGCGAGCTTCTTCGTCGGCAACGCGCTGTTGCTGATCCTCAACCTGCCGCTGGTCGGCCTGTGGGCCAAGCTGCTGAAGATTCCCTTCAGCTACATGTGCACCGGCGTGCTGATCTTCTGCATCATCGGCGCCTACGGGTTGAAGCAGAGCATGTTCGACGTCTGGGTGATGCTGGGTTTCGGCATCATCGGCTACCTGCTGCGTAAGCTCGACTTCCCGATCGCACCGGCCATCCTGGCGCTGATCCTGGGACCGATGATGGAGAAATCCCTGCGCACGACGCTGGAAATCTCCGGCGGCAGCTTCGCCATCTTCCTTGAGCGGCCGGTGGCGCTCGTGCTGCTGACAGTACCGGTGATCGTGCTGGGCGCCCTCTTGCTACGGCCGAAGACGTTCTCCAAGCTCCGGGAAAGCGACGTGGACTAACCAACGACCGCATTGTTCTAGGGAGGAAATAATGATCATTCGCCGCCGTACCCTGTTGGCCGCCTCGGCGGCCACCGCCGCCACCATCGCAAGCCCCGCAATTGCCCAGAACTATCCACGCCGCCCCGTGCAGCTCGTCGTCGCCTTCGCGGCCGGCGGCAGTACCGACGTCGGCGCGCGCATCCTGGCGGCAGCCGCAGAAAAGGACCTCGGCCAGACGATCACCGTGGTCAACAAGCCCGGTGCCGGCGGCCAGATCGGCTTCACCGAAATCGCCCGCGCCAAGCCCGATGGCTACACGCTGGGTTTCCTCAATCTGCCCGCCGTGAACACCATCATTCTCGACCCCGAGCGCAAGGCTGCGTTCAACGTCGACAGCTTCATCCCGATAATCAACCAGGTGCTCGATCCCGGTCTGATCTGGGTGAAGGCCGACAGCCCCTACAAGACGCTGGCTGACCTGACCGAGGCAGCCAAGAAGACGCCGGGCAAGATAAGTGTCTGCACGACCGGTATCCTGAGCGACGATCATCTCGCCATCTTGATGGTGCAGGAAGCCGCGAAGTGCGAATTCCGCATTGTCCATTTCGACAGCGGCACCCAGCAGCTCGCCGGCGTGCTGGGCGGCCACGTCGACGTGGCCTTCGACAATGTCGGCAGCGTGTTCAAGCGCGTGCAGTCGGGCGAGGTGCGCGGCCTTGCCGTCACCGACGTCGAGCGCTCGAAGTTCCTGCCCCAGGTGCCCTGCACCAAGGAGCTGGGCCTTACCACGGTGATCTCATCCTCCACACGCGGCGTCGGCGCGCCCAAGGGCACGCCGGCCGACGTCGTCAAGGCTATCGAGACCGCCTTCCTGAAGGCGATCAACAGCGCCGAGATGAAGGAGAAGATGGACGCCGTCGGCCTCGCGCTGAAGCCGATGGTCGGCGCCGAGTACGCCAAGTACTACGCCGACACCCAGGCCCAGGCGAAGAAGTACACGGAGTGGGCGCTTAAGATGCGCTAGCGCATTTTAAGCGCCGGCGGGCGTCAGTGCTTGTCATCAAGCACGAGAGCCCGCTCGCTTCAGAAGAGGCAAGAACCTACTTCTTGCCCAACTGATTAAAAGGAATGTCCTTGTCGACGCGGATGTCGGCCGGGAGCCCGAGCACGCGCTCGGCCACGATGTTGCGCAAGATCTCGTCGGTGCCGCCGGCGATGCGGAAGCCGGCGCCGGCGATCCACTGCGCCTGGAAGCCCGCGGCGAAGGGCACATCTTCTTTCATGACGCCGGCATGGCCCATCAGTTCCATGGCAAAGGCGCCCAGGTCCTGCATCTTGGGCGCCGCCACGATCTTGATGATCGAGGATTCCGGGCCCGGCGTCTGGCCCTTGGAGAGCGCCGTCAGCGTGCGATAGCGCGTGAGCTTCAGCCCCTGCTGCTGGACGTACCATTCGGCGATCTTGCCGCGGACCTGCTGGTTGCGGATGGCCGGGCCGTCCTCGAGATCGGTGTCGCGCGCCAGCTCCATCAGCTCGTCGATATCGAGGCCGCCTGACGGCAGGCCGACCGCGAGGCGCTCGTTCATCAGCGTGGTGAGGGCGGCCTTCCAGCCCTCGCCGACCTTGCCCAGCCGCTGGCTGTCGGGGATGCGCACGTCGGTGAAGAACACTTCGTTGAAGTTGGCGCCGCCCGACATCTGCTTGATCGGCCGCACGTCCACGCCGGGCGTCTTCATGTCGAGGAAGAACATGGTAAGGCCGGCGTGCTTGGGCACGTTGGGATCGGTGCGGGTGATGACAATGCCGAAATCGCAATAGTGCGCGCCCGACGTCCAGACCTTTTGGCCGTTGATCACCCAGCCCCCGCCGTCACGCTCCGCCTTGGTGCGGATGCCGGCCACGTCCGATCCGGCGGCGGGCTCGGAGAAGAGCTGGCACCAGACTTCCTGGCCATGCAGCGCGGGCTTCACGTAACGGGCGAGCTGCTCGGGCTTGGCGTAGGCCATCATGGTGGGGATGCACATGCCGAGGCCGATGTCGAAGAAGCCGAGGGGCACGAGATAGTCGGCCTCCTCCTGCTGGTAGATCACCTGCAGGATCGGCGAGGCGCCGCGGCCGCCGAACTCCTGGGGCCAGGTGATCCGGGCGTAGCCGGCCTTGGCCTTCTTGTCCTGCCACTCCTTGGCTTTCTTGAGCAGCTCGGGATCGTCGTTGCGCGCGCGGAAGCTCTGCTTGTCGTCGCTCTTGCGCGTGGCGTTGGCGTCGAGCCAGGTGCGGACTTCCTTGCGGAAAGCGGCTTCTTCTGCGGTGTCGTTGAAATCCATGTTCCTGCCCTCCCCTAAGCCGCGTTCTTCTGCTCGAGGCGCGTCACCAGCTTGTCTTTCCACGCCATCGGCCCGCCGATCGAGAGCGCCATCAGGCGCGAGCGGCGATAGTGGAACTGTGTGTCGGCCTCCCAGGTGAAGCCGATGCCGCCGTGCGTCTGGATATTCTCCTTGGCGGCGAAATCGTAGGCGTCGGTGGCGGCAATGCGCGCCGCCGCGGCCGCGAGCGCGAGATCGGCGCCGCCTTCGGTCAGCATCATGGCGCCGTAATAGGCGTTGGACCGTGCCAGCTCGAGCTTGACGTAGCAGTCGGCGAGTTTGTGCTTGATCGCCTGGTAGGAGCCGATGGCGCGGCCGAAGGCCTGGCGCTGGAGCGCATAATCTCGCGCCATCCACATCGCGGCTTCGGCACCGCCGACCTGGGCGAAGGCGAAATAGACCGCCGCCGCGTCGTAGAGTCTCTCGAGCGTCTGCCAACCTTCGCCCTCGCCGCCCAGCAGCTCGGCCGTGGCATCGGTGAAGGTGAGCTCGGCGTGCTTGCGGGCGGGATCGATCGTGTCGATGCGCTTCCCGGCGACGGCGGCCTGCCTGAGGTCGACGATGACCAGCGACACGGCGCGATCACCTGATCCGCCGGTATTGGCGAGGACGATCGCGAAGGTCGCGGCCTCGCCGTCGGTCACCGGCACTTTCTTGCCGTTGAGGCGGCCGTTGCCGAAGGTCGTGCGGATGCTGCGCGGCTTGGGCGGCTGCGGACCCTCGGCAATGGCCAGGGTGCCGATCGCCTGGCCCGACGCCAGCTCGGTCAGCCATTTCTTCTTCTGCACCTCGGAGCCCGCGAGCTTCAGCGCCTCGGTCGCCAGCACGACGGAGGTGTCGAACGGCACCGGCGCGGCGGCACGGCCGATCTCCTCGGCCACGACGCAGACCTCGAGCGGCGAGAGACCCGATCCGCCGTAGGCCTCGGGGATGCCGATGCCGGGCACGCCGAGGTCGACGAGGCCCTTCCAGACGTCGTCGGCATGGGTTTCGTTGCCGTCGAGCACGCGCCGGACGACCTTGGTCGGGCACTTGTCGGCGAGGAATTTGCGAACCTGCTCCTTGAGCAGCTTCTGGTCGTCGGAAAAATCGAAGTTCATGATGGCGAACCCTAGCAAGGCTTGCCGGTTCGGGGAACGGTTCTAGGTTTCGTCAGGCGGGGTGTCCGATGTGCTAGGCTGCGGCCATGGACATACCCAAAATCACGGACTGGCACGCCCACGTCTACTTCGACCCGGCCTCGCGCGACGCCGCCTGGGCGTTGCGCGAACGCATCGAGAAGGTCTTCACCATCGAGATGGGCCGCTTCCACGAAAAGCCGGTCGGCCCGCATCCGCGCTTCAGCTACCAGGTGGCGTTCAGGAACGACCAGCTGGCACCCCTGCTGTCGTGGCTGACACTCAACCGCGGCGATCTCACGGTTTTCATCCATCCCAACACCGGGCACGATCTGGAAGACCATCGCGACCGCGCGATCTGGATGGGCCAGCAGGTGCCACTGGCCCTCGACATCTTCAAAAAGAAGGACTGACTCCATGGACTCGCTTCTGCCCCTCGCCAAGAAAGTCGGCGAGAAACTGAAAGCCCGCAAGGAAACGATCGGCGTGTCGGAATCCTCGGCCGGCGGACTCGTTTCCGCCGTGCTGCTGGCGGTGCCTGGCGCCTCGGCCTACTTCATGGGTGGCGCCGTGGTCTATACGCGCCCGGCGGGTGACGCCTTCCTCGCGGTGCCGCGTGAGAAACGCGCCGGCGTGCGCTCCTCGTCGGAGCCCTGGGCGCTGCTGGCGGCTGAGCATGTGCGCGAGCGGCTGAAGACGACCTGGGGACTGGCCGAGACCGGCGCGTCGGGACCGACCGGCAATTCCTACGGCGATCCGGCCGGTCACACCTGCGTGGCCGTCGTTGGTCCCAAGGGCAGCATGGTGCGCACCCTGCGCACCGGCTCGGACGATCGCGTCGCCAACATGCGCGCCTTCGCGGCCGAAGCCCTCAAGCTGATGGACGAGCAGCTCAGCTAGCCGCGCGCGTCGGCCGTCCACCGGCGGTGATGCCGCCGTCGATCACCAGTTCCTGGCCGGTCATGTAGTTGGCCGCCTCGGTGCACAGGAACGGCACGCCGTTGGCGATATCCTGCGCCTCGCCGACACGGGCGATCGGCGAGGCGAGTGCGGCCCGCTCGCGCGGATCGATCGGCGCGTTGCGGCGGTTGCCTTCGGCGCCAGTCGGGATCTTGCCCCAGATCGGCGTGGCGATGATGCCGGGATGCACGGAATTGCAACGGATGTTGTCGTGGGCGTGCTCGAGCGCCACCGACTTGGCGAGCAGCCGCACGCCACCCTTGGTCGCCGAATAGGCGGCCAGGCCCGGCGCGCCGCGCAGGCCCGCGATCGACGACATCAGCACCAGCGAGCCGCCGCCGGCGCGCTTCATCGCCGGGATGGCATGCTTGATCGAGAGGAACACGCCGTCGAGGTTGATGGCCTGCTGGCGCTGCCAGTCGGCCAGGGTCATCTCGGCGATCGGCGCCATGATGCCGATGCCGGCATTGGCCACCATGATATCGAGGCGACCGAAGCGCTTCTCGGCCTCCGCGATGATGCCGGGCCAGCCGGCCTCGTCGCGCACGTCGTGCTTCAGATAGGCCGCCTTGCCGCCCGCCTTCGAGATGCGGGCGACGACGTCCTTGCCGAGCGCATCGTCGATGTCGGTGATGAGGACCGCCGCACCCTCGCGGGCCAGCGTTTCCGAGCAGGCCTCGCCAATTCCGGAGGCGCCGCCAGTGACGACGGCGACCTTGCCCGAAACCTGCGCCATGAGAGTTAGCGACCCTTCCAGTTGCCGGGCCGCTTCTCGGCGTAAGACTTGATGCCTTCCTTGAAGTCCTCGGTCTTGCGCGTCCAGTCCTGCTCGGTGAGCTCGCGCTCGGTCGCCGCTTCCGCACCGTCGGCGAAGCCGCGGCGCATGGTCTCGCGAGTCGACATCACCGCGAGCGGCGCGCTCTCGGCGATTTCCTTGGCAAGATCGATTGCGGCCTTGCGCACGTCGGCCTGCGGCACCAGCACGTCGGCCATGCCCCAGGCGACGGCTTCCTCGCCGCCGATGCGACGGCCCGTATAGAACATCAGGTTCGCCTTCTGCTGGCCGATCAGGCGCGGCAGCGTGAAGGTGAGCGAGAAACCGGGATGGAAGCCCAGCCGCGTGAAGTTGGCGGCGAAGCGGCCCTCGGCGCAGGTGACGCGGAAATCGGGCATCAGGGCCAGGCCAAGGCCGCCGCCGATCGCCGGTCCCTGGATCGCGCCCACGCTCGGCTTCTTGGAGCGGAACAGGCGGGTCGCCTCCTTGTAGAGATGCTTGCCGCTCTCGGCCGCACCGGTCTGCGGACGGTTGGCGAAATCGGCGCCGGCGCAGAACGACTTGCCCTGCGCGCAGAGCACATAGGCGCGGATGTTGGTGTCCCGGTCGAACGCCTCGAAGGCATCGGCGATCTGGTTGATCAGCGAATTGTCGAAGAAATTGTGCGGCGGACGCTGGATCTCGACGATGCCAACGGCGCCGTCGGTGCTGATGCCGATGTCCTTGGTGGCGCTCATACGTTTTCTCCCGGGTTAAAACTGTCTAGCTTGGGCGCGATATTGCCCCGCCCGTGGGGCATCCGTCGATATGGGAGGACAAAGAATGTCGCAAAGCGAACAACGCGCACCTCAACGCCATGCATTGGTCTTGGGCGGCGGCACCATGGGTGTCGGCATCATCGCGATGTTCCTGGGCGGCGGCTGGAAGGTCGACGTGGTCTCGCGCTCGGCCTCGACGCGCGACGGGTTGCCGGCGGCCACGGCCAAGGCGCTGGCGGCGATGGGCAAGCCCGCCGACACGTCGGGCCTCGCCACCTACGCGACCTTGCCCGAAGCGCCATGGCCCAGGATCGATCTGGTCGTCGAGACCGTGACCGAGGACCTCGCGCTGAAGCAGCAGATCTTCGCCGACATGGAGAAACTCGCGCGGCCCGACTGCGCGCTCACCTCGAACTCCTCGAGTTTCCCGATCAGCGAGATCGCCAAGGGGCTGAAGACGCAAGGCCGCATGATGGGGCTGCATTTCTTCATGCCCGCCCACCTGATCCCGCTGGTTGAGGTCGTGCGCTCCGTCCACACCGATATTCCGACGGCCGAGACAGTCGGCGCCATCATGAGTTCGCTCGGCAAGCGGCCGGTGCAGGTGAAGAAGGACGTGATCGGCTTCCTTGGCAACCGAATCCAGGGTGCGCTCATGCGCGAGGCGCTGTGGCTGATCGAGCAGGGCGTCGCCTCGCCCGAAGACATCGACGCCACGGTGCGACTCTCGTTCGGCTTCCGCTATGCCGCCGCCGGCCCGATCATGCAGAAGGAACATTCGGGCTGGGACACGACCTGCGCGGTGGCCAAGATCATCTGGCCCGACCTCACCAATGCCGACGGCCCGCCGCCCGTGCTTCAGCGCAACGTCGACGAGGGCCGCATCGGCTTCAAGACCAAGGCCGGGTTCTTTCCGTGGAACGACGAGTCCATCGCAAAAGAGCGCGCCCGATATGAGCGCGCTCTTCGCAAGTGTCTCGAAATCTTCCGTGAGGAAGGGATCGTTTAACTAGGCTGCACGACCCCGGCCGCCGAAGCGACGGGCGCCGCCGTTCGAGCGGGGACGATCGCCTTGCGGGCGGTCACCACGCGGCGGGCCGTTCGGACGATCGCCGAACGAACGCGGACGGTCGCCCTGCGGACGGTCACCTTGAGGACGGTCACCCTGGGGCCGATCACCCTGGGGGCGGTCACCTTGCGGACGCTCGAAGCGGGGACGATCACCGTGCGGGCGATCACCATGAGGACGGGCGCCGCGCGGCGGGCCGTTCGGACGATCGCCGAAGGAACGCGGACGGTCACCTTGCGGACGATCACCCTGGGGACGGTCGCGGAAATCGCCACGCGACCACTGCCGCTCGCCTTCCGGACGGTCGCCTTGCGGACGATCACCCTGGGGACGATCACCATGAGGGCGATCACCATGCGGGCGAGGCCCACGCGGCGGGCCGTTGGGGCGATCGCCAAACGACCGCGGACGATCGCCGAAGGAACGCGGACGGCCCGGACCACCGGGACCCCGGCCGCGCGGACGCTCGTCGCGGCCACGCTCGTCACGGGGGTCGCGCTCCTCGCGGCTGCGCACAACCGGCGGCATCACCGGCATGTCCTCGTTGGCCGGCGTCGCCACGACGGCGATCGCCTGACGGGTGAGCTTCTCGATGCTCCGCAGCTGGCCGCGCTCGCTCGAGTCGCAGAACGACACGGCGATGCCCGAGGCGCCGGCGCGCGCGGTGCGGCCGATGCGATGGACGTAGCTCTCGGCATCGGCCGGCAGCTCGTAGTTGATGACGTGGGTCACGCCCTGCACATCGATGCCGCGCGAGGCGAGATCGGTGGCGACCAGCACGCGGGCCTTGCCGCGGCTGAAGTTGTCGAGCGCCTTCTGGCGGGCGTTCTGGCTCTTGTTGCCGTGGATCGCCTCGGAGCGCACGCCGCGGTCCTCGAGCGCCTCGGCGACGCGGTTGGCGCCGCGCTTGGTGCGCGTGAACACGATCACGCGCTCGAGCGCCGCGTCGGACAGCAGATGGCTGAGGAGCTGGCGCTTGCTGGAAGCGTTCACGTAGTAGACGCGCTGCTCGATCTTCTCGATCGGCTTGCCCTGGGCCGCGATCTCGACGCGTTCCGGGTTCTTCAGGATCTCCGAGGAGAGCTTGGCGATATCGTTCGGCATGGTAGCCGAGAACAGCAGCGTCTGGCGGTTCTTGGAGACCGAGCCGGCGATGCGGCGCACGTCCTTGATGAAGCCCATGTCGAACATGCGATCGGCTTCATCGAGCACGAAGAAGGTCACGTTGCCGAGCTTCACGTTGCCGCGCTCGACGAGGTCGAGGAGACGGCCGGGCGTGGCGATCAGGATGTCGACGCCGCGCGCCAGCGTCTCGATCTGGCGGGCGTAGCCGAGACCGCCGACGACGGTGCACAGGCGCAGGCCGAGGCCGCGGCCGTAGGTGTCGAAGCTGCGCGCGATCTGCACGGCAAGCTCGCGGGTCGGCGCGAGCACGAGCGCCCGCGGGCTCTTCGGCTGGGCGCGTTCGCCGGAAGCGGCAAGCAGCTGCAGGACGGGCAGCGCGAAGGCCGCCGTCTTGCCGGTGCCGGTCTGGGCGATGCCCAGCACGTCGCGGCCCTTGAGCAGCGCCGGAATGGTGCGCGCCTGAATCGGCGTCGGGGTGGTGTACTTGGCTCCGTGCAGGGCACGCAGCAGCGGCTCGGACAGGCCGAGATCCGCAAACGAAACTTCACTCACTGAAAATAGTCCTTCTCGCCGCTCACCGTGCCTTTCGGGCACGCGTATTGAGAGCGGCTTTTGGCCCGTTCCCGCGCGCGGCTGGGACGGCTCTTGTCTTAGGGGATTGCTCGGGATGAGGCGCCGTCAAAAGTAATGGGGCGCGTCGCGCGATCGCGAGAAACCTGAGGTGGCGCGGTTATGATGGTGCAGCGCAGCGAAGTCAAGCGCCAAGACGAGGCCGTGACTGGTCTTCGACCGGAAGCGCGCCTAGGATCGCCCACAACGAACGAAAATCGGAGGAAACCATGCGTCGTCGCCATCTTTTGGCCACCGTTGCCGCCACTTTGGCTGCGCCCGCGATCGTCACCCAGGCCCGCGCGCAGGCTTTCCCGAACAAGCCGATCCGCATCATCATTCCCTATGCGCCGGGCGGCACGTCCGACATCCTGGCGCGCCTGATGCAGCCGCACCTGCAGGCAGCCCTTGGCCAGTCGGTGATCGTCGAGAACCGAACCGGCGCCAATGGCAACATCGCCGTCGACATGATCGCCAAGTCGACGCCGGACGGCCACACGGTGGTGCTGACCGATCTCGGCAACCTCACCATCTCGCCGTCGGTGATGAAGCTGCCGTTCGACGTCGCCAAGGACTTCAATGCCGTCACGGTGCTGGCCTACTCGCCGCATCTTCTCGCAGCGGCGCCCGACCGCCCCTACACCACGGCGGCCGAGCTGATCGCCTACGCCAAGGCCAACCCCGACAAGCTCAACTATGCGACCGCGGGCCTCGGCAGCGCGCCGCACCTTGCAGGTGCGCTATTCGCCCACTCGCTCGGCCTCAAGATCACCTTCATCCCGATGAAGGGCGGCGCGGAAGCCATCCAGCAGGTTGCGGGCGGCCACGCCGATGCGCTGTTCAACGGCATGATCGCCACCCTGCCGCACGTGAAGAGCGGCAAGCTGCGCGGGCTGGCCGTCTCCAGCGCCAAGCGCAGCGAGCTCGCGCCCGACCTGCCGACGGTGAGCGAGGCCTCCGGCATCAAGGACTTCGTGACCGGAAGCTGGCAGGGCATTCTCGCCGCAGCCGGCACGCCGCCGGCGGCACTCGAGCGGCTCTATGTGGAGATCGACAAGGTGACGAAGATTCCCGAGGTGGCGGTGCGGCTGAAGGAACTCGGCGCCGAACCGATCCTCTACAAACCCGCGCAGAGCGATACGTGGCGCGCCCAGGAGGTCGCAAACTGGGCGAAGGTGGTGAAGGATACCGGCATCAAGCTCGAGTAGCCCGGGATATAGCCCCCGGATATAGCGTACGACGGAGCGGCAGATGGAATTCGGCGTTCTCTTCACCTCGCATCCCAATCCGAAGGAAGAACCCTACCCGCACCGCGACGTGCACAAGCGGACGACCGAGGAGATCCTGGAGGCCGAGCGGCTGGGCTACGACACCGCCTGGATCGCCGAGCATCATTTCTCGACCGGCTACGGCATCATGCCGGACTGCTTCGCCTACATGGCCTATCTCGCGGCCAAGACCAGCCGCATCAAGCTGGCGGCCGGCGTGATCACGCTGCCGCTCTACGATCCAATCCGCGTCGTCGAGAACACCAGCTTCGTCGACATCCTGTCCAACGGACGCGTCATGCTGGGCATCGGCTCGGGCTACCGGCCTTACGAATTCGTGGGGCTGGGCAAGGATTTCGACGGCCGCCGAGACATGGTCGAGGAGGCGGTCAGCCTGATGTTCGACGCCTTCCATCGCCGGCGCTACGACCACAAGGGCAAGTATTTCAGCGGCACCGTCGCCGAGCCCTACGAGATGCTGCCGCAGCCGCTGCAGATACCACACCCGCCGCTCTTCATGGCCGGCGGCACTGATCGCTCGATCGGCTACTGCGGGCGCAACGGCTTCGGCCTGATGCTCTCGACCTTGCCCGGCGTCGAGACGCTGGCGGCGCAGACCTCGCTCTATAAGCGCGAGCTGGCAAAGGCGTCGACCGAGCGCTCCAAAAATCCGGCGGCCGGCCAGATCGACATCGCGCGCTGGGTCTACATCGCCGACACCGATGCCCAGGCGCGCGCCGATACCGAGGAAGCGATCGTGCGCCATATCGCCCATTTCGGCGGCACCGGCACCGCGGGCTATCTCGGGTCGGTGTCCGAGAAGGGCGGCGCCCTCACCTATGACGACCTGCTCAACACCACGCTGCTGCACGGCTCGGCGGAAACGGTGATCGCCCGGCTGCGGGAAATGCAGGCGCGCACCGGCATGACCTCGCTGCTGCTGCACTATCCGCCCTACTACGGGCGCGAGAAGGCGATGAAGAGCCTGAAGCTCTTCGCCGAACGCGTGATTCCGGCCTTCCGGCCCCCGGCGCAGCGCGTCGCCGCCGCGGAATGAGGACGGCCGCAGCGCGCAACAACACCTCGCTCGGCGCCCTCTACACCATGCTCGCCATGCTGGGCTTCGCCGGCATGGACGCGATCTCCAAATGGCTGGTCGCCGACTATGCGATCGGCCAGATGATGTGGATCCGCTACGCCATCTTCTGCCTCTTCGCCTGGTTCGTGGTCCGCCGCCGCGGCCTGCTGACGGCGGCGCGCACGCAGCGGCCCTGGCTGCAGGGCGGCCGCGCGTTGCTGGCGGTGGTGGAAAGCGCCGTCTTCGTCCTGGCCTTCCTCTATCTGCCGCTGGCCGACACCCATGCCGTCGCCGCGACCTCGCCGCTGATCGTGATCGCGCTGGGCGCGCTGTTCCTCGGCGAGCGTGCCGGCCTCGCCCGCTGGCTGGCCGTGGCCGTGGCCTTCGTCGGCATGTTGATGATCGTGCGCCCCGGCCTCAGGGACCTCGACTGGCCGATGCTGCTGCCGCTGCTCGGCGCCCTGCTGTGGGCTGCCTACCAGGTGCTGGTGCGGCTCTGCTCGCGCACCGACTCGCCGGACACGACGCTGGTGTGGTCGGCCTTCGTGGCCTTCGGCGCCACTACCCTGGTCGGCCCGTGGCAGTGGCGCTGGCCGGACGCGTCGGGCTGGGGCCTGCTGATCGCCATCGCCCTGCTGGGCGCGCTCGCGCACTACGCGCTGATCAAGGCGCTCGACTATGCCGATGCGGGCGCAGTGCAGCCTTATAGCTACACGCTGCTGGTCTGGGCCGCCGTCCTGGGCGCTCTCGTGTTTGGCGATATCCCCGATCATTGGACGCTCGCAGGTGCTGCCATCATCGTGGCGAGCGGCCTCTACACCTGGCATCACGACCGCCGCACGGCGCGGGGAACGATTCCAAAGGAAATTCTCTGACAATTCAATGTACTAGGCGAATCTAGCCCCACACCGACTGCAAGGATATTCCGCAGCGGAGGTGCGATAAGGATATTGAATTGATCGCTCCTGAGCCTTATTTCCTAAGTTGCCCGACAGGGCACTAAATTGCCGCCGCACCCCTGTTTCCGCCGGCTTGTCCAGCTGACCGCCAACACCGGTACGTCTCCACCCTGCGCCAGACCTGTCTGAGCGCGACACGTCGATTGGACTGGTAGTTTCATGGACGGCGACCTCAGCGCACTACGCGGCATCCAGCCCAAGCTGGCGCCCACGCCGACGCGCAACTCCAGCCTGCCTTTCCGCCGTGGCGGCTTCGCCAGCCTGTGCGAGGCGCTCGACTATGCGGCCCAGGGCGAGACCGGTCTCAACTTCTTCGAGGCGCGCGGCCGGTTGCTCGGCAGCCTGCCCTATCGCGATCTCCAGACGCAGGCCCAGACCTTTGCGCGCCGCCTGATCGGCGCCGGCATCGCGCGCGGCGAGCGCCTGCTGATCATCGCCGATACCTGGCCGGGCTTCTGTGTCGCCTTCTTCGGTGCGCAGTATGCCGGCGTGCTGCCCGTGCCGGTGGCTGTCCCGGTCGGCCTCGGCGCCAAGGCGAGCTACATCGAGCAGCTCAGCCGACAGATCGCGGCCTCGGGCGCCATCGGCGTCGTCGCTCCCGACGAACTCGCGGCCTATGCCGTGACGGCGGCACAGGGGACCACCGCTCGTCTCGCTGGGTCGATGGCGACGTTCGAGGCCCTGTCCGAGCCTGCGGTCGAGCTGCGGCCGCTGTTGGCCACCGAGCAGTGCTACGTGCAGTTCTCTTCGGGCAGCACGCGCGCGCCGATGGGAATCGACATCCGCCAGGACCGGCTGATGGCCAACATCGACGGCTCGATCACCCGGCAGGAGCTGAACGAGGATGATTCCGGCGTGAGCTGGCTGCCGCTCTATCACGACATGGGATTGATCGGCTTCATCCTGGCGCCGATGTGCGCGCAGCGCAGCGTCGATCTCCTGGCGCCGCGCGACTTTGCGCGAAGGCCGACGCAGTGGCTGTCGCTGATCTCGCGCCGCCGCGCCACCATCACCTACAGCCCGAGCTTCGGCTACGACCTCGTCGCCCGTCGTGCCCAAACCCAGATGCCGGCCGGCCTCGACCTGTCGTGCCTGAAACTGGCCGGCATCGGCGCCGACCTGATCCAGGCGCCGGTGCTGCAGCGCTTTGCCGGCACCTTTGTCGCCGTGGGCTTCGATGCCCGCGCCTTCATGCCGAGCTACGGTATGGCCGAGCTTTGCGTCGGCTTAAGTTTCGGCCGCCGCTTTGGCGGCTTCAAGGTCGACACCTTCGGCAAGCGCGACTTCGTCGTCTGCGGACAACCCATGGCCGGCCATCGCGTCGAGATCCGCGACGAGAGCGGCGCTCCGCTGCCGGAGCGGCAGGTCGGCCGTCTTTTCGTCGAGGGGCCGAGTGTCATGCCGGGATATATCGACGAGCCCGAGGCGACCGCCCGCGTCCTCAAGAACGGCTGGCTCGATACCGGCGACCTCGGCTACTGGAGCGACGGCGAGATCGTGGTGACCGGGCGCGCCAAGGACCTGATCATCGTCAACGGCCGCAACATCTGGCCGCAGGATATCGAATGGGCCATCGAGGCCCTGCCGCGTCTGCGCCAGGGCGATGCCTGTGCCTTCTCCGTCGAGTCGGGAGCGGGCGAGGAAGTGGTGGTTCTCGTGCAAAGCTACGTCGGCGATGCCGATGAGCTGGAAGCGCTGACCGGCAGCATCCGTCAGACGGTCAAGGAAACCGCCGGCGTCGATTGCCGCATCGAATTGATCTCGCGCAAGTTCGGGCTGCCGCTCACCTCGTCGGGCAAGCTCTCCCGCACCCACGCCAAGGCCAAGTTCATCGCCGGCGGCTACACGGTGCCGGCCGCGGCCGAGTGAGCTAACGCGGCCACTGCCGCAACGCGACCAGTCCGCCGTCGATCGGCAGCAGGATACCCGTCACCCAGCGCGATTCGTCCGAGGCGAGATAGACCGCGCCGTGGGCGATGTCCCAGGCCGTGCCCTCGGTCTTCATCGGCACCAGATTCTTGCGCCGCTCGCGCGCCTCGGCACCGAGATGGGCCACCATCGGCGTGTGCACGGAGCCCACGATGATGCAGTTGGCGCGGATGTTCTCGGTCGCGTAGTCGGCTGCGACCGACAGGGTGAAGCCATGCAGGCCGGCCTTGGCCGTGGCGTAGGCCACCGCGCCCGCACTGCCCATCAGGCCCAGCGCGCCGGCGATCGACGACACCATGATGATCGAGCCGCCGCCGCTTTCCTTCATGCGCGGCAGGCAGGCCTTGGTGCAGAGCATCGTGGTGGTGAGATTGGCCTCCAGCACCTTGTTCCAGGTCTCGAGCGTCACCGTCTCGGGCGTGCCCGGGCCACCGATGCCGACATTGTTGTGCAGGATGTCGAGGCGGCCGTAGGTCTTGGCGGCAAACGCCGCCATCGCTTCGGCGGCGGCGGGCTGGGCGACATCACCCGCGAACACCGAGGCCTCGCCGCCCTCGTCCTTGATCTGCTTGGCAAGCTTCTCGGCGCGCTCGGCGCTGCGATTGACCAGCACGACCCGGGCGCCCTCGCGCGCAAACTGGATGGCCGTCGCCATGCCGTTGCCCACGCCCTCGCCGCGCGGCGCCGCGCCGGTCACCACCGCCACCTTGCCTTTTAGACGTCCGGCCATGACTTCTCTCCCGCCCCAATGCTATTTCAGGCGCGGACCTTAGCCGGGAGACTCACACCATGGCCAGCAAGACGGAAATCCACGAAGGCGGCTGCACCTGCCGTCACGTGCGCTATCGACTCAAGTCGAAGCCGATGTTCGTGCATTGCTGCCACTGCCGCTGGTGCCAGCGCGAGACGGGCACGGCGTTTGCGCTCAACGCCATGATCGAGGCCGACCGCGTCGAGGTGCTGGACGGCCAGGTCGAGGCCGTGAATACGCCTTCCAACAGCGGCAAGGGCCAGAAGATCTCGCGCTGTCCCCGATGCCGCATCGCGGTCTGGAGCAATTATGCGGGCGCCGGCGACGCCGTCCGCTTCATCCGCGTCGGCACGCTCGATGAGCCCGACCGTATGCCGCCCGACATCCACATCTTCACCATGAGCAAGCAGCCCTGGGTGGCGCTGCCCGCGGGAGTGCCGGCAACGCACGAGTTCTACAACCGCGAGAATACGTGGCCGAAGGAAAGTCTGGAGCGGCGCGCAGCGCTGAAGCGCGTCTAGCTCTTCCAGTAGTCCGGCAGCTTGGCCGCCAGCCACTTCGCCAGCGCCGCGTTCACCGCCACCGGCTGCTCCTGCGCCATCCAGTGGCCGGAGTTCACCACGGCCTCGGTGAGCTGGGCGCAATCGCGGCGCATCGGCTCGGCGAGCCGGGAGTTCATGGTCTCGCAGGTCGTGTCGTAGGCGCCGTGCAGGAACAGCACCGGCATCGCGAGCTTGCCGCCGTTCTTCGACTGCAGCGAATAGGCGCTGTTGGCCTTGTGGTTCATGTACCAGGAGTCGGGCCCGAAGAAGCCGTTGCGCGTCAGCGCCGCGGTATAGGCCTCCATGTCGGCCTGGGTGATGACGTCGCCGTCGCGCGGCACGTCGGGGCAGGCGCCGCCGCCGAACCAGCCGCCGGCCGCGCGCACCATCGACGTCGGCGCCGGCTTGCCCACGCGCGCGGGATCGCCCTTGCGGAACAGCGCCTTCACGACATTGCGGATGTTGGCTTCGAAACCCTTGCAGGCTTTGTCGAAATTTTCCTGGTAGAAGAACTGGTAGTCCCACTGGCCCACCGGGAACTTTTCGGCCGGGTAAAGCGTGCGATCGACCAGCGGCAGCATGGCGTCGAGCGTAAAACCCTCGGCCAGGTAAGGCACGCAGAGGCTCGCGACGCCGACCGTCTTCTCCGGATGATGGCTCGCGATATTCCAGACCACGGGGCTGCCCCAGTCGTGGCCGATCCACACCGCCTTGTCGCGACCGAGGGCCGCCAGCAGTTCCAGCATGTCGGCGACGATCGATTCCTGTGCGAAATCCTCGTGGCGCGTGTAGGTGCTCGAACGGCCATAGCCGCGCATGTCGGGGGCGATGCAGCGGAAGCCTAGTGCCGCAAAGGCCGGAAGCTGATGGCGCCACGACAACGAGAGTTCCGGCCAACCATGGACGAAGATCAGCAGCGGCGCGCCTTCCGCTCCGCAGGCGAGATAGCCCGTGGTGTGACGGGCGGTCTTGACGGTGTGTTCGGTGATCGGGAATGTCATGGCCAATCCTTGAGAAGGTAACGAAGCTCCCATGAAAATCGACACTGGCACAACCGAACTCTTATGCGTCGTCCACGACGGCGTGGCGCTGATCACCTTGAACCGGCCCGAGGCGCGCAACGCCATGTCGCCTGACCTGACGGAGGCGCTGCGCGACCAGATCAAGGCGCGCGGCGACGATCCGAGCGTCGGCGCGCTCCTGATCACCGGCGCCGGCACGGCCTTTTGCAGCGGCGGCGACGTCAAGGGCATGGGCGGCCGTGGCCCGCGCGGCCAGATGAGCTACGAAGAGCGGCTCTCCGACCTGCGCTGGCGGCAGGCGCATCTCACCGGCGCGCTGTTCGCGGTGCGCAAGCCCACGATCGCGGCACTCCCCGGTGCAGCGGCGGGCGCCGGCCTCGCCATCGCCTTGGCCTGCGACATCCGCATTGCCGCGAAGTCGGCCTTCGGCACCACGGGCTACGCGAAGATCGGCCTCTCGGGCGATTACGGCATCGCCTGGCTGCTCACGCGCACGGTCGGACCGATGCGAGCGCGCGAGCTGATGCTGACCTCGGAGAAGGTCGACGCCGAGAAGGCTGAGCGTATCGGTCTCTTCAATCGCGTGGTCGACGACGCCAGGCTCCAGGACGAAGCCTTTGCTTTCGCCAAATCGCTGGCCGACGGGCCGCGGGTGGCGCTGCGCCTCATCAAGGACAATCTCGACGACGCGCTCCACGTCGACTACGCGACCGCGCACTATCGCGAAGCCGAGCGTCTGGTGTCGGCGTCACGTACCGCCGACCACAAGGAAGCGGTTCAGGCTTTCGTGGAGAAGCGGAAGCCGAGGTTTGTCGGTCGCTAATCCCTGTCAGGTGCGCCGAGTGGGAAATACGACCGGTACGGTCGAGCATCGTCGACTGTGCGCGCAACTGACAAGCGGGCCAGCAATCTTGCTCGATAGGCTCTGAGGATCGGGAATCGCTCAGAGATGGGGTGCGCCCAGTCTGCATAGAAGAGCGAAGGTGCTGCAGCACAGTCGGCCATGGTAAAATCTTCACCCGCCGCCCACTGCTTGTCCGAAAGCCTGCCTTCGAGCCAGACATAGGAAATGTCGAGCCGGGCTCTCGCATCGGCGACACCTCGCGCATCACGCTCACCAGCAGGACGCAAGACATCCAACACGATTTTTTGCATTGGTGTCATGACATAGAGATCGAAGAAGCGGTCGAGGAAGCGGACCTCCAATGTCGGCACCAATTGCGGCGCGACATGCTCGATGATGATGCTCGATTCGACGACCGTAGTCCCGTCGTCGCGCAGCACTGGCATCAGCCCATGCGCCCAGAAGCGCTTCAATTCGGCGAGGCCCTATTCACCTTCGGTGATTGCGAATATGAATGGCGTGTTGGTTTCGTTGAACGCAATCACCACCTTCTGGCAGTACGACGAAAAGGGATGGCCGTGCAGGACCAGCGCCATGATCAGACCCGCACCGCCATCTTGCCGCGATTCCTGCCGTCGAAGAGCCCGATCAGTGCCTCCGGCGCCTTGTCGAGCCCGTCGACGACATCGACGACGGCCTTGATCTTCCCATCGGCGACCCAGCGCGCGAGGCGCTGCTCGGCCTCGGCGCGGCGATCGAAGAAGTCCATCACGATGAAGCCTTCCATCCGCAGACGCTTGGTCACGACCAGGCCCGGCACCGCCATCGGTCCGGGCGCCGGCTTGTCGACATCGTATTGCGAGACGTTGCCGCAGCAAGCGATACGACCGCGCAGATTCATCAGCGAGAGCGCGGCATCGAGTACCGGCCCGCCGGTATTGTCGAAATAGACGTCGATGCCGTCGGGGCAGGCTGCCGCCAACGCACGGCGGACGCTGCCCGCCTTGTAGTCGATCGCGGCATCGAAGCCGAGCTCGCGCACCAGCCAGTCGCATTTGTCCTGGCCGCCCGCCGTGCCGACGACGCGGCAGCCCACGAGCTTGGCGATCTGGCCGACCATGGTGCCGACCGCGCCGGCCGCCGCCGAGACCAGCACCGTGTCGCCGGGCTTGGGTTGGCCCACATCCAGCAGGCCGAAATAGGCCGTGAGGCCGGTGATGCTGAGCGGCCCGATCAGCAGTTCGAGCGGCGCCTCGGCCGTGCGCTTGGTGAGCCGCTTGGCCGGCAGCGTGGCGTAATCCTGCCAGCCCCAATCGCCTTCCACGAGATCGCCCTTGGCGAGCCCCGAGGCCTTGGACTCGACCACCTCGCCGATGGCAAAGCCGCTCATCACCTGGCCGGGCTGCAGCGCATCGCGATAGGTCTTGCCCATCATCCAGGCGCGGTTGGCGGGATCGAGCGAGAGCATGCGCGTGCGCACCAGCGCCTCGCCCTCCTTCGGCACCGGGATCGCCGTCTCGGTCCACTGAAAGGTGTCGGCCGCGATCTTGCCCTGCGGCTGCTTGGCGTAGAGCCATTGGCGGTTCATGTGGTCAATCCTTGTAGTTGGCGGCGCGCTTCTGCAGGTTCGACAGGATGGCTTCGAGCTGGTTGGGCGAGCCGATCAGCTTCTGCTGCTCGACCGACTCCATCATCAGGCCCGACGCGGCATCGGTGGCGACCGCGGCATTGAGCAGCCGCTTGTTCGCCCGCATCGCATCCGGGCTCTTGGAGGCGATCTCCCTGGCTGTCTCCAAAGCGGCAGCGTGCGGATCCTCGACAACGCGCGTGATAAAACCCATTTCGCGCGCCTCGGCGCCATTGAAGACGCGGCCGGTGTAGGTGAGCTCGCGCACCACGTCCTCGCGGGCAAGATGGCGCATGAGCTGCGTGCCGGCGAGATCGGGCACGAGGCCCCACTTGATCTCCATCACCGAGAAGCGCGTATCGGCCGTGGCATAGCGGATGTCGGCACCCAGCATGATCTGGAAGCCGCCGCCGAAGGCCACGCCATGGACGGCGGCGATCACCGGCACCGGCAGCTCACGCCACAGCCACGCACATTGCTGCGGCCGGTTGGCGATGCCGTGGGTGCGTTTGGTGAGATCGCGCACGCCCGGCACCGCGTCGCCGTCCTGCTTCATGGCGGCAAAGCTTCCCATGTCGAGACCGGCGCAGAAGGCCTTGCCTTCACCCGACAGCACGACACAACGCAGGTCCTTCGTCCCGGCCAGCCTGGCGCCGGCCTCGATGATACCTTCAAACATCGCTGGATCGAGCGCGTTCATCTTGTCGGCGCGGATCAGGCGGACGTCGGCAACGCCATCCTTGAGATCGATCGAGACTCGGTCCTTCATTTGTCCTTCTCCGAATTCATCCATTCGCGCAGCCGGCGCTTCACTTCTTCAGGATCGAGCCGCTCCGGCGGCTTCAGCCTGCCGTCTTCCTGTTTGGGCCACATCAGCACGGCGATGCCGCGCTGTATGTCGGCGTAGGAACAGTCGTCAGGCAGTCGATCGAGCAGGGCCCGCACTTCTGTCTTCACATCCGTCATGCGTGCACCATCCGCCAGAACCCCTGCGCGATATAGACCGCACCCAACGCCAGGATGACCCGCCGCGTCCAGTGGTAGAACTGCTTGTCCGACATACGGTCGAGGAAACGGCGAGAGAGCGTGGTGCCGAACACGGCGAAGGCGGCAGCATAGGCCATCACCAGCCACTGTTCGAGATCGCGCCCGGCCGGGTCGTCGATCAGGGTGGCGAAATAGACGACCTTGGTGAGATGGCCCAGCACCTGAGCCGCCGCCTTGGTGGCGACATTGACCTGCCGCGTCATGCCGGTGCGGACATAGAAGATGTCGAGCAGCGGCCCGGTGACTCCCGACACCAACTGGA
>ENA-ORBV01004363-ORBV01004363.1-microbial-mat-metagenome-genome-assembly--contig:-NODE-4363-length-27233-cov-5.593202_pt1 | contig 27233 bp, 24 predicted proteins | sample MGYA00237777_ERZ505514 | MGnify/ENA primary metagenome ERZ505514 (study PRJEB26160, sample SAMN06269048) | microbial mat metagenome | isolation source: Oligotrophic lake microbial mat | place...
TTGTTGGCCATTCATGGCGCTGATGGCCGCCTGGGCTTCGGCATCGTTACCCATCTCTACAAAGCCAAAACCCTTTGAACGGCCGGTGTCACGTTCCATCATGACTTTAGCGCTGGAAACGCTGCCATGGGCTGAAAAGGCTTGCTGAAGGTCTTCGTCGCGGAAGGAATAGGGCAAGTTGCCCACATAAAGTTTGTTGCCCATCGAGGACTCCTGAAAATAACTCAAAAAGCGATGGAGTCCGATAACCGCAATCAACAAACCAATGAAGAATAAAGCAGACGCGAAAACTGACTAATCACCGCAAACTAATTCTGCCAATACTTTTGACAATACGGACCGAATTATGCGCCAACTTGAAAATATTGCAAATTATTTGTGATGGGTGCCGTAGATCGTCGATTCGTTGGTGGGAGCGGCCTTGCAGCCGGTCATGCCTTGGGCGTTGGCGGTTCATCCGATGCGTAATTGCGCCACTGTCGCATGGCACTTCGCATCGTCAGCAACTGGCGTTCGAAGTTCGGACAAGTCTTGCAGGCCATCAGATGCAGCCGCACCCTGACCCTGTCGCGCAGGCGGATCAGGCGATCTTCGTTGGCGATCAGCAAGGCTGCCGCCTCTTTGCAGGTGGGCATCAAGGGTGTCACGGTAAATCCGGACGGGCTCCAAACCAGTTCAGTTCCAGGCACTCGCGTAATCTCAGGCGCGCCCGGTGCAACGTCACGTACAAGTTCGTCGTCGACAAGCCCAACTCCTTACAAATGTCGTCGCTCGAGAGTTCGAGCCATTCGCGCATCAGGAAAACTCGCCCCATGGCCGCCGGCATCTTGTCGGTGCAGGCTTCGAGCACCGCGAAAAATTGCTGCGATTGCAGATCCTGTTCAGGATTGCCCCAGTCTGCCGGAGCCTGGGCAAAGTGGCCGTTGGCCTTGAACACCAATGCGTCGAGTTCGTCGTTGGCATGGTCCGTGTCCGGATCGGTCTCGAGCACGACGGTGCGTGCGTTGAGCCGGAAGATGTCGATTACCTTGTGCTTGAGAATGCCGACCAGCCAGGTCTTGAGCTGCGAGCGATGGCCGAAAGACTGAGGCTTGCCCAGCGCCGCCACGATGGTCTCCGATACCGCGTCTTCGGCCCAGCTTTCATTGCGTAACTGCAACCGGGCAAATTTCAACAGATAGCCGCGGTGCGCGACCAGCTGCTGTTCGAAGGGCGTGGCAAGTTCCGAGGGCATGTATGTGCCGCATTGTAGAAGTCGGCAACTGCCCTCGGCAGCGTCTCGCATCTGCGGCGCGGCGCGTGCCGTACCCGTTTACCTTACGTTCGGGCGGGCCGTGCAGGGGCCAACCACCGATAACGTCATCGAATCTTGCATTTGTTCTGGGTCAGCGTGGGCATCGACACGAAGATCGCACCGGCCATACTGCCGACGAAAAAAAGCACCATTCGGGTGTATGGATTCCAGACTGTGCATCTGCTGCATGGAGATGCGTGGCGGCTGACCAGGCCTATACTGCCGTTGCGTGCCGATTTGCTACAGCTTGCGGGCACCGGGGTCGTGGAGCCCCGAAAATCAGCTAAAAACGGCACACCGATCCTGGCTCCGTTTTTGGCGTCGCCGGGATTTTTCATGTTTGTCACGCCGTCCACATTCCATTTCGCCGACCCGCTGCCACTGCGCAGTGGCGGGTCGATCCGGGCTTACGATCTGTGTTTCGAGACCTACGGCGCGCTCAATGCCGATCGCTCGAACGCGGTGCTGGTCGCCCATGCGCTCAATGCGTCGCACCATGTCGCCGGGCGTTACGCCGGTCAGGACAAATCGGAGGGCTGGTGGGACAACATGATCGGCCCGGGCAAGCCGGTGGACACGAACCGCTTTTTTGTCATCGGTGTGAACAACCTGGGGTCGTGTTTCGGCTCCACCGGGCCGATGCATGTCAATCCGGATACCGGCCGTATCTACGGCGCCGACTTCCCCGTGCTGACTGTCGAGGACTGGGTCGATGCCCAGGCCCGGCTGCTGGACGCGCTGGGCATCGAGACCCTGGCCGCTGTGATGGGCGGCAGCCTGGGCGGCATGCAGGCGCTGAGCTGGGCGCTGCAATACCCGCAGCGGGTGCGTCATGCCGTGGTGATCGCCAGTGCGCCGAACCTGACTGCGGAGAACATTGCCTTCAACGAGGTGGCACGACGGGCCATCGTCACCGATCCCGATTTCAACCGGGGTCACTTCTATGCCCACGACGGACGCGCCGAAACCAAGCCCAAACGCGGGCTGCGTATTGCCCGGATGATCGGCCATATCACCTACCTCAGCGACGACGTGATGAACGCCAGGTTCGGGCGCGCCTTGCGTCATGCGCTGGCGCCCGATTTCGGCGCGGCCGCACAGAGCGAACCTGGCGCGGCAGCGTTCCGCTACAGCACCCAGGATGTGGAGTTCCAGATCGAGAGTTACCTGCGTTACCAGGGCGACAAGTTCGCCGAATATTTCGATGCCAATACCTACTTGCTGATCACCCGGGCGCTGGACTATTTCGATCCGGCGCGGGAATACGGCGGCAACCTGAGCCAGGCGCTGGCCCGCGCCAGTGCGCGTTTCCTGCTGGTGAGTTTCAGCACCGATTGGCGGTTCTCGCCGGCGCGCAGCCGCGAGCTCGTGAAGGCGCTGCTTGACAACCGGCGCGACGTCAGTTATGCAGAGATTGATGCACCGCACGGCCATGACGCCTTCTTGCTCGACGATCCGCGTTATACCGGCCTGATCCGCTCGTATTTCGAGCGTATTGCTGTTGGCCAGACCCGCGAGGTGGCCCATGAGTGACCTGGCGACGATGGAAGCGGTTGCCCGACTGGTGCCCGAAGGTTCCCGTGTGCTCGACCTCGGTTGCGGTGACGGCGCCTTGCTGTCCCACCTGCGGGCGAACCGGGCCTGCAGCGGTTATGGCATCGAGATCGACGATGCGAATGTGCTGGCCTGCGTGCGCCGCGGCGTCAACGTGATCCAGCTCAATCTGGACGAAGGACTGGCCATTTTTGACGACGCCAGCTTCGACGTGGTGTTGCACATCGACACGCTGCAACACCTGCGCAACACAGAGGTCGTGTTGCAGGAAACCGCGCGCGTGGGCCGCATCGGCGTCGTCGCGTTTCCCAACTTCGCGCACTGGCCAAATCGGCTGAGCATCGCGCGCGGCCGCATGCCGGTGACGCGTCGCCTGCCCTACCAGTGGTACGACACGCCAAACATCCGGGTCGGCACTTACGCCGACTTCGAACTATTGGCGCTGCGCAACGGGCTCAAGATCCAGGACAGTTTCGGCCTGCAGGACGGGCGCACGGTGCGCAGCCTGCCCAACCTGATGGCCGGCACCGCGGTGTTCAAGTTCAGCCGCTGAACGGGAACTGGCCTGCTGCCGGCTTCGTTGGCGGGCTGGGTCAACGTACCAGTGCCGGCATCTTCGGATGGAATGTCCAGCCTGGAATCAGGTATTGCATCGCGCGCGCGTCGTCGCGCGCGCCCAGGCCAAATTGCAGGTAGAGCTGGTGAGCCTTTTCCACCTCGGCCATGTCCAGCGTCACGCCCAGGCCGGGGCTGGTCGGCACGTCGATGGTGCCGCCGCGGATCTGCAACGGATCGGTGGTGATGCGCTGCCCGTCCTGCCAGATCCAGTGCGTGTCGATCGCGGTCACCTTGCCCGGCGCGGCCGCCGCAACATGGGTGAACATGGCCAGCGACACATCGAAATGGTTGTTGGAGTGCGAGCCCCAGGTCAGGCCCCACATCTGGCATAGCTGCGCCACCCGTACCGAACCCTGCAAGGTCCAGAAATGCGGATCGGCCAACGGTATGTCGACTGATTGCAGGGCCAGCGTGTGCGCCATCTCGCGCCAGTCGGTTGCGATCATGTTGGTCGCGGTTCTCAAGCCGGTGGCGCGGCGGAACTCGGCCATCACCTCGCGGCCCGAATACACGCCTTCGGCGCCACAAGGGTCTTCGGCGTACGCCAGTACGCCATGTCGATCCCGGCACAGCCGGATTGCGTCCTTGAGCAACCAGCCGCCATTGGGGTCGAGCGTGATGCGGGCCTGCGGAAAACGCTCATGCAACGCGACGATGGCCTCCATCTCCTGCTCGCCGCGCAGCACCCCGCCCTTGAGCTTGAAGTCGCGAAAGCCGTAACGCGCAAAACTCGCCTCGGCCAGTCGCACGATGGCTTGTGGATCGAGCGCGGTTTCATGGCGCAGCCGGCACCAGTCGTCGTCGGCATCGGGTTCGCTGATATAGGGCAGGTCGGTCTTGCGCCGGTCGCCGACATAAAACAGGTAGCCGAGCACATCCACCACGTCGCGCTGGCGGCCTTCGCCCAGCAGAGCTGCAACCGGAACCTGCAGGTGCTGGCCCAGCAGGTCCAGCAGCGCGCTTTCGACAGCGGTGACCGCATGGATGGCCACGCGCAGGTCGAAAGTCTGGTTGCCGCGGCCGCCGCTGTCGCGGGCCGCAAAGGCCTGGCGCAGTCGATTCAGCGTGCCGTTCCAGTCACCGATGGCCTGGCCTATCACCAGCGCCTGGGCGTCTTCCAGCGTCTGGCGGATCTTTTCGCCGCCGGGCACCTCGCCAACCCCCGTGTGGCCGTCGCTGTCGGTCAGGATCACCAGGTTGCGGGTGAAGAAGGGCGCATGGGCGCCACTCAGGTTGAGCAACATGCCGTCGCGTCCGGCGATCGGCACCACCCGCATGCGGATGACTCGGGGCGTTGTGCGCGCCGGAGTGCCGGCGTCGGGGAGGGCGTTGGACATGGGAACGGTTCTGGGTGAAGGGCGGGAATGGATCAGTTGTCGTACAACTTGGCACCTGGATTGCCGGATCACGTCAGCGGGTTGGCGTGTTGTCGTCCAGGCGCGGAGCCTGGTTGCGCCGCAGTCGTTCACGGCTATTGCTCAGATGGGTGCGCATGGCGGCGCGGGCCGCATCGGTGTCCCGGTTGCGGATCGCCGCAAAGATGTTCTCGTGTTCGCCATTGACACGCTGCAGGTAGCTCAGCCGCCCTTCGGGTGCATGTTGCGGGGTGTTGACACGGGTGCGGGGAATGATCATCGCACCCAGGTAGGTCATCAGGTCGGCGAAGTGCCGGTTGCCGGTAGCGCGCGCCACCTCCATGTGGAACTGGAAGTCTGGCGGCACCGCGTCCGAGTCCTCCTGGATCGAACTCTGGAAGGCATCGAGCGCCACCTGCATGGCTGCCAGGTGCTCGTCGGTGCGCCGCTGCGCGGCCAGGCCGGCAGCTTCGGTCTCCAGGCTGATGCGCAACTCGAGCACGGCGATCACGTCGGCGACGGTGGCGAAGTCCTGGCGCGAGATGCGGAAGTTGCCTGCTGGCTCGGGTGGACTGACGAAAGTTCCGATGCCATGGCGGGTCGCGACCAGGCCGGAGGCCTGCAGCCGTGACAAGGCTTCGCGCACGACCGTTCGGCTGACGTCGAAGCGATGCATGATCTCCGCCTCGGTCGGCAGCTTGTTGCCCACGGGCAACTGGCCGGCGCGGATCTCGCGCTCCAGTGTGCCGACGATTTCGATCACCAGACCGCGCGGGCGCCGTCGGGAGTGGGCCGGGGCAGGCGCCAGAGCACTGGGCAGGTGCGGTGATGAGCCTGGGGTTTTCACGGATTCCATCAAAAATCGCTTGACAGTCAAATACGCAGAATCAACAATTCAGGTTGTCAGACAACATATGACTGACAAGCAGTAAGGATGCGGCGACTGTAGCAAACCTGCGGTAAATGTCCAGCCGACACCACTTTTCATGACAAGACACCGCCAGACGAACAGTTCCGCACGATGACCATCCAGAGCCACGACCGAATCCTGATGACGGGCGCCGCCGGCAACCTCGGTCGCGAAATGCGCGGTCGCCTCAAGGCCAATTGCAGCGTGCTGCGGCTGTCCGACCGGCTGGCGTTCGGCGACGCCAGGGCCGGCGAGGAGGTCCAACTGGCCGATCTCGCCGATGCGCAGGCGGTGTCAAACCTGGTGCAGGGTACCGAGGCCATCGTGCATTTCGGCGGTGTCTCGGTGGAAGGCCCGTTCGACCCTATCCTGGCCGCCAATATCGTCGGCATCGTCAACCTGTACGAGGCCGCCCGCCGGCATGGCGTGCGGCGCATCGTGTTTGCCAGCTCCAACCATGTCACCGGTTTTTATCGGCAGTCGGAAACCATCGGTGTCGACAGCGCGCCGCGCCCGGACGGTTTCTACGGCCTGAGCAAGGCTTTTGGCGAAGATGTGGCGCGTTTCTATTTCGACCGGTACGGCATCGAGACCGCCTGCGTGCGCATCGGCTCGTCGTTTCCCGAACCCAAGGATCGGCGCATGCTGGCCACCTGGCTGAGTTTCGATGACCTGCATCGGCTGATCACTGCCTGCCTGACGACGCCGGTGCTCGGTTGGAGCGTGATCTACGGCATGTCCGACAACGCGGTCACCTGGTGGGACAACACCGGGGCCCGTCATATTGGTTACGTGCCGCAGGACAGCTCCGACGTATTCCGCGACGCCGTTTATGCCCGCACCAGTGCGCCCGATCTCGGTGATCCCGTGGTGCAATTCCAGGGCGGTGCCTTTGTGCGCATGGGGCCTTTCGAATGAAGACACAGGTGTCCGCTTCCGCCGCCCGGGTCGTATCGACGACGCGCGACAAGGTCGGCGAGTCACCGGTCTGGGATCACCGGGCACAGGCCTTGTATTGGGTCGACATCGAGGGGCGCCTGATCCATCGTCTCGACTGGGCCAGCGGGCAGCAGCAATCCTGGAACACCCCCGAGCGCGTCGGATGTATCGCACTGGCCGATGGCGGCGTGGTTGTGGCCGCGATGGAAAGCGGGGTGTTTGCCGTGCGGCTGCAGACACCGCCCGCGGCCGAACTCACCCGGCTGGCGACCATCGTGCATCCGCAGCCCAACATGCGCTTCAATGACGGCCGATGCGATGCCAGCGGCCGGTTCTGGATCAGCACCATGTGCATGGACATGTCGCTGGCGGCGTCGGTTGGCGCCTGGTACTGCCTGGACGAGCGCGGCCTGAGTCCGGCCCATTGTGAGGGTCTGATCACGCCCAATGGGCTGGCGTTCAGCCCGGACGACGCGACCATGTATTTCTCCGACTCCCACCCCAGCGTGCAGAAGGTCTGGGCCTTCGAATTCGACCTGGCCCAGGGCCGCGTCGGCGCGGGACGGGAGTTCCTCGACATGACCCACCTGCCCGGCCGCCCGGATGGCGCCGCTGTCGACAGCGAGGGTTGTTACTGGATCTGTGGCAACGATGCCGGCGTGGTGCTGCGGATCGATCAACATGGCCGGGTGGTGTCGTCGGTGCCGGTGCCGGTGGCCAAGCCGTCCATGTGCGCGTTTGGCGGGCCGCACCTCGACATCTTGCTGGTGACCTCGATCTGCCCCGCCGGTGTCTCGGCCGGCCTGTGTGGCGCCGTGTTTGCCATCGAAGTGGGTGTGCGTGGCCGCCCCGAACCCCGTTTTTCCCGTTTTCCGTCAGCCGGTGCCTGACGCCCGATTCTCGATTCCGCACCTTTTTTCCAGTCCCAGCCCCTTCTTTTTTCCAGGAGACAACCATGATTTTGCGCAGAAGCCTCGTCGCGGCCACCTTTGCCGCTGCCACCCTATCCGTGTCGATGCAAGCGGGCGCTCAAACGGTGCTCAAGGCAGCCGACGTGCACCCGCCGGGATACCCGACCGTGGTCGCGACCGAGAACATGGGCAAGAAGTTCGAAGCCGCCACCAGCGGCAAGTACAAGATGCAGATGTTCCCCAGCAGCGTGCTGGGCGACGAGAAGACGATGATCGAGCAGACCCAGATCGGCGCGATCCAGATCCTGCGCACCTCGCTAGGCCCGCTGGGATCGGTCGTCCCGGACGTGAACGTCTTCAACATGCCCTTCGTGTTCCGCAACGAAGCGCATATGCGTGCGGTCATCGACGGCCCGATCGGCCAGGAGATCCTGGACAAGATCAGTGCCAGCCCGGCACGGCTGGTGGCACTGGCCTGGCAGGATGGCGGCTCGCGCAGCGTCTACACCAAGAAGCCGGTGCGCAGCCCGGCCGATCTCAAGGGCCAGAAGATCCGCATGATGGGCAACCCGCTGTTCATCGACACGATGAACGCCTTGGGCGGCAACGGTATCGCCATGGGTTACCCCGAGGTTTACAGCGCACTGCAGACCGGCGTGATCGACGGCGCGGAAAACAACCCGCCCAGCATGTTCACCGCCAACCACTACACGACCGGCGCCAAGTACTACGCGCAGACCAACCACCTGATCATCCCCGAACTGGTCGTGATGTCCAAGGTGGCTTACGAAAAACTCACACCGGCCGAACAGACACTGATCAAGAAACTCGGTCGCGAGGCGCAGATGGAGCAACGCGGATTGTGGGACAAGAGCGTGGCCGACTACAGCGCCCGGCTCAAAGCCGCCGGCGTCGAGTTCATCGAGGTCGATCAGAAGCCGTTTTTTGATGCCACCGCCCCGGTGCGCGCCAAATACGGTGCGCCGTATGCCGACCTGATGGCGCGGATCGCAGCCGTCAAGTAAGCGCCGCATTTGCCGTCCATCCGGGGCGCCTCGCGGGGCGGTTTCGGGTGGATGCCCGTGGCCTGACACTCCCCTTTTTCCTTGGCGCCGCTTGCCGGCGGTTCGTCCATGAAGAACACGATTCTCTCGGCTCTCGACGGTGTCTACCTGGCATGTATCTGGATTGCCGGCATGTCCATCTTCGTCATGAGCATCATCATTCCGATCGGTGTCTTCGCACGCTACGTGCTGGGCTTTGGCGCTCAATGGCCCGAGCCGATCGCGATTCTGCTGATGGTGATCTTCACCTTTGTTGGGGCGGCCGCAGCCTACCGTGCCGGCGCGCACATCGCAGTGGCGATGTTGACGGACCGCTTGCCAGCGCAGATGCGCGTGGCATGTCGATGGCTGGTTCACCTGCTGATGCTGGTGGTCAGTGTGTTCATGCTGGTGTACGGCACCAAGTTGTGCCTGGAGACCATGGGCCAGACCATCACGTCGTTGCCCTGGCTGCCAGTCGGGGCAACCTATGCGCCGGTGCCGCTGGGCGGGCTGCTCACACTGCTGTTTGTGCTCGAAAACCTGACGTACGGGCCCGCGCATGCGCGGGCGGTGGTCCGCTTCGACCATGTCAACGACGCGGCGCAGGCCTGACCATGGATGCATTCGTCTTGCTGGGAAGTTTTGCGTTGCTGGTGGCCATCGGCATGCCGGTGGCTTATTGCCTGGGTCTGGCCGCGCTGATCGGTGCTTTGTGGATCGACCTGCCGATCGACGCGGTGATGATCCAGATTGCCAGCGGCGTGAACAAGTTCTCGTTGCTGGCGATTCCGTTTTTCGTGCTGGCCGGCGCCATCATGGCCGAGGGCGGCATGTCGCGCCGACTGGTGGCCTTCGCCGGCGTGCTGGTGGGTTTTGTCCGCGGCGATCTGTCGCTGGTCAACATCCTGGCGTCCACGTTCTTCGGCGCCATCTCGGGCTCGTCGGTGGCGGACACCGCGTCGATCGGCTCGGTGATGATTCCCGAGATGGTCAAGAAGGGTTACCCGCGTGATTTCGCCACCGCTCTGACGGTCAGCGGGTCGATACAGGCCACCTTGATTCCCCCGAGCCACAACGCGGTCATCTACTCGATGGCGGCCGGTGGATCGATCTCGATCGCCGCGCTGTTCATGGCCGGCGTGTTGCCCGGCCTGCTGCTGGGCCTGACCCTGGGTTGTTACTGCCTGTACATCGCGAAAAAGCGCAACTTCCCGGTCGGCGAGTCCATGCCACTGCGCCAGGCCTTGCGCATCGCTGCCGATGCGATGTGGGGCCTCGCGACCATGGTGATCATCCTGGGCGGCATCCTGTCGGGTGTCTTCACTGCCACCGAGTCGGCGTCCATCGCCGTGTTGTGGGCTTTCTTTGTCACGATGTTCATCTACCGCGATTACCGCTGGCGCGACCTGCCCCGGCTGGTGCATCGTACGGTCAAGACGGTTTCGATCGTGATGATCCTGATCGGTTTTGCCGCCAGCTTCGGGTACATCATGACCCTGATGCAGATCCCGCTCAAGATCACCACCGCATTGACCAGCTTCACCGATAACCGCTACGTGATCCTGCTGTTGATCAACTTCCTGCTGCTGGCGCTCGGCACGTTGATGGACATGGCCGCCCTGCTGCTGATCCTCACGCCGATTCTTTTGCCGGTGGTCACCGCCGTGGGTATCGATCCCGTGCATTTCGGCATGATCATGATCGTCAACCTGGGCATGGGCCTGATCACGCCGCCGGTCGGCTCGGTGCTGTTCGTCGGCAGTGCGGTCGGCAAACTGCCGATCGAACAGGTCGTGCGGGCCTTGCTGCCGTTCTTCGGTCTGCTGCTCATCGTGCTGGGCATCGTGACCTATGTGCCGGCTTTGTCGTTATGGCTGCCGCGCCTGGTGGGTGTGTGATGCAACGGCGCCGCCACCACCGGAGACGGGCCATGACCGCTTCCTTTGTTGATGACTCGCTGAAAGACTCCGCATGAACCCGCAAGACCTCAAGACCATCCTCAGCACTGGGCTGCTTTCGTTCCCGCTCACCGATTTCGATGAACAGGGCGACTTCCGGCCCAAGACCTATATCGAGCGGCTGGAGTGGCTGGCCCCATATGGCGCAACAGCGTTGTTCGCTGCCGGTGGCACCGGCGAGTTCTTCTCGCTCACCGGCGACGAATATCCCGGCATCATCAAGACTGCGGTGGATACCTGCCGCGGCAAGGTGCCGATCATCGCCGGCGCCGGCGGGCCGACCCGCTTCGCGATCGCCTGCGCCCAGGAAGCCGAACGACTGGGCGCACACGGCATCCTGCTGATGCCGCATTACCTGACCGAAGCCGGCCAGGAGGGCCTGATCGCGCATGTGGAGGCGGTGTGCAAGAGCGTGAAATTCGGCGTCGTCGTCTACAACCGCAACGTGTGCAAACTCACGCCCGACTCCCTGGCCATCCTCGCTGAACGGTGCCCGAACCTGATTGGCTTCAAGGATGGTGTTGGCGAGATCGAGACCATGGTGGCGATCTACCAGCGCATGGGCGACCGATTCTCGTACCTGGGCGGCCTGCCGACCGCCGAGGTGTATGCGGCCGCCTACAAGGCGCTGGGTACGCCGGTGTATTCGTCGGCCGTGTTCAACTTCATCCCGAAGACCGCGGTGGAGTTCTACCAGGCCGTTGCCAGTGACGACATGGTGACCCAGCATCGCCTGCTGAAGAACTTCTTCATGCCCTACCTGGCGATCCGAAACCGCATGGCGGGTTACGCGGTCAGCATCGTCAAGGCCGGTGCCAGGATCGTCGGCCATGACGCCGGCCCGGTGCGTCCGCCGCTGACCGATCTCAAGCCGGCCGAGTTCGAGCAGCTCGCTGCGTTGATCAAGACGATGGGCCCACAGTAATCGGGTGAACTGCCGCGAGCGCCATTCAATGCCACAAACCTTCGACGTCGCCGTGGTCGGAGCCGGTCTCGGATCGGCGCCGCATTTTGCAGCGCTGCAGGAGTTGCGCGACGACTACCCGCTGACCTGGGTCTGCACCCGGGATGCGCAACGCCTGCAGGCCGCGGCGCTGCCGCCAGGCGCACGCCGCACGACGCAGTTGCAAGACATCATGCAGGATGCACGGGTCGGCGCCGTACTGGTGCTCGCGCCACCTGGCGCCCACCTGGAGGTGGTGCGGCAGATGGCCGATGCCGGCAAACATGTGCTGGTGGAAAAGCCGCTGGAACTCGACCTGCGGCGTGCCCGCGAACTGGTGGAGCATTGCGAAGCGCGCAAGGTGAAGCTGGCGGTGATGTTGCAACACCGGATGCGCAGTGGCGCCCTGCGCCTGGCGCAATTGCTGCGGGACGGCGCGCTGGGGCCCGTGACCAGTGCCAGCATGCAGGTGCGCTGGTGGCGGCCGCAAAGTTACTACGACGAGCCCGGCCGTGGCAGCATGGCGCGCGACGGGGGCGGTGTGTTGCTGACGCAAGCCATTCACACGCTCGACTTGCTGCTGACCCTGATCGGGATGCCGCAGCGGGTGACCGGTGCAGTGACGACCAGCGTGGTCCACACGATGGAGTGCGAGGACTGTGCCAGCGCGCTGCTGCATTACCCAGGTGGCATGGTTGTGGTGCTGCAGGCCACGACGGCGGCGTATCCGGGTTACCCGGAGCGGATCGAGATCAACGGCGCGCACGGCACGGCGACGCTGGAGTCCGGCCGGCTCCAGGTCGCCTACGCCGATGGCCGCAATGAGTCGGTGCAGGCCGAGGGCGGCGGTGGTGCCGGTGCCGACCCGATGGCCTTTCACCATGGCCCGCACGGCGCGGTGCTGCGCGACTTTTTCGACGCCGTGCGCCACGACCGGGCGCCGGCGGTGACCGGCCGCAGCGCGCTGGCCGCGCAGGCGGTGATCGAGGCCATCATCGCGTCGGCTGCTGGCGGTGGTGCCCCGGTTGTGCTTGCGCCGCCCGCGCCATAACCGTACCCTTGGCTCTTCTGCTTTCCTGATCACAAACTCCACGGGCACCACTTCATGACGACACCACAACACGACAACTACATCAATGGCCAATGGGTGGCTGGTGACAAGTACAGCCCCAATGTCAACCCGTCGAACACGGCCGATGTACTGGGCCTGTACACCCAGGCCAGTGCGGCCCAGCTCGACGCAGCGGTGCAGGCGGCGCGCGCGGCATTTCCAGCCTGGTCGAGCGCGGGCATACAGTCCCGCGCCGACGCGCTGGACAAGATCGGCAACGAGATCCTGGCGCGGCGCGAAGAGCTGGGAACGTTGCTGGCACGCGAAGAAGGCAAGACCCGGCCAGAGGGTATCGGCGAAGCTGCGCGGGCCGGCAACATCTTCAAGTTCTTCGCGGGGGAGTGCCTGCGGCTGGCCGGCGAGACGTTGGCATCGGTGCGCCCGGGTGTCGGCATCGAGGTCACCCGAGAACCCCTGGGTGTGATCGGCCTGATCACGCCGTGGAACTTCCCGATCGCGATTCCCGCATGGAAGGTCGCCCCGGCGCTGGCGTATGGCAACTGCGTCGTGCTCAAGCCCGCCGACCTGGTGCCGGGCTGCGCCTGGGCGCTGGCCGACATCATCAGCCGCAGCGGCATTCCGGCTGGCGTGTTCAACCTGGTGATGGGCCGGGGCAGCGTGGTGGGTGACGCGCTGGTCAACCATGCCAGCATCGACGCGATCAGCTTCACCGGTTCGCAGTTGGTGGGCGGTCGTATCGCGCAGCAGTGCGCGACCCACCTGAAAAAGGTGCAGCTCGAGATGGGCGGCAAGAATCCGCAGGTGGTGCTGGACGACGCCGACCTGGGCCAGGCGGTGGAGCTGTGCGTGCAGAGCGCGTTTTTCTCGACCGGGCAACGCTGCACCGCGTCGAGCCGGCTCGTCGTCACCGAAGGCATTTACCCGAAGTTCGTCGCGGCCATGCAGGCGCGCATGGCCGCGCTCAAGGTGGGCGACGCCCTTCACTCTGGCATCGACATCGGGCCGGTGTCGTCCTTGTCGCAACTGGCGCAGGACGCCGACTATGTCGCCATCGGGCAGCAGGAGGGCGGCAAGTTGCTGATGGGCGGCGAGCGGCTGGCGCGCGATACCGATGGGTTCTACATGGCACCGGCGCTGTTCGCCGATACCACGATGGACATGCGTATCAACCGCGAGGAGGTGTTCGGGCCGGTGGCGAGCATCATCCGGGTCAAGGACTACGATGCCGCGCTGCAGGCGGCCAACAACACGCCGTTCGGCCTGTCCGCGGGTATTGCGACCACGTCGCTCAAGTATGCGACACACTTCAAGCGCCACAGCCAGGCCGGCATGGTGATGGTCAACCTGCCCACTGCCGGCGTCGACTACCACGTGCCGTTTGGCGGGCGCAAGGGCTCCAGTTACGGGCCACGCGAGCAAGGACGTTACGCACAGGAGTTCTTCACCACGGTCAAGACGGCGTATACGCTGGCCTGAGCAAGAGGCAACACACTTTGCGCCGGAGCCGGTCACCGTCAAACCACCTTCTTCACGACCTGCCTGCCATGTCAGCAGAACCCCTGCCGTCCCAGCCACTGCGCATCGCCATGCACGCCGATGACAACGTGGCCATCGTCGCCAATGACGGCGGCCTGCCGGCAGGCACCGTATTTGCCGATGGCCTGGCGTTGCGCGACCAGGTGCCGCAAGGTCACAAGGTCAGCCTGGTCGATATCGCACAGGGTGCGCCGGTACGGCGTTACAACGTGGTCATCGGCACCGCGCTGCGCGACATTGCCGCGGGCAGCTGGGTGCATGAACGGCTGCTGCAGATGCCGCAGGCCCGCTCGCTCGAAGGCCTGCCGATGGCCACGGTGCGGTTGCCACCGTTGCCGCCGCTGGAAGGTCATAGCTTCGAGGGTTACCGCAATGCCGACGGCTCGGTGGGCACGCGCAACATCCTGGCGATCACGACCACGGTGCAGTGTGTCGCCGGGGTCGTCGACTTCGCGCTGCGGCGCATCAAGGACGAGTTGCTGCCCCTGTTCCCGCATGTCGATGATGTCGTGGGGCTGGAGCACGCCTACGGCTGCGGCGTGGCCATCGACGCGCCCGATGCGGTGATCCCGATACGCACCTTGCGCAACATCAGCCTGAACCCGAATTTCGGCGGCGAGGTCATGGTGGTCAGCCTGGGCTGCGAGAAACTGCAGCCCGAACGGCTGCTGCCGCAGGGCGTGATTCCGATCGGCATCCCGCGCGGCGCGCAAGAACAGTCGCAGGCGCTGGACGTGGTGTGCCTGCAGGACGCCGGTCATGTCGGCTTCCTGTCGATGATCGATTCCATCGTGCGCCAGGCCCGGGTCCATCTGGAACGACTGAACCGGCGCCGGCGCGAGACCTGCCCCGCGTCCGATCTGGTCGTGGGCTTGCAGTGCGGCGGCAGCGATGCGTTTTCGGGTGTCACCGCCAACCCGGCCGTGGGTTTCGCCACCGACCTGCTGGTGCGGGCCGGCGCCACCGTCATGTTCTCGGAAGTGACCGAAGTGCGCGATGGAATCGACCAATTGACGTCTCGCGCTGTGAACACCGAGGTGGCCGAGGCGATGGTGCGCGAGATGGACTGGTACGACCGTTACCTGGAACGCGGCAAGGTCGATCGCAGCGCCAACACCACGCCCGGCAACAAGGCTGGTGGCTTGTCGAACATTGTCGAGAAAGCGATGGGCTCCATCATCAAGTCCGGCTCGGCGCCGATCATGGGCGTGGTGCCGCCAGGCGAACGGGCGGATCGCAAGGGTCTTTTGTTTGCGGCCACGCCGGCCAGCGACTTCATCTGCGGCACCCTGCAACTGGCCGCAGGCATGAACCTGCACATCTTCACCACCGGTCGCGGCACGCCATACGGGCTGGCGCAGGTGCCGGTGATCAAGGTTGCAACCCGCAGCGAACTGGCGCGGCGCTGGCACGACCTGATGGACCTGGACGCCGGCCGTATTGCCACCGGCGAGATGACGATCGAGCAGATGGGCTGGGAACTGTTCCGGCTCATGCTCGACGTGGCCAGCGGCAAGAAGACCTGGGCCGAACACTGGAAGCTGCACAACGCGCTGGTGCTGTTCAATCCGGCGCCGGTGACCTGAACCAGCCGCCGTCACCTGATCCCATTTTTCCGGTCCCCTTTCCATTCGAACTTTACTTTGGAGGCATTCGCATGTCGCGCAGAAACATTCTTGGCCTGGCCCTGGCCGCAGCCCTGTCCCTCACCACGTCGATGGGCGCCTGGGCGCAGACCGACTATCCGACGAAACCGATCAAGATCATCGTGGCGTTCCCGCCCGGCGGCACCAGCGACGTGATGGCGCGCATGGTGGCCGACGAGCTCGGCAAGCTGCTCAAGCAACCGGTGCTGGTGGAAAACATTGGCGGCGCTGGCGGCATCGTGGGCACCGAGCGAGCGTCCAGGCTGGCGCCCGATGGTTATACCCTGGTGCAGACCGGTGTCGGCCAGAATGCGGTCGCGCATGGCCTGGATCCCAACCTCAAGTACAACTCGATGACCGATTTCATCCATCTCACGCAGGTGCATTCCGGTCCGAATGTGCTGGTGGTGCACCCGGACACTCCGTTCAAGTCGGTCAAGGACGTGGTCGCGTATGCCAAGGCCAATCCCGGCAAGCTCGATTACGGTTTCACGCATGCCGCCTCCGGCCATATGGCAATGGAGTTGTTCAAGCAGACCGCCGGCATCTTCATGACCGGTATTCCCTACCGGGGCGGCGGCCCGATGCTCAGTGACCTGCTCGGTGGCCAGATTCCGATGATGTTCATCAACCAGGATGCCGCGTTGCAGCACGTGAAAGCGGGCAAGATGCGGGCGCTGGCCGTGACCAGCGCGCAGCGCAACCCCTTGTATCCCGACGTGCCCACGATTGCCGAATCCGGCTTCAGGGGCTTCGAAGCCCTCTCCTGGTCCGGCATGTCGGTGGTCAAGGGTACGCCGCAACCCATCGTCGGCAAGCTCGAGGCGGCCCTGGTGCAGGTCATGCAGTCGGACGCGGTGAAGCAACGCATGGGCTCGGTGGGCTTCATCATCCCCGAGCAGGGCGGCAAGCACTACACCGCATTCATGCAGTCGGAGATCGACACCTGGACCAAGGTGATCAAGACGGCTGGCATCAAGCAGCAATGACGCGGGCGCGTTCGCCAGCGTCCAGTGGTTCGATCCATTGCAACTGCTGCTCCAGCACCTCCAGCGTCGCCTCGGACGCGTCGACTCCCTTGGCCTGGCGCGCAGCGATGCGTGTTCGCAACGCGTCAACGCTCGCCTGCGGCGCCAGGATCGCGAAGTCGGCGTCGCAGGCCTTTGCCAGCGCGTGGAAGCTGTCGCGCTCGCCGCGGTTGAGAAAAGCCGCATCCACGATGACCGACCAGCCCGCGGTCAGCAACATGCGCGAGGTGTCCTGCAAATGGGTGTAGGTGCGCCGGTGCGCATCCGGGTCGTAGATGCCGGCATGCATGCCGGCGTCGCTGCGCTGGTGGCGATGCAGCCCGAACAAGCGTCGGCGTTCCACGTCCGAACGTAGGCGCAGCGTGCGGGCCTGTTCGTCTTGCTGCAGCAACCGGTTCGACGCGAACGTCTTGCCGCAACCGGCCAGGCCATGGGTGATGGTGAGGCGTGGCCGCCGGGGCGCCACCAGTCGCCGGGCCTGTGCGAGGTAGCGCTCGGTCTCGTCCAAGCCGCGCTGCGATTGCCCCGCGCGGATCGCCTCCACCTTGGCGCGCACCATGGCCCGGTACACCGCATAAAACGGCAGCAGCCGTGCGCAAGCGTAATCGCCGCTGCGGCTGAGCACCTCGTCGATGAACCAGTTGGCCAGGCCGGGCTGGTCATGGTCGAGCAGGTCGACATAGGTGAACGCGATCTCGTTGGCCACGTCGATCCAGCGCAGGTCCTCGTTGAACTCCAGGCAGTCGAACAACCGCACCCGGCAGTCGATCAGCACCATGTTGGCCAGGTGCAGGTCGCCATGGCACTCGCGCACCATGCCGGCTGCGCGGCGGGCGCGTATCAGTTCCGAGAGAGCGCCGTGTTGCGAAACGGTCCATTGCCGCAGCTCCGCCAGATGTTGCCGTGTGCCGTCGTCGGCCATGCGCTGCGCGAGATCGTCGAAATTGTCCAGCGCCGGGGCGAGCACCTGTTCCGGTGTGCCGAAATGCGAATCCGCCGGCGCTACCGCGGCATCCTGGTGGAATGCGGCCACGGTATCGGCCAGGTCGCTCATGTGCGCGGCTGTCAACGCGCCGCGCTGGCACACATGGTCGAGCCGGCCGGTTTCGTCGAAACGGCGCATGTGCACCGCATAGTCCACCACGGTGCCGTCCGATCCGCCCCAATGCAGACCCTTGTGGGGCGTGTCCCGCAGTGCCAGTACATCCAGGTAAAGGTCAGGGGCGAAGCGTCGGTTCAGCCGCAGTTCGTCTTCGCAGAATCGCTGGCGCAGCTCCAGCGTGCTGAAATCCAGGAACGGCAGCCGCACCGGCTTCTTGATCTTGTAGGCGTAGTCGCCCGCCAGCAGCACCCACGAGATATGGGTTTCGACGACCTCGACCTGCCGGACATCGCCGGGGTAACGGTGGGGTTGCAGCAGCGGCAGCAGATCGCGCGCAAGATCGTTGCGTGCGGGACGTATCCAGGTCGGAAAGTACCAGTTGTGCACCCCGAGCAAGGTCATGGCGGAGGGCACCAGGAACGAACGCACGATCGTGGCGTCGAGCAGCACCGCAACACCCAGGCCGAACCCGACCTGCTGGAACATCACCAGTTCACCACTGGCAAAACCGGCGAAGATGGCCACCATGATCAGCGCGGCGCCGGTGATCACGCCCGAGGTCGCGCGCACACCGACTCGGATGGCCTGCGTGTTGTCGCCGCTGGCCATGAAGTGCTCGCGAATGCGGCTGAGCAGGAACACGTGGTAATCCATCGACAGGCCGTACAGGATGGTGAACAGGAACAGCGGTATCCAGGCCTCGATCAGTGCCACCTGCTGAAAACCGAGCAGGGAGGCACCGATGCCGCGCTGGAACACCAGCACCATCAGTCCATAGGCCGCGCCAACCGACAGCAGGTTGAGCACGATGGCCTTGAGCGGCACCACCAGCGACCGGAATGCCAGCGCCAGCAAGACGAAGCTGAGCGAGAGCACGATGCCGAACACCCGCGGCGTATAGACATCGGTGAGGTGGAAGAAATCGATATACCCGGCCGCATTGCCACCGACCACGGCTTGTGCATCCACGCCGCCAAAGGCTGCGCGGATATGCTGATCGCGCAGGCGAAGTACGCCCGATTGCGCACCCTGGCTTTCCGCATCGCCGGTCATCGGGATCGTCAGCACCGCCAGGTCGCCGGCCGGATTGACCTGCAACGTGGCCTTGTCGGCCAGGAAGGCGGTGTCGCCGGCCAGCGTTGTGCGAAGCCTTTCGATCGCCTGCGTCACCGGTGTCGACGCGATGGCGCCGTCAACCACCACGATGGCCTGCGAGATCGTGCCGGTGCGGAAATCGCGTTCGATCAGGTCAAAGCCGCGCCGGGCCGGCGACTGCGCGGGCAAGCTGTCAATGCCGGAGAAGCCGGTCTTCATGTCGAGCGCGGGCACGGCAAGGGCCAGCAGCAGACCGGTGGTGAGCAGCAGGCAAACCACCGGGAAACGGATCGCCTGGCCGGTCAGCCGATCCCACAGCCGGCCTTCGCCACCCCATCCGGGCAGTGGAATCCGCAACCGGTCGAGCCGGTCTCCGAGTACGGTTATCAGGGCCGGCAACAACGTGAACGATGCCAGCAGGCACAACAGCACCACGAGGATCGCGCCGGCCGCCAGGCTGCGGTAGACATTGGTGGGAATGATCAGCAGACCCAGCAGCGCCAGCACCACCGTGGCGCCGCTGTAGGCGATCGCATGGCCGGCCGAGGCAGTGGCCAGCGTCAGCGCGGCGTGCGGAGCCCGGGCGCTGGAGCGTTCCTCGCGGTACCGCGACAGCAGGAACAACGAATAGTCGATCCCCACCGCCAGGCCCATCATGACGATCATGTTGGTGACCAGGAAATAGGCCTGGATGAACGGGCCCGCCATGACGGTGATTGCCAGCGCCACCACGATCGCAGCCGCCGCGACCAGTATCGGCACCAGCGCGGCCACCACGGTCGCGAACACCACCAGCAACACCAGCAGCGCCATCGGCAAGCCGATCATGAGCTCCGCTTGCAGGTCCTGCTGTGCCAGCGCCTTGAACTCGGTCCCCACACTGGCGCGCCCGACCAGGTACCACTCGACGTCGGACGCAGCCGTGTCGCGGCTACCCAGGGCTTGCTGGATTGCTCCGATCGTGCGTTCGGGATCGCGCACCCGCATCGGCACCAGCGTGCTGTGGCGGTCGGCCGAGACCAGGGTGGCATCACCGCTGATGAAGTAACTCAGCGCCCAGACGATGGTGTTGCCCTGCAGGGCCGCCAGCCGATCGGCCGCGGCCTGCGCCTGAGCCTGGAAGCGCGGGTCATCGACGGTCATGCTGGGCGAATGCAGCACCAGGATTTCGTTGGGTTGGCCCGATTCCGGCCGATCCGCAAATCGCTGGCGCATCAAGGCCTCGGCGCGGCTCGAGCCGGAACCGTCGTAACGTTGCACCTGGGTCGAGAAGGCCGTGCCAGCGTGTTGAGCGATCAGCACCACGCCGACCAGCATTGCCGCCAGCCAGGCGGCGATCACCCGCCACGGATGCGCCAGGACCATGGCCATCAACCGATGGCGTTTTCCAGCAATTCTCATCGTCGCAAGGCGCCAGTGTGTGGCGCGCATGCCACGGACAGGTGTTTGCATCGCATGAATGCAAGTATCGTTCACGGCCTGGCCCGCGACGTGGCGGGCCGAGCCGTTTCGGCGGCTTTGGCCGCGCGTGTTCCAGCCAGTTTATTCTGTAAGAGAATCGGATCGTCATCGACCCGTGCCCCGGGTGGTTTGGTGTGGCCACCGGCGGCCAGGATGTTTTTTTCGAGCTGATTTCCTTTGTTGCTTCGCGCTCCGGTTGACCCTATGCCCATTGCACCCCGCACCTTGATTCTGTTCAACCATGACTGGGACGCGATCGGGCATGCGGCCGCGGCCCGGGCCATGGGCCTGCAACTTGACAGCGCGGGGTTCGACCTGTTCAGTTTTCCGAGCAACGCGCGGCTGGCCTGGTTCGACACGGCGCGTTACGTCGGCGCTTTGGCGCGGCGCGCCCGCGGGCGGGGTTGGCAGGCCGTCGTGTCGCACCACGAGCAGTTCGGTGCGCTGGCAGCGGCCTTGCTGGCCGAACGGTTGGGCTGGCCCGGAACGCCGGTGAATGCGATCCTGGCCTGCCAGCACAAGTACTACGCGCGCCAGGTGCTGCAGCAAGTCGCACCCGAAGCCAATACCGGGTTCGAGCTGCTCGATGTCGAATACGGCGCACCGATTCCGGACGGCCTGCACTACCCGGCTTTCGTCAAACCGGTGAAGGCGGCGTTTTCGGTGCTGGCGCGCCGGGTGGACAACCGGCAGCAACTGCACCTGCACACCCGGTTCGGCTGGTGGGAGTTGTGGGTCATCCGGCGCCTGGTCGAGCCGTTCGAACGCATGGTGCGGGCCCGCCTGGGCGCCCAGGTGCCAAGCGCGCACCGCATGTTGCTCGAGACGCCGGTGCAGGCTGAGCAGTACAACCTTGACGGTTATGTGTTCGACGGGCAGGCCCACGCGGTGGGTGTGGTCGATGCCATCATGTATCCCCACACCCAGGCCTTCATGCGGCACCAGTTGCCCACCTGCCTGGCGTCGGCGGTGCAGGCGCGCGCCCTGGACGTGGCGCGCCGTTTCCTGGCTGCAGTGGGGTTCACCCACGGCCTGTTCAATATGGAGTTCTTCCATGATGCGGCCACCGACCGGCTGACGGTCATCGAGTTCAACCCGCGCATGGCGTCGCAGTATTCCGACCTGTACCAGCGGGTGCTGGGGGTCGACTTGCACGCCATCGGGCTGGCGCTGGCCCATGGCCGCGACCCGACCACGTTACCGGTGGGTGTGCCGTCTGCCGGCGCGGCGGCAAGTTTTGTTTACCGGTCCTTGCGACCGGGTGACGCTGTAGTGATGCCCAGCGGGTCGCAACGGCTGGCCCTGCAGCAGGCCTACCCGGGCGCCATGTTGTTCGTGTATCCGAAGTCGGCCGGCTCCACCGCGCGCGACCACAAATGGCTGGGCAGTTACCGATACGGCATCCTCCATCTAGGCGGCCAGGACGAGGCCGACCTGCGCCGGCGTTGCGAGGTGGCCAGTGTGCTGCTCGGTTGGCCCGCACCGTATGCCGACCTGCCGCTGGACGCACGGCAGCGTGGAGAGGGTGGGCATGCGTTGTCGCTGCCGCGTCCGGCGGTCGTGCCGGGAGCCGCCTCGTCATGACCCGGCGGCGCGTGATGCTGCTGGGCATCGCGGGCACGCTGGCAGGCTGCGCGTTCACGCCGAACCGCAACGAGGATGGGCCCGACGCGCCTCGCTCCATGCCGCTGCGCCGGCCGGTGCGCACCGCCTGGGTGCTGAGTTCGGGCGGGCCACGTGGATTCACCCATGTCGGCGTGCTCAAGGCGCTCGACGCACTGGGCCTGGCGCCCGACCTGATCGTTGGTGCGTCGGTCGGCGCGATGGTGGGCTGCCTGCGCGCATCGGGCATGGGCGCGCAGCGGGTGTTGGCAGTGGACGCCACCGTCCACCTGGACACCGCGCCGGCCCAGGCCGCGCGTTACCGCGATGCGGACCTGCGCAAGAAGGCGCTGGTCGACGCCGACGCGGCGCATGCCGACCTGGTGCTCAAGCCCGATTTCGGTTACTGGGTCAACCTGTCGCAGGAGTTTCGCGCACGGGCCATTGCGGCCGGTTACCGGGAGGTGTTGGCCCAGGCTGTTGCGTTGCGCCGATTGCACGAAGGGTGATGTCGGCCGTGCCTGCCACCGGATGGCCGGCACGGCAGGCTCAGGATGCCGCGGGAACCACCTGTGGCGCACCCGGCATCACCGGCAGGCTGCCGGCCGCGCGCCTGGCGTCCCACTGCGCTTGCAGGGCGGCGTCGCTTTGGTAGTGCGGCACCCGAAAGACCATGCGTTGGAGGCGTTGCAGCGGCGGGTTGCACCCGGCGACCTCGGCGTCCCAGTACTGGTGGGCGCGGCGGATGTTGAGCTCGGTATCCATCTCGAAATGGTCGCGCGACGACTGCCCACCAAATACATACAGGCGGCCACGGTAGATGCGCCAGGTGTTGGGGCCGCCACCACCGCCGCCGGGAATGGCGTAGTTGATGCCGTTGCTGCAATAACCGCCAAACTGCGGCATGTACTGCGCCGGGTTGCGTTCGAACGCGGTCTTGTGGGCCGCGCTAGCGAAGCGCCAGCGCACGCCGGCATGGTCGAGTTGCGTGGCCGCATCGCCCTTGACTGCGGTGGCCTGCATGAAATAGGCCACCGGGTCGTGCCCTTCAAGCATGACGCGTTCGACGCCGCCGAGGGTCACGGTGCGAAACGGTTCGCCCGGCTGCGACTGCGCCCATGCTGCGCCGGCCAGCGGCGTGCCTGCCAGGACGATCAACCACTGTCTGCGATGCAGGCTCATGCCAGGTTCCCCTTGTAGATGCCGCTGCCGATATATCCCATGCCCCACTGGGTGTTGTGCCACGTGAAACCGTCGCATTGGGCAGCCACGAGGCTCCAAGGTTGCCACAGATCGGCCGGTTTTGCGTTGTAGGGGCGGTTCTTCATCCAGGCCAGCAGGTTCAGCGGGCCCGTCCACCAGGGGAAGAACTTGATGCCTGCCATCGCGATGCGGGCCCCGGGCCGCGTCTGGCGCAGGATGTTGGCCACCGCCTGCGGTGTGCGGCAGATGTCGTGGGTGTAGTTGAACAGCACCGCGTCGGCCAGGGCGGGCAGGCGCACGGTCTCGGCCGATTCGTTGGCATGCCAGACGTTGGCCCAGCCCATCTGCTCGACCCGTGTGCGGGCGACGGCGAACATCTCGGGGCTTTGTTCGAACGCCAGTACCCGGCCCGCGTCGCCCACGCCCTCGCGCAGCAGCGGGTAACTCAGCCCGGTGCCGGCTCCGACATCCAGCACCGCCTGGCCGGGTTGCAGCTGCAGCAGGGCGACGGTGCGCCTGCGCAGCGGCATCGTGAACGCGGCCGAACGGTCGTAGCCGGCGGCTTTGTCCTTGTACAGCGCGATTGAGATTTCGTTGGGCGTCATGTTGCCACCGGCATCCGGGAGGTCGCATGCAGGCCGATGACACCGGTGACGATCAGCCCGATACACACCAGCTTGGCCGCGGTTGCCGGCTCCTTGAAATAGTAGATGCCGATCATCGCGGTGAGCACCGCGCCCACGCCCGACCAGACCGCATACACCACGCTCAGGCCCAGCACCCGGGTGACGAGGGTGACGAGGGTGTTGAGCGTGAACGACGCCGCGTAGAACACGAAGATCAGCACCGACGGCGTGAGCCGGGTGAAACCTTCGGACAGGCGCATGCAGGTGGTGCCGGCGACCTCGAACAGGATGGCGCCGGACAACACGGCCCAGGCTTGGGCATGGGTGAGAGTGATCATGGGGCGCGATTATCCTGGGGCGGGTGGAAGTGGTGTGCGGGCCAGGGGAGATCGGGTTGGTCTGGCCGCTGGCCATGCGGTGCCGGTGGGTCGTGGATGCAGGGATCTGCCTGTTGCCCGATGGTGTTGCCGGATGTTTGCCTCGGCCGGGTGTGCAGGCACAATGCGGTCTTTCCTGCCATCAGGATCTTTTTGCCATGTCACAAACGGCTGCATTCGAATACCACAAGGCGTTTTCGCGCAACATCGGCTGGCTGACGCAGGATGAGCAGGCCAGGATCAAGTCTGCGCGCGTGGCGATTGCCGGGCTCGGCGGCGTGGGTGGCGCCCACCTGCTGACGCTGGCACGGCTGGGGGTCGGCAACTTCACGATCTCGGACTTTGACGACTTTGATGTGCACAACATGAACCGGCAGGCCGGCGCGTTCATGTCGCACATGGGCCAGTCCAAACTGTCCACCATGGCCCGCATGGCGCTGGACATCAACCCCGAGATCGACCTGCGGCAGTTTCCCAAGGGGGTGCAACCCGATAACGTCGATGATTTTCTGGACGGTGTCGATGTCTACGTGGACGGGCTCGACTTCTTTGCCCTGCCCGCGCGCCGGATGGTGTTTGCCAAGTGCCGGGAAAAAGGCATTCCCGTGTTGACGGCGGCGCCGCTGGGCATTGGCGTGGCCTTGCTGTATTTCTCGCCCACGGGCATGAGCGCCGAAGACTATTTCAAGTGGGAAGGCCACGCCTTGCAGGAGCAATACGCGCGCTTCATTGCCGGCCTGTCGCCGGCGATGATGCAGCGCAACTACCTGGTCGCGCCCGAGGCGGTGAACTTCCAGGAAAAACGCGGCCCGTCCACCGTCATGGCCTGCGACCTGTGTGCCGGCGTCATGGGCGCCTCGGTGATGAAGCTGCTGCTGGGCCGCGGCGCGTTACGTGCCGCGCCCTGGGGCATGCATTTCGACGCCTACCACCAGAAGCTCAAGTTCACCTGGCGGCCGTTTGGCAATTCGAATCCGTTGCAGCAGTTGTTGCTGATGTTTATTCGGCCGGTGTTGAAGGGGGGGAAATAGGGGCGGCTGTCGGTCGGTGTGTGGTTGTTTTTTTGAGCCACAGGGCGGCCGATGGCCGGGTATGCAGTCATCCCGCTTGGTTTGGCAGAGGACTGATGCGGAACCAAGAGGTCAGCGCAACAGTACGTTCATGCCCGGACGGAGTTCGTTTGCGTCGATGTACCCGATCGCACCCGGTGTCGAAGTCACGAACTGGATGATGTCACTGCTCTTGCCCATTTCCCGTGGTGATGCACCCTTGCCGATATACCGCCGAACCGTCCAGTAGGCGGTGTACTTGTCCTCATCCTGATTCAGAAACAACTGCAGGAATCGATTTCGAATCGCGGTTCCTGCATTGGCGTTGATGGCGGTGATCGCCACACCCTCCACTTCGATCACACGGCCGGTGTATATCCGTGCGACCGTCGAGGCATCGAGGCGCTTGACGGTCGGGTGGCCAATCACCACCACGCCTTCGGTTGCCTGGGCGACGGTCGTTGAGCTTGCCAGCAACAGCATCAACATCAGCATGAAAGTGCGATGACGCAGGCCGGACATCATGATCACGCTGGTCTAGAAGACCACGTTGTAGGACAGAGATATCACGTCGATACTCTGGTTGCGGATATTGCTGCCCGCCGGTGCATCCACGAGGCTCGATACCTGGCCGATACGGACACGCATCCATTCGGCTTTTATCTTGCTGGTGGGTGAGATTGAGTAGGAGGTGCCGATGGACCAGGAATGTTGGTCATATACCAAAATGGCATCTGCACCGACGCGCTGTGACGCATTGATTTGTGCAGCGCCAAGGACAATTGGCGGCACAACGTTCGAATTGACCTTGTCGTAGAGGTTCAATGGGCCAGAGGCAGATCTCAAATACGCGTAAACGACATAAGGCGTCCATTTGTCCATTTTTTTCTGTAAGGCAACATATCCGCGATTCGACTGGTTTGAGAAATTGGTTTGCTTTACAAGGCTGCGAGCGACCTCGGTAATTACCCGGTAGCTGGAGTCAAGGGCAATATCTGCACCGAGTGTCAGTGTCCGGTAGCCGTATCGGTCAATAGTTGGTATGCCAGGTCCTGGCAGATTTGCGTCTACCTGGAAATAACCAATCCCTGGCGCAATGGAAACAAAGGGATAAGTCACAGGATAGGCATTGGCAGAGTTTTTTTCATTGACGGTTACCCGACTAAGCCCAAGTCTGTAGGTTGTATCCACCCCTTTGTGCGTAAGAACCAAGCCGCCTCCTTCAATGCCTAATCGTCTAAATAAGGTGCTGGGCATTTGATTTGGTTGCAATCCATCACGAATCCAGAATCGAACATCCAATCCCGAACTGCCCCAATAGCCGTCAAGACTTAGTTCCCCAGTGCGCACTTCCCATGTTTTACTTGCGGATAATCCTACGTAATCGTTGCTTGGAGAAATGGAATACATCTCAGTAGGCAGGCGCGCGAACTCATATGTCGTCCCGACGTTGTAAGTCTGAGAATAGAGGTAGATTGGGAGACGCTGCTTTCCGACACGTATCAACCAATCATTCGTAGGCCGCCAAGACGCGAACGCCCAGGCAAACGTGCCATCAAACTGAGCGTCGTTATTGGATGAAGGAGATGCCAGCGCTTGAACCGTTGCACCGATGCTGGGTGTCAGCCAAGCATCGAGTTGAACGCCGGCAACGGAATCGCGGCGAAACGTGCCAGTGTCATCGACGAATCGTTGGTACTTGTAGGGCTTATCGGACTTTGCAAAGCCGAGGGTGCCGAAACCGGACAATGAGTAATCGGCGGCAAAGAGTGTGACTGGCCAAAAGACCACCAGTGTGGCGACTATCTTGACGAGCAAACCCTGATGAGGAAACGCCGGGCCGCTCCCAAGTTTCCTCGCACCCCCTTGGGGGGCTTGGCAAAGCCAGGGCTGGGGGCGCTCATGAGG
>ENA-ORBV01004370-ORBV01004370.1-microbial-mat-metagenome-genome-assembly--contig:-NODE-4370-length-27211-cov-14.826786_pt1 | contig 27211 bp, 26 predicted proteins | sample MGYA00237777_ERZ505514 | MGnify/ENA primary metagenome ERZ505514 (study PRJEB26160, sample SAMN06269048) | microbial mat metagenome | isolation source: Oligotrophic lake microbial mat | place...
TTCGTCGGCAGCGTCAGATGTGTATAAAGAGACAGCGTCGAGACCATCCAGCCCCACGGCTATATCGAGGCCCGCGAGTACCCCGCGTTCGAACGCCTCGCCCGCGCCGTCTGGCGCACCCGCGGCTGGAACGACGCCTACGCCTACATCCTCTGCGCAACAGGCCGCGTCGACGCCGCGGTCGATATGCGCATCAAGCTTTGGGACATCGCCCCGTTCCAGGTCATCATGGAAGAAGCAGGGGGCCTGCTCACCGACTGGCGCGGCAACGCCTCACCCATTCCCACCGACCGCGTCCTGCTCAGCAACCCGCGTCTCCTCCGTGCCCTGTGCAACACGCTTTGTCCGTGACCGGATTGGGCTTCTCTCCCCAGTCCAAAATCCGCTATCCCAGATCGAAAATCGTCCTACCCCACCAGCCCCTTGATCCCGCCCGTACGTCTTGCCTTCTCATACCTCCGCAGGGAATCCTCAATGATCGCGTGCGCAGTCTCAGCCGGCAGGATGTCCTCAACGGCCACCTCCTTACCCTCCAGCATCTTGTAATCTTCGAAGAACTGCTTGAGCATCTTGAAGATGTGCTTGGGGAAGTTGCTCGCCAGCCGGAACTCCGAATAGATCGGATCGGCCTCCAGCACCGCGATGATCTTGTGGTCGGGGGCTCCCTGATCGATCATCGACATCATCCCCACTGCTCGCGCGTAGCAGATGCACAGCGGAGGGATCGGCTCGGTGCAGTACACCAGAACGTCCAGCGGGTCATCATCTTCCGCCAGCGTCTGCGGGATGAACCCATAGTTCGCCGGGTAGTACACCGCGCTCGACAGCACCCTGTCGAGCTTGATCAGCCCGGAGCCTTTATCAAGCTCGAACTTCAGGTTCGAGCCGCGGGGGATCTCGATAACGGCTTTGAACTGGGAGGGCAGTTCGCCCCCCGCTACGCCGGGAGTCACATCATGCCAGGGGTGGACCATGCCGCAGGATAGGGAGGTTCACGCACATCCCACTTCCCACTTCCCACTTCCCTCTTCCCCCATCCGACATTCCTTGTATCCTGCTCCCATGCTCACACTCGACTACGCCAACTGTCTCGCCGACCGCGTCGGCTCCCATGGCCTCGATGCGGACCTGCTCCACCCAACCGGTGAACCCGCCAAGGCGATCGCCGCGGCGACCAAGAAGCTCAACTCCAGTCGCGGCACAGGCTGGGAGCGATGGCGAGACCTCCACCGCGACCCGATGCGCGCTGACCACATCCGGGAAGTCCTCAAACTGGTTCAACGCTTTGCGGCGACCGGCGGTGGCTGCGAGAACCTGGTCGTTCTGGGCATCGGCGGCTCGGCACTGGGCAACATCGCCCTGCAGTCCGCGCTCAACCCGCCGACGCACAACCTGCTTCCCTCCGGCAAGCGACACGGGCCGCGGCTGTTTGTCGTGGACAACGTCGACCCTGCGAACTTCGCATCCGTAATCGACTTCTGCCTCGCCTCCGATCCCAAGCTCGAACGCACCGTTTTCAACGTCGTTTCCAAGAGCGGCGAAACCGCCGAAACAGCCGGCCAGTTCATGATCATCCGAGACCTGCTCAAAAAGCACGGTCGCAAAGGTGCTGATCACGTCGTCGCCGTCACCGACCCGTCCAAGGGGACCATGCGGCAGATCTGCGATTCCGAGGGATACGCCACGCTCCCCGTCCCCGATGGCGTCGGCGGCCGATTCAGCGTGCTTTCCCCCGTCGGGCTCTTCTCGGCAGCCATGTGCGGCATCGACATCCACGCGCTGGTCGATGGCGCGGCCAGCATGGATGATCCGACTACCCGCGAGCAGCTCGACAAGAACCCCGCCGCGATGCTCGCGTTCCTGCTGGTGGAACTCGGCACACGCAAGGGCAAGACCAACCACGTGATGATGCCTTACGCCAACGCGCTCTACCTGATGGCGGACTGGTACCGCCAGCTCTGGGCGGAATCGCTCGGGAAGAAGACCGGGCTCAACGGCGACACCGTTTATGCCGGATTCACGCCAGTCAAGGCCCTGGGCACCACCGACCAGCACTCGCAGGTGCAGCTCTACCGAGAAGGCCCGAACGACAAGGTGATCATGTTCCTTGAAGTGGCGGACTTTGGCCCGCATCAAGGGCTCACGATCCCCAAGGGTCTGGGGGTTGAGGCACTGAACTATCTCGAAGGCCGCACCATGGCAGAGCTGCTGCTCGCCGAAAAGCGCGCCACCGAGTATGCCCTCCTCGAATCCCAGCGCCCGAACCTGACCATCCGCTTTCCCAAAATCGACGCTTTCCACGTCGGGCAGTTCATCTACCTCTGGGAGATGGTCACCGCCTACGCGGGGCTGCTGCTCAACATCGATGCGTACGACCAGCCCGCCGTCGAGCTTGGCAAGCAGGCCACGTTTGGCCTCATGGGCCGCGCCGGCTTTGAAAAGCACCTCAAAGCGGTGAATGCCGCCCTCGCGCCGCACAACCGCACGATCGCCGGGTAAGCGTACAGTCCACACATGCCCATCTACGAGTATGTCTGCGAGCAGGACGGCACCCATCTGGAACTCCTCCGGCCGATGTCCGAGGCGGACGCCCCCGTTGAAGATCCCCAAAACAAGGGGAGAGTATTCAAGCGAGCTATGTCCGTTCCGAACGCCAAGACCTCCGGCGGCGGGTCGGGAATGTCCTTGGGGACGTGCTGTCCGTGCGGCAAGTCTTCTGGTGGGTGCGGCAGCGGCCGGGCCTGACCAACGTTGGCACGCGGCTTGATTTGTCTCTCCGCAGCAACGGAGGGCTTCAGCCGCATGTGTTTCACCGATTCTCCGGCAATTCAAGACTCTTCCTCGTCGATCCCCGCCGCGCTCCTCGAGCGCGTACCGCGAGATCAGGCGCTGGGCCTGCGACTCATTGCGCTTGCCCGCGCAGCCGCCGCGCTTCATATGGCGCACATCTCGCCTGCTGATCCCGAGACATCGGGCTCTTCGGCACCAGAAAGCGGGGGCCAATGAACTACGGCTACGCCATCGGCGCTTCCGGCGTTCTCGCGGCGATGCACCGCCAGGATGTCGCCGCGAACAACCTCGCGAACGTCACCACGACCGGCTTCAAGATGGATTTGGGCGCGACGGTCCCTCGAGAGGCCGCCCGCGTGGAGGATGGGCTGTACAACCTTCCCTCGAATAAGCTGCTTGAGCGGCTTGGGGCGGGGGTGCTCCTCGCACCGACCCGAACGGTCTTTGAGCAAGGGCCCATTGAAACGACGGGCAAGCCGCTCGATGTTGCCATCCGGGGAGATGGATTCCTGGCGGTGGGTGGGGCCGGCGCGGGCGGAACTCAGACGGTTCGATACACGCGCGATGGCCGGATGACGCTCGACCCCCGCGGCACACTTGTCAGCGTGACCGACGGCAGCCCCGTGCTGGATGCTCAGAACAACGCGATCAGGCTTGATCCGGGCCAGAAGATCGCCATCGACGGTGATGGCACAATCCGGCAGGGGGGACGCGAGGTCGCCCGCCTGGCCTTTGTCGACATCGCCGATCGCACGGCATTGCGCAAAGCGGGAGCGAATCGCTTTGATGTGCCCGCCGCGGCTCTTGCGTCCAGCGCTCCGGCAAGAGGCTCCATTGTGCAGGAGGCTATCGAGGGCTCCGCGGTCGACCCCATCAGAGCGATGATGGCGGTTCAGAGCGCGGCCAATGCGGTGAGCGCAAGCCTGCGGATGATGTCGATGCACGATGAGCTGACGGGGCGAGCGATCTCGCAGCTTGGTCGCATTAGCTGATTGATCAACGCCTCTCCCCCCGGGTGAAGCCGGTTTGCAACTGATGTGAAGAGGAACCCTGCCCGATGGCAATCATCTCTCTCCAATCCGCAGCGTCTGGAATGTCGGCGCTCAACACCGCGCTCGATGTCATCGCCAACAACCTGGCGAACGTGAACACGGCGGGGTTCAAGGCGAGCCGCGCGAACTTCCAGGATCTGCTCTATATCGAGCGATCCCAGCCGGGCGTACGCAACGCCAACGACGATCAGCGTCCAACGGGCCTGCAGGTCGGCCTTGGCGTGAAGGTCTCCGGCACCGAGTACGACTTCACCGCGGGGAACCCGATCAAGGGCAACAAGCTGGATATCTACATTCAGGGAAATGGATTCCTGAGGGTTCAGGTCGAAGACGCGCGCAGCCCAAGCGGGACCGCCTACACGCGTGCGGGGCAACTGGCACTCAACTCTGACGGCGAACTGGTCCTCGCCACCGATCAGGGCCGGCGTCTGGCCGATGGGATCACGATCGATGGTGACGTTGAGGACATTCAGATCGATTCGAGCGGTCGGGTCCTGATCAAGCGTCCCGGTGTCGCGGAACTCGAGGATGGCGGGCAGTTGACGCTTGCGAACTTCGTCAACCCGTGGGGACTTTCGTCGCTGGGCGAGAACCTGTTTGCCGACACCGATGCCAGCGGGCCACCCATCGAAGGTGAGGCCGGAACCGATTCCTTCGGGACCATCCTGCAGGGGTACTACGAGAGCTCGAATGTCGATCCGACAACCGAGTTGATCAACATGATCCGAGTTCAGCGCGCCTTTGAGATGAACTCGAACACCATCCGCGCCGCGGATGAAGTCCTCCGCTCCGTTGCCCAACTCCGCCGTTGATTCTGCAAGAGGTCGGTCATGACACACTCTCCCTTTGACATGCTCAGGAAACTCTCATTGCCGCTGATCGCGGCGATGCTGGTCGTGTTCGGCCACGGCGCGAGCGAAGCCCCGGCACAGACCACCATCACACTGAACCTCTCGGTCCGGTTTGATGTGCCCGAGTCTCCCATCACGATCGCGAGGGTCGCCCGGATCGATGGTCCGGATGCGGCACGCTACGGCGAGTTGGTGCTCCACCCCCGGGCCGATGCGGCCGCATCGGTGTCGCTTGCGGAAGTGCGATCCACACTGCAAGCAGCCGGAGCGAACTTCGGCAAGCTGACACTTCGTGGGTCGAGTTGCCGCATCGAAGTTCCCTCTTCGCCGCCCCCAGAAGCCAAGCCCCCGCGGACTGAGCGGACCCGCGCGGGCCCGGATTACCAGGTGGTCGATGTGTCCGGTCCACCCACGCTACGGACCGCGATCGCCCGCAGGCTTGCCGCGCTGCATTCGGTGACACCTGATGCGATTCAGATCGCCTTCGACGAGAAGGATGCCACCACGCTCGCGATGCCCTACACCCAGCGGCAAGTGGTTCAGGTTCAGCCCGCTGCGTCGGTGTCGTCATCAAGAGTTCCTTTGCGGGTCAGCATCTTCGCGGGTGACAAGGTGGTTTCTGACCATCGTCTGACAGCTGACGTCCTTCTCCGCCGCGACGTTCTTGTGGCGACTCGCGAGATCGATCGACGTGAACTGATCACCGACTCGGATGTGCGGGTGGAGCCACGGTGGATCGCGCCAGGTAACAACCCTCCAGCGCGTGAGGCCGTTGTGGGTTCGCAGGCAAGGTCACGGGTGAAAGACGGTCAGATGCTGACCGGGACGGACTTTGAGTCCCCCGTCGTGATCAAGCGCGGCGACGTGGTGTATGTGCAGTGCCTCTCAGGCTCGATCGTCGTGCAGGCGAGGGCCCGGGCTCTTGGGCCAGGGCGCGAAGGCGAGACGATCTCGTTCCAGATGGAAGGCGCAGACGACTCGTTCATGGCCCGTGTTGCAGGCCGCGGCCGGGCCGTCATGCTCGCCGCACCAGCGTTCGATGCACCCAGGGCAGCACCGGGACCCGGTGATCAAGAGTCCAGTCGCTGAGAAAGACTCAGCGATGCTCATCAGCGTTGGAGGTTTCCATGTATAAGCGTGTTGCTGCTGTTCTGGTGTTCGGGCTTCTGTCACTGGCGACCTGCCCGGCAGCGGTCGCGCAGGGCTTGTTTGAACGCCGTTCCCCGGCGGCCTCATCCCCTCCGCCGACCAATCCCGTGCCGAGCACTCCCGGCAACGCGACCGCTCCGGCCCCTTCTTCCGGCGGAGCGCAACCCTCAACCGCAGCGACGGCGGGCCCGATGTCGCTGGAGCAGGTGAGCCTGTTTGCGGTCACGCCCCCTCCGCCACGGCAGTGGGCCAAGCACGACCTGGTTGAAGTGATCGTGAATCGTTCAAGCGTGGAGAAGTTCGAGCAGTCGCTCGATACCAAAAAGGACTATGACCTGATGGCGGAACTGAGCAAGTTCCCCTCGGTTCGGAATCTGCTGGAAGCTCAGCTGCGCAACGGAGACTCGACTGGCCTGCCCGTCGGCGTCGAGGTTTCTGCGGGGAACAAGTTCAAGGGTGATGGGGAGTATGAGCGCAAGGATCAGATCACCACGCGTCTCTCGGCGGTGGTTGTAGATGTCAAGCCCAATGGCACCTTGGTGCTGGAAGCCAGGGACATGCAGCAGTCGGGGGAAGAGATCAAGACAATGGTGCTCTCGGGCATCTGCCGCTCGGATGACATCACCAAGAGCAACACCATTCAGTCGAGCCAGCTCGCCAACTTTGTGATGCGGATTGATCACGAGGGACAGGTGAAGAAGGCCGGCGAGAAGGGGTTCATCCCCAGGATTCTTGAGGCGGTCTTCAACTTCTGAAGTCGGGTTCTCGGAATTGCCCTGCCGGCGATCGTGATGCAGTGCGAGTTTGCACGCGGGTTGCTCGGCGGTAACCCGTCGGGAACCGCGGGTCGTTCGACTGCGCGGCTCGGCCGGGCATGACGCGGGGTTCGGCACACCATTCGCTTTGGGACAATCATGTGCTTAGTGCGGCCGATCTCCGCGTCGTTGTTGCGCACGTTCGTGTGCCTGACCGCCGTGCTTGCGCTCGTACCGGCAGCTGGTGCGCAGCCGGCTCCGAATGCCGGCGCGGCCCCCGCCGCGCAGCCCCCGGCGTCAGTGCGTTCCCGAAGAGACAATCCTGCGACAAGCATCCAGGACTTTGTGCGGCTGGAAGGCCAGTCGGCTTCGCAGCTCCGCGGCATCGGACTTGTCAACGGGCTGAAAGGAACGGGCGACTCCGGTGGTGACCTGACACTCGCCTTCCCTCTTGCCGAGATGTACCGAAACAATGGGATCACGATCCCCGATGTGAAGTCTCTCAGCAAGTCCAAGTCCGTCGCGCTGGTCAATCTGTGGTGTGAGATCCCCGAGGAGGGCGGCCGGAAGGGGGACAAGTTCGACGTCTTTGTGAGTGTCGCTCACTCAGCCAGCAGCATTCGGGGCGGAATGCTTCTGATCTCGCCACTTGTGGGACCGTTCAAAGGCGATCCGGTGTACGCGTTCGCGGCGGGGCCTGTGGAGCTTGAGAGCACCGACACGCCCACGGTGGCACGGATCCGAGGCGGCGTGCAGCTCGTCGAAGACATTCGGATGAAGGCTCCCGGCCACACCTTCAACCTGGTGGTGAGGCCGCATTTCCGTGCGTATTCCACAACCCGCATGCTGGCCAGCGAGATCAACGGGATCACCGCCGATCTGGAGTCCGCGGAGGCCGTTGCGCCCATCGCCACGGCACTTGATGAGATGACCGTCCGGGTCGAGATTCCTCTCCACGAGCGTGGAAGCCCGGCCAACTTCATCGCGTCGGTCCTGACGAAGCGGTTCAGCCCCACCCTCATGGACTTGCCCGCTCAGGTCGTCGTGAATGAACGGGCCGGGACCATCATCATCACCGGTGATGTGGAAGTGTCGGCCGTTACGGTGGGATCGGACTTGCTCACCGTCACGACCATCACGCCGCCGCCGGTGCCCTCGCCGCTGTCCCCACTCATCGATCGAACGAACGTGACCGACTTCGGCTCTACAGCCTCAAACGCCGACCGGGCTCGAATTCAGGATCTGCTCCAGGCCTTCAGGCAGCTCAATGTTCCGGCACGGCAGCAGATCCAGATTCTTGCGCAGATCAACGCGACGGGCCGTCTGCATGCCCGCTTCATCAGCGAGTGAGGTTCCCTGTGTCCACCGTGTACCCCGCATCAATGTCCCGGTTACCCAGCGATTCGTTCGCGGCGGTCGGCATGGGGTCGATGCAGACGGACCGCCAGCGTGAGTTCGCGGCGATTCTGTCTCGGCGGGTCGAGCGGCCCGGGAGCGAGCTTGCGACACCGGAGGATCAGGCAAAGGACGCGGCCCGGCAGTTGGTCTCGATCGCGCTGGTGCAGCCGCTGCTGGCCCAGCTCCGAGAGACGAGCCAGGCCGCCCCTCCGTTTGCGCCGACGTCCGCGGAGCGTCAGTTTCGCGCAATGTCAGACGCACAACTTGCGCAGGACATCGTCAAGGCAGGCAACTTTCCGCTGATTGACGTGTTGGCACGTCAGATGCTTGCAAGAAGCGATGGAGGCACTCGTTCCGATGCCGCCACGGACATGGAGGTCCGCCCGTGACACGATTCGCAGCACCGATCCGTCCAGCACCAGCCGATCCGGCGCGAGCACTCGATGATCTCGATGCAGCGGTTCGCGATCTCATTGCCGAGCACGAACGACTGATTGTGGCGGTGGGCGTGCAGCGAGAAGCGGTGGCGAAGGCTGATGGGGGAAAGTTGAGTGCGGCGATTGTTCTGCAGGGCGAGAGCGCCCAGCGTATCGCACAGATCGAGCGACGCCGGATCGCCGCGGTCGCGACTCTCTCGGCGCCGGCCAAGGCCGGGGTCCGGACTCATGCCGGACAGATACGGCTTTCCGATCTCGCGGCCACGCTTCCTGAGCCAGGTCGAGCCCGACTGCTGGAATCGGCAGGACTGCTCAAGGCCGTGCTTGAGCAGCTCCACCGGGAGTATGGGGTGCTCAAGGACGCGGCAGGTCAGCTCGCGTCTCACCTTGAAGGAATCACCCGTCAGGTGTACGCCAAGCTCTCGCACACCGGTGCGTACGCGCGATCCGGCTCTTTGAAAGCCCCCGTGCAGGTCGTCTCGACGTTGGATATTCGGAGCTGACCGGAGTTTCCCAATGGGTCTGTCCGCATCATTCCAGATCGGTCGTTCCGCCCTCAACGCCAGTTCGCTCGCGCTACAGGTGACCGGTAACAACCTCGCCAACGCTGCGACACCGGGGTATTCGAGGCAGTTGGTGGGCTTTGCCGGGATGGGCGATACCCGCTCAGGCGGATTCCTTACCGGCGGTGGGGTTCGCGTGAGCGGGATCAATCGGCAGATTGATGTCGCCCTCCAAGCCCGACACTGGACCGGACTCTCGGCGGAAGCGAACGCGGGAGTCGACCTTCAAGTCCTTTCGCAACTCGAATCGACGCTGAACGAACTGACCGACAATGACCTTTCCAGCGAGTTCGGCCGATTCTTCGATTCCTGGAGTGTGCTTTCCAACAGCCCCAATCAGGAGGGGTCGCGGTCCCTCGTGGTGCAGCAGGGCCGCACGCTTGCCACGCACATCCGAGGACTCCGGTCAGACCTGACCGCGATTCGAAACCAGATCGATGAGCAGCTGAACGCCACCGTTCAGCAGGCTGACAACATGCTGACCCAGATCGCCGATCTGAATCGCGCGATCATTGATGCCGAGGGTGGGGGTGGCGGCGGGAGCGCGAACAACCTCCGCGACCAGCGAGATCAACTCGTTGCCGGCCTTTCCACCATGATGGATGTCTCGGTGGTCGAACAGCCGTCTGGAGCGATTGATGTGCTGATCGGCTCTACGCCGGTTGTGCTCGGAACGACCAGCCGCGGGATGGAGATGCGCCGCCAGACCAACGGCAACCAGATCGATGTGTCGGTGCAGGTGCGTGCCGACGAGACGCAGCTGGACATCTCTTCGGGCGCTATCGCGGGCTATCTCGGACAGCGTAACTCGACCGTGAATGACACGATTGCCAAGCTCGACAAAATTGCGTCTCAGTTGATCTATCAGGTGAACCGCGTGCACTCCGTCGGGCGGGGCCCTGAGGCGTTCACGACGATGCGAGGGACGTATGCCGTCGGATCGGCGAACCAGTCGCTCTCTCTGAACAATCCTGCAAACTCCTCGTTTGCCAATCTCCCGTACGCCGCGACCAGCGGCGGGTTTCTTGTGACCGTGACGAATGCCGCGGACGGCCAGTCGCAGACAGTCCGGGTGAATGTTGACCTTGATGGGCTCAACAACGCCGGTGGCCAGGGGTATGGCGATGACACCTCGGTGAACTCGCTTGCCGGTGACCTGAACGGCATTCCCAACCTCAGGGCGTCGGTCAACTCCGATGGCACGCTGAGCATTGATGCCGAAGACGGGTTCACGTTCGAGTTCTCCGAAGACAGCTCTGGCGTGCTCGCGGTGCTGGGTGTCAATACCTACTTCACCGGCACAGGTGCGGCGGACATCGGTGTCCGGCAGGCCCTGATTGACAGTCCGCAACTGTTGGCGCACGGAACGACGGTAGATGGGGCGTTTACCGACAACGGTGCGGCGCTGGCCATACTTGGCGTTCGCGATCAGTCTGTCGCCGCGTTGGGCGGGAGATCCATTACCAGTTCATGGCTTGATACCGCTTCCACTGTCGGCGCCCGAGCAAACTCGGCGACGAACCGTTACGAGGCGTCCACCTTGGTGCGACAGAGTCTTGAGGCTCAAAGCGCCTCGGTGTCGGGGGTTTCGATCGATGAGGAGTCGATCAACCTGCTGAACTATCAGCGTCAATATCAGGGCGCGGCCCGGTTCATCTCCGTGATTGATCAACTTACCCAGGAACTTCTCGCAATCGTTTAACTGACAGGCCTTGTGTGCTTCGGACTGGATACACAGTGTCAACGATTCCATCCAATCTTTCACGCGTGCCCAACCTGCTTTCTTCGCAGGTCCTGCTTGCGCAGCTCACCCGGACCAATCGGGGGCTGTTCAATGTGCAGGAGCAGATGGCGACGAGCCATCGCATCAACCGGTTCTCCGACGACTCGATCGGTGCATCCGCGATCAGTGTGCTGCAAGCCCGGCTGGATCGCAGCGAACGTCAATGGCGGAATCTCCAGTTGGCCGACGGCACCTTGAATGTGCTCGATGCAGCTATTGGAGAGGCCTCCGCCCTCGTGGATGAGGCACGTGGAATCGCCTCAGACCAGATTGGTGCGACATCCGACACGGTGACACGCAACGCACAGGCGGTCGTCATTGACGGCTTGATTCGTCAGATGTTCACGCTTGCGAATCGGCAAACCAATGGGCTGCACATCTTCGGAGGCTCTACGCCGACTCGGGCACCCTTCGTCGAGATGCCTGGCTTTGGTGGGTTCCGATATGTTGCGACTGGCAATGGCCTTACGGCCGACCTGGACTCCGCATCTGATGTCCCCATTACGCTCGGCGGAAACAACGCCATTGGCGCAACTTCTGCGCGGGTGCGAGCATCGCGGGATCTCAACCCCGCGTTGACGCCGCAGACCCGACTGGCGGATGTCCGAGGCGGCCGCGGCGAAGGCATTTCGCGTGGACCCATGGAGTTCTCGTTTGACGGTGGTCCAGTTGCACGAATCAACCTTTCTGGGACAGAGGATGTCGAAGATGTGCTCGCGGCCATCACCGGAGCCATTCGTCAATATGAAACCGACAACGGCGTGACGGTCTTGGGACCGGGCGGCGTTTCAGTGTCCGGAGGCTCGATCTCGATTGATGTCGTCACCGGCACTCCGGATGCGCAGTTGACCTTCAGCGATGTCCCAACCGGAACCACCGCGCAAGACCTGGGCCTATCTGCCGCGCCCTTCGAGGCGACAGCGGCAGCGGGGGTTGATCTCGATCCCAAGTTGACCCTGCTCTCCCCGCTTTCGGCGGTGAGCGGGCTGACTCTGCCGATGGACGGCCTCCGCATCAAGTTCACGCTGGGTGCAAACAGCAGCGTCCGCGAGGTGGACCTGTCTTCTGCGCAGACCATTGGCGATGTGCGCTCGCTCATTGAGAGGGCGGCACCCGGCGTGCGTGTGAGCATCGGGGCAGACGGCCGCGGCATTGATATCGTGAATGAGATCGCCGGCCCGACGATGAGCATTGAGGAGATTCCGGGCGCACCGAACACGGCAAGCGACCTGGGCATCCGCTCGCTGGATCTCACGACGGCGATGTCTGCATTCAACGGTGGGCGCGGGGTGAGTATCAATCACGGGTCAGTGGATCCGATCACCGGGCTACCCGACCCAGCACGGGACGTGGACTTCCGGGTCACCCTGGGGAGCGGGCAGGCATTCGATGTCGATCTTCAGCCGGGGGATCTGGCGAGCGTCGAAACGGTGCTCGCCCGCATCAATCAGGCATTCACGGACGCGCTTGGCCAGCCGCCGCTGGTATCGACTGCGCCGGCGCTGGCCGCGGGCGACTTCACGGCAACGCTGACGGATGGGGCGAACGGGATCACGTTTGTCCAGTCGGCCGGTCAGGCGGCGATTGGCCCCTTTGACATCAAGAGTCGGAACAACTCCGGGGCTGCGGAGGATCTTGGGCTGTTGACCGGCAGTTACGACGCCGGAAGCGCAAGTTTGGTTGCGCAAGACCGCGCGACGATCCGCGTGGACAACATTTTCACAGCTTTGATCGAACTTCGCGAGGCGCTGCGGGGCGATAGCAGCTCTGGCATCACTCTTGCTGGAGAGTACTTGGAAGCGGCGGTGAATCGCATCGGCGAGACACGTGCGCTGGTAGGCGTGCATGCGAGCCGGGTTGCCCGGGCCATTACGCGGTTGGAGGACTCGCAGTTGCGCGATGAGACAGTTCGATCGCAGTTGCAGGACATTGATTACGCCGAGGCGGCGACGCGGTACAGCCTTCTGCAGACGCAGCTCCAGGCCGCACTGACCGCCGGCTCTCAGATCAACAGTTTGAGTCTCTTGGATTTCATTCGCTGAAGCATGACTTAGAGGGCTCAACGGAGCCTTGCGATGCGCCCACCCGCCCCGGCCGCGGGACACGGGCACAAAAAGACAGGACGTCGCCCGGCGAATGTCGCCGGGTCTGGTCCGGAGGACTGGCCGGGGATTGCGGAGTGCAACCATGCACGTACGGACGACGAGATTCGGAACAGTTGAAATCGCGGAGGACCGCGTGATCACGTTCCCGAAAGGGATTTTGGGCTTCGCCGATTACCGGCGATTCTGCCTGCTCGAGCCCTCGGAGGATTCGGCGTTCTTCTGGCTCCAATCCCTCGATGACGCCACACTGGCGTTCGTCGTGACGGATCCATCGTTCTTCGTACCGGACTATTCGGTCCCGGTGCGACAGGAGCAGATGGGCGACCTGGGGCTGGCACGACTGGAAGACGCTCAGGTCTTCGTGATCGTGAACAAGGTCGATCAGACTCTGACGGGGAATCTCCAGGGCCCCCTGGTGATCAACACCGTGACCCGTTTCGGCGAGCAACTTGTGCTCGCGGAGAAGCGATGGCAGATCCGGCACCCGTTGGTGTCCGTCGGCAAAGCAGCCGCGGCCCCGCGTGCCATGTCCGCCTGACCTGCGGCGACCAGCGTTCGCCCCGCGCATAATCGGGGCAGGGGTGGGGGCGGATATGCCTGTTCACGGATGAACGGGTGCGCGATGTCCCGGCGTAGGGACATCCACCGAGGAAGGAGCCGATCCATGCTGGTCCTTTCCCGTCAGCGCGACGAAACGATCATGATTGGCGACGATGTGGAAATCACCGTCGTCGATATCCGAGGGGACAAAGTCCGCCTCGGGATCAACGCGCCGACGCGTATCGCCGTGCATCGCAAAGAGGTCTACGAGGCCATCAAGGCCGAGAATCAGCGAGCCGCCCAACTGACGGGCGCTGATACAGACCTGCTGCGACGCCGGCTCACATCGTCCGCCGGAGCATCCGGCGGGATCCCGCCCCGTCCGCACCTGGCCCCATCGGCCCGCGTCCGGCACACCGACCAAAGTTCGCTACCCGGGCACGGCTTCGGGGATGCGAAAACCGCCTGAACTGATTGACCATCGTGGTTCCGAGCGGATGCTCGGGCCGACCGCCTCTTACGCACGCCACCTCGGCCTCAATCACGGAGGATTGCCATGGCGAGGATCAACTCGAACGTCCCCAGCCTTATCGCCCGAACAAACCTCGGGCGCGCTAACCAGGATCTGGAGGTCCGCCTCCAGCGACTGGCCACGGGGCTCCAAATCAACCGCGGCGCAGACAACCCAGCAGGGTTGATCATCTCGGAGCGCTTGCGCTCGGAGGTGTCAGGCCTCAATCAGGCCGTGAACAACTCCCAGCGAGCCTCGTCGGTCATTGCGACCACCGAGGGTGCGCTCGCCGAGATCAGCGATCTGCTCAACTCAGTCCGAGGACTGGTCGTTGAAGCCGCAAACACCGGCGCCATCTCCGCAGAGGAGCGCGCCGCCAACCAGTTGCAGATCGACTCGGCGATCGACACGATCACGAGGATCAGCAACAGCGCGAGCTTCGGCGGCCTCAAGCTGCTCAATGGATCGCTCGACTACGTGGTGTCAGGGCTGGAATCCAGCGCGATCAGCAAGGCCACGATCTTCGGGGCCAACTTCGCGGGCCGCTCGCAGATCCAGGTGGATGTCAATGTCATCGCCTCGGCGCAGACGGCATCCCTGTTCCTTTCGGCATCCAATATCGGAAGCCCGGTAGCAGCCGGACGCTTCGCATCGACCACCACGATCGAGGTCGCTGGGCCGCTCGGTGTACAGGTGCTCGAGATTCTCTCTGGTCAGACACTCAACAGCGTGGTGCAGGCGATCAATGCCTTCACCGCGGCAACGGGTCTTTCTGCTTCACTGCTCAATCCCGCGAATGCGGCGTCGGGCATGAGGTTCACCTCAACGACGTACGGCTCCAACGCCTTTGCATCGGTTCGTCGGCTCAATGAGCCAGCGGGCGGCGGGTTCTTCCGGACCTTTGCCGTGACCGGAAACGGTGCAGTGCCGGACACTCAGAGCTTCTCTGACACGGCCTTCGCCACCGGCCTCTCGGCGGCGAACCGCGACGCCGGCAGGGATGTGAGTGCCATCGTGAATGGTACGCTGGCCAACGGAAACGGCCTGCGACTCTCGCTCCAGAATCAGACAGCGCTTTCGCTGGAACTCCAGCTCGATGGGGCCTTCGCCACGGCGAACGGCTCGACCTCAACATTCTTCATCACCGGCGGCGGTGCGCTCTACCAGCTTGGCGGGACCATCAACGCAAGCCAGCAGACAAACATCGGCGTGCAATCGATGGCGGCCTCCCGTCTGGGCGGCACATTGATCAACGACCAGCTCCAGTTCCTCAGTTCGATCCGCTCCGGCGGGTCGACCGATCTGAACAGCCGCCAGTTCCAGCACGCCTCGGCGATTCTGGACACCTCGATCGACGAGGTCTCGATGCTTCGCGGCCGGCTGGGCGCGTTCGAGAGGAACACCCTGGAAACGAACGTGCGATCGCTCACGACGGCGATCGAGAATCTGACGGCGAGCGAATCCCGGATCCGCGATGCGGACTTCGCGGAAGAGACAAGCAAGCTGACCCGGGCACAGATTCTGTCGAGCGCGAGCACGTCGGTCCTGTCCTTGGCGAATCAGCAGAGTCAGCAAGTCCTCCAGCTCCTGGGCTAATCCAGCGCTTCGAGGTTCATACAGAGGATTGGAAACCAACCCGACGACCCCGCCGCTTGCCCCGGCGGGGTCGTTGTCTTATCGGACCTGCCCCAGAAAATCGTACCAGTCGGTTCAAACCGCGCTCAACTCGCCCTTTGGCTCATCCGATTCAAACCGCGCACGCTTGTCCGTTTTAATCGGACGGTCGGGCAACTCGGGCCTGGTACGGAAACCGGGCAGGGTGTTCTGGCCTTGTTGGCCACGACACTCGTCGACTCCACCGCTCGGAAGCGGTCGGACCCGAGAACGGGTTTGGCGTTCCTCGCAGCACGACACGCCGGTACGAGTTCACGGAGGGCACGTTCAATGAGTCGCATCAATACAAACATTCAGTCTCTTATTGCACAGCGGGTGTTGGCTACCAACAACTCCTCGCTGGGACAGTCGCTTGAGCGGCTGAGCACGGGCCTGCGGATCAACCGCGGCAAAGATGATCCGGCAGGTCTGATCGCGTCGGAGAATCTCCGATCCGAGAAGGCCTCGCTGGGCGCAGCGATCGGCAATGCCGAGCGCGCGGACCAGGTCGCCAACATCGCCGAAGGCGGTCTGCAGGAGATCTCCTCCCTGCTCATCGACCTCCAGGGCCTGGTAACTTCCGCAGCGAACGACGACGGCCTCTCCACTCAGGAAAAGCAGGCCAATCAGCTGCAGATCGACTCGATCCTGCAGACGATCGACCGCATCTCGGGTGCGACTTCGTTCCAGGGCAAGAAGCTCCTCAACGGCAATCTTGATTACACCACCACCGACGTTGATGCCGGTGTTTCGGACTTCAAGGTGAACGGCGCCAAGCTGGCCTTCGGCAGCTCGCTGGAGGTCCAGGCGGTCATCACGACCTCGGCTCAGCAGGCCGGCCTGTTCCTCGCGATAGGTGGTGCGCTGAACCTCAACGGCGGCACGAACTCCGCCTTCACGATTGAAGTCACCGGCTCGCTCGGTTCTCGCGAGCTGTCCTTCGCGTCCGGCACTTCCGCTGACAACATGGTTTCCGCGATCAATACCTTCACCGCCGTCACCGGCGTTACCGCCACCGCCTCGGGCACGACCGGTATCCGCCTCGAGTCCCAGAGCTACGGCTCCAACGCTTTCGTGTCGACCCGCATCGTGAATGAAGCCAACATTCAGGGCTCGGGCATCGGCGTGTTCCAGCTCGCGGCCCAGGATTTCAATGTTGCCACCGGTAGCGCCGTCGCGTTTAACTCGACTGCCGCGAGCAACGGCATTCGCGATTCGGGCCAGGACATCGTTGCGACGATCAACGGCATCGCGGCGACCGCCGACGGCCGCACCGCTCGCATCAACACGGACTTCCTCGATGTCCAGATGACCTTCGACGCCTCCACTGCGCAGCAGCGCGGCAATCTGTCGGTCTTCACGATCAGCGGGGGCGGTGCTGACTTCCAGCTTGCTCCCAACGTGGATATCGCTGGTAAGGTTGCCCTTGGCATCTCCGACGTCTCGACCCGCAAGCTCGGAAACTCGAGTCTGGGCTACCTGTCCGACCTGGCTTCGGGCAAGGCGTTCAACGTCGTCGGCGGTGACCTGTCGTCGGCTCAGAAGGTTGTTTCCGAGGCGATCGACTCGATCTCGGCGATCCGCGGCCGTCTCGGTGCGTTCCAGAAGAACACCGTCGGCGCCACGATCCGTAACCTCAGCATCTCCCTTGAGAACACCACGGCAGCCGAGTCCGTCATCCGCGATACCAACTTCGCGGCAGAGACGGCTTCGCTGACCCGCGGGCAGATCCTGGTCTCGGCCTCGACCAACATCCTGGCCCTGGCCAACAGCCAGCCGCAGTCCGCTCTGCAGCTGCTCGGCTAAGCCTCGAGCCCCCCACGGGGCACACTTCGTGACCCTTCGGCCGCCCCGGTTCATCCCGGGGCGGCTTTGTTTTTGGGCTTGCGGAGGCGCGTTCCGCCGTGGACAAGAGCAGGACCAGGCCGCGGGGCACCGATAGTGTCACGAGTGAGAGCTTCCCCAGAGAATGTCGGTGTCCGCGCTCGCAGCCGGCGAGTCCGGGCGGATCTTCCTCAAGGCCTATCGCGGCCGCTCCGGGCGTTCCTCACGTTCGCACGAGTCGAGTGTGGGTTGGCAGTGAACTCGCTGGCGGCGTACGAGCGTGATCTGAACGATCTCGCAACGGACCTTGCGGAACGTGGGAGGGATTCGCTCGCAGGGGTACAGCCGAGGGATCTTTCGGATCACCTGGCGGGCTTGCGGTCGAAGCGAAACCTCGCGGCGACATCGGTCATACGTCACCTTGCGACGATGCGGGTGTTCTTTCGTTGGGCAGAGTCTACGAGCGACCTGCCGCGAGATGCTGACGGACGGGCGATCAATCCGGCGGATGCTCTGGATCGTCCGACCAAGTGGAAGAAGTTGCCGGGTGTGTTGACGCCGCGGCAGGTACGGGACCTCCTCGCCGCTCCAAGACCCGAGCCCGGAGACACGGGCGGTGAAGGGAGTGGGGGAGAAGAACGCGGCAGAGTTCCGCTTTACCTGCGCGATCGGGCGATGCTCGAGCTGATGTACGCCTGCGGCCTTCGAGCGTCTGAGGTGGCGAGTGTCGGAGTTCGGGACTTCAACGACACGCTGGGGGTCGTACTCGTTCGAGGCAAGGGCAACAAGCAACGGCTCGTACCCGTTGGCAAGCCCGCGCAGGAAGCGGTTCGGCAGTATCTCTCCGAGTGCCGGCCAAGACTGCTGCGCACCGACGACGTCGAAGCTCGGCCGGTCAGCGGCGTGCGGGACCGCCTCCTGCTTTCACGAACGGGTCGCCCGCTCGAGCGAGTCGCGGTGTGGCAGATCGTCCGGAGGAATGCGATCGCGGCAAACCTTGCCGACGTTCATCCGCACATGCTTCGGCATTCCTTCGCCACGCACTTGCTGATGGGCGGGGCCGACCTCCGCGTCGTGCAGGAGTTGCTTGGACATGCCGATGTGGGCACGACTCAGATCTATACCCACGTCGATTCCAAGCGCCTGAAGCAGGTCCACGAGCGATTTCACCCGCGGAAATAGCTCGGGATCAGATCAACCGCTTGAATGCGCTGTCCACGGTGCTTCGCCCGCCAACCAGCTTGCCTGCGGCGTTGAGCCGGGGACCGGTTTCCCGGGCAAGTGAAGAGGCGATCTCGGCGGCCTGGTCTACGGCATCTTCGGCGGCATGAACCGTGGGCAGGGCATCCTCTCCGAGGGCACGATTCAGGGCGCCGACGGACTTGCCGACGGCGTTTCGAACACCGGCACGATTGATCATTGCCATTTCGCGTTCGGCGAGTTCATCGAGCTCGCTTGCGCTGGTGATGATGATCCCTCGCGAGACGCCGGTGCGGAACCAGATCGCGATCATCGCGGCCGAGGCGGAAGCGAGCAGCGGAGCAATCACCCATTGAGCGAGCGTGCCCGCGGCTCCGACACCGGTTGCCGACCAAGTGCCGCTGCGATGGGTCATGGATTCGTATCCAGCGAACACACCCGGGACAGGGAGCGAAGGCATGATGTCCCGAAGCGGAACTGAGAGCGCTGCCAGAACCATGGACCAGACAGTCGCGGTGACAACACGCTCGACACCGGGAACTCCACCTCCGCCGGCGACCGCGGTGCCGAGGAAGGTGAGGAAGAGCAGAGACAGTGCAGCCAACGCCCCTACACTGCAAGCCAGGGCGCTTGCACGGTTGAGCACCATGTCCCAGCCTGTGCGGGCGGTGTTGACATCAGGGGCCTGCGCCCGGGCCATCGCCTGGGTCCGAAGGCCGCCAACCGCCGCCTGCGCGGCTGCCTCAGGGATCTCCATTGCGGTTCCCGGACCCTGAAGATTGCCCTGAACGCCCACGACTGTCAGTTCAGTCGACGGGACTGTTCGCAGTTCGACCGTCCGCACGTCCGTGTAGTGGACGAACCCGAACGTCAGAGCCTGGACGAGTCCGGCGATGACGACCAGGCTCGCGGCGAACGTGACCCAGCCGCGAAGCTGGCGAACGGCACCGCTGATATGTGGCTTTGGCATGGGTGGGGGCATGAACTCAACCTCCCGAAGAACATGGAAATGGTCATCCCCAATATCGGGTATTCAGAATTGCCGGTGTTGGCGATGGGAGCTTCTCCAGAGCCCGGAGCCCGCATCTTCATTGCGGCTTCGCGCGGGTTGGGCTATCGGACCATCCGGTGCTCCGCGGGCACTGGATTTGGTCGTCGTTGCTTTCAATGATTCTTGAAAACTCAGTCGGAGAGCAATTCATTCATGAGCATCTTCCAGCCACCCCATGAGCATCCACACCTTTCCGCGGCCGATGGCGGACTGCTTGAGGCGGTCGCCGCGGGCGAGGCTCGGCTGACTCCCGAGCAGGGACTGGCGATGCTCCGGGGATCGTCGCTGCAGGATCTTGGTCGCCGGGCGGATGCCCGCGCTCGTGTGCTGCACGGCGACGAACTCCGCACGTACGTGATCGATCGCAACATCAACTACACCAATGTGTGCTCCGCCAAGTGCACATTTTGTGCGTTCCGGCGCGACGCCGACGACCACGATTCGTACACGCTCGAGCCTGAGGCGATCTATGACAAGGTCGCGGAACTGGCCGCGATCGGAGGGACCCAGATTCTGATGCAGGGCGGCATGAACCCCGCGCTGCCGCTGGAGTGGTACATCACGCTTCTCAGGGGTTTGAAGGAGCGCTTTCCAAAGATCCACGTTCACGCGTTCAGCCCTCCGGAGTTCATTGAGTTTGTACAGTTCTTCGATCCGCCCGGGGACAGTCTGGAGTCGAAGCTTCGATGGGTCATGGTGCGACTGCGGGATGCGGGATTGGACTCGGTTCCGGGTGGAGGCGGTGAGATTTTTTCGCACCACGTTCGCAGGAAGATCGGCCTTGGAAAGTGCGATGCGGATGCGTGGTTGACCACGATGTATGTCGCTCAGCAGCTTGGGATGTTCACGAGCGCGACGATGATGTTCGGCCACATCGAGGGACACGCCGACCGTGTGCATCACATGTGGCTCGTTCGGCAATGGCAGGATCGCGTGCTTCGAGAGGCGGGCGAGCACCGAGGACCAACGCCGATTGGTCACTACAAAGCGTTCATTTCGTGGCCATTCCAGCGTGAAAACACGCCGCTGGGCCGCGTTCCTGACTTTGGTGCTCGCGAAGAGGACTTTGCGAGTGCCGGTCGTCTCGGAGAGTTTCCGGGGGACGTGCTCGCCGCCCTCAATGGCACGCTCGCGGGCCAGAACAGTCTGAGCAACGAGCAGGTGGTGGAACGTGTTCCTGGCTTCGGCCGGCGTGTACGCATGAGCGGCGCGACCGACTATCTCCGCACCCAGGCGCTGTCGCGGTTGTTCCTCGACAACATTTACTCGATCGGCGCATCCTGGGTGACGATGGGTCCGCACGTCGGGCAGGTCGCCCTCGCGTTTGGCGCGAACGACATGGGCAGCGTGATGATGGAGGAGAACGTCGTATCGAGTGCGGGTACAACGTACTGCCTTGACGAAGCCGTGTTGTGCAGACTGATTCGCGATGCGGGGTTTGTTCCGGCCCAGCGAAACAACACCTACGACATCATCCGCGCTTACGGGGCGACACCCGACTCTCCTGACCTTCGCGTGAAGGACTGGTCGCAGCATCGGGCGCGGCGGATGCACCAGGAAGCGCCACGCGAGTCCAAGCCCGCGTCTCTGACGGTGAGTGCATCAAAGTAGTGGGGGAGGAGTGCTGTCCCGGTTCCTTTCCGCCGCGGCGGCGGCGATGAGGCGGGCGCGACGGGCAAGCCACGCCCTCCGCACGAGCCAGAGCACAAAGCCCAGGGCAAGGATGGTGGCGATCACGGCGACTTCGTTGTCGGCAACCTCCTGGACGACCCGCGTCGCGGCATGGCCGGCGAAGTATCCGATGAGGCCGATGATGAGGGACCATGCGGCCGCGCCGATGAGGTTGTAGACCGCGAAGCGGCGCTGGGGATATCCGGCCATGCCCAGGACCAGCGGCGTCAGCATCCGCACGCCGGGAACGAAGCGGAACGCCAGCAGCAACCAGCGCTCGTGGACCGCGACTTGCGCGAGGATCCACTTGGCTCGCGGCTGCCACTTGGGCCGACGATCAAAGATGAGGCGACCCTTCAGCCTTCCGATCACGAAACCGACCTGATCGCCAATGAAGGAACCCGCGAAGGCAAACAGCAGGACAATCGGCAGATTCATATAGCCGCGATGGGCGAAGTAGCCTGCAAGAAGCAGTACAGCCTCGCCTTCCAGCAGCGTTCCCACGAATACCGCCAGATACCCGTATTGATGGATGAACTGCTCGAGCGTCATCGTTCAGTTTCGCCGGAGAGGATGCCGATACGAGCCTGCAGCAGCGGTGACGCAGAGCTCGAAGGAAGTTCAGGGTCTATCCACTCCCCGCCTCGCTGTCGCAGCGAGAGCGGACCGAAGACCAAGGGCGGATGTCCGGAGGCCCAAATGACAAGCCGGTACTCCCGATCATCCAGCATGTTGACAACCGCGGCACCTTGAGCGTCGGTCCGTGCCCGGGACGACTCCGGACCGGTTTGCGAGAGAATCGTGGCCGCGGAGAAGGGGTGATCTCGAGCGATGGTGTCGGCGACGACGACGGCGCCTTCGATGGGCTGGTGCGTCGAGGCGTCACGGACCCAAACGTGCAGGCCGATCGGCGGCCCGCCGGGGGTGCGGAACATCCCCGACTCCGCCGAGCAACCCCAAAGGAAAGCCATGGCGATGGAGGCAAAGGCGAACAGGAGGAGGGGTGCTTTGAGGATCGCCATGTGGAGTCCGGAGGCCTAACATCCCGCCCGCCCTGCTTCCGCGGCCTTCGCGGCGGTTGAAGCGGGCTGTGATGAGTCATACACGATACCCGGATCAGGACCTCGACGATGAAGGCCATTGACTGTCGGCAAGGCTACGGCGTGAAGATGGACGGCAAGCTGTGCGTGATCTCCGGCTATGAGTTCCGGAACCCGGGCAACCTCCGCTCATTCGTGAACCTGAAGTTCAAGAACGTGAAGGACGGTGGACAGTTTGAGCGCCGTTTCCAGCCGAGCGAAGATATCGAGGTTATTGATCTGGATCGCCGCGAGATGGAGTATCTGTATTCCGACAGCCACGGCGCGACGTTCATGGACACCGAGACCTTTGACCAAGTGGTCATTTCGGCGGATGTTCTCGGCGATGCCCTGCTGTATCTGCGGCCCAACGGGATGACGATCGTGCTGAGTCACGATGGTAACCCCCTCACGATCGAACTCCCTTCTTCGGTGGATCTCAAGATCACCGAGTGCCCGCCGGGCATCAAGGGTGCGACCGTCACCAACCAGCTCAAGGATGCGGTCTGCGAGACCGGGTTGAAGACCCGCGTCCCGGGCTTCATCGAGCAGGGCGAGACGATCCGCATCAGCACCGCCGACGGCTCGTACCAGTCTCGTGCGAAGGAATGAGCGGGGAGTGAGTGAGGGGCGAGCAGATGGCGGCGTCCACCTCTCCCATGGTCGTTTTGATCGGCTTGCGAGGCGCGGGGAAGTCCACCGTTGGGCAGCTCCTTGCGCATCGAATGGCTGGGACGTTTGCTGATCTTGATGATCGAACGGCGATGGCCATGGGCGAGGACACGCCGGGCGAAGCTCTTTCTCGACATGGTGAAGCAGCGTTTCGAGCTGCCGAGGCCCTTGGGTTGTCCCATGCGCTTAAGGAGCGTCTAGCGGTACTCGCTCTGGGGGGCGGCACGCCTACGGCACCGGGGGCTGCGGAGGCCTTGACGGCGGCGCAGGCCGCGGGTCGCGTCCGGATCGTGTATCTCCGGGCAAGCCCCGCCGCGCTGCGGTCGAGACTTGGGTCTGCGGGAGCCTCGATGCGCCCGACGCTCACGGGGCGCGGCACGCTGGTGGAGATCGAGGAGCTCTTCGCCGCACGGGACCCGCTCTACGGCCGGCTGGCGAATAGAACGATCGATGTTGAGATGCTCAGCGCCGAGGAAGTTGTGGACCAGCTCAGCGCTTGCTGAATGTGGCGGCCGGGTTTCGGCTACGCATCAAGCTCGGAATCCGCCCTTCGCACTGCACGGCAGAACGCTTCGATGAGATCGACCTCCTTGACGCCGGGAGAACTTTCCACTCCGCTGGAAACATCGACAGCGAATGGGCGGACCGTCCGGATCGCATCGCCGACATTCTCTGGCGTCAATCCGCCAGCAAGGATGAGGGGCTTGGACAGTCGTTCCCGCGCGGCGGCCAGAGCGCTCCAATCAAAGCTTGTGCCCTGTCCGCCCGCTGAGCCGTCGACGAGGATGGCGTCTACTTCATCCACGCGGTCCCATCGGTCAAGCTCATCGGCGATCGTCTTGGCGTCGAAGCGCACGGCCTTGATGACGTTTGGTCCGCACTGCTTCACGAGTTCTTCCGGCTCGTGCCCGTGCAGCTGAGACATGTCGGTCGGGCACTCTTCTTCGATCATCATGAAACGGTCGAGGTCCGCGTTGACGAAGAGCCCGACGCTGGAAACGAAGGGTGGGAGCATTCCGACTAACTGCCACGCATCATCGGGCTCGATGTATCGCGGGCTTTGCGGGTAGAACACCAGACCGATTGCGTCTGCGCCGGAGTCCGCCGCGGCGAAGGCGGATTCCTCGTCACGAATGCCGCAGATTTTGATTCGTGTTCGTGCCATGGTGCACGATAGGTGCGAGTCTCACCCAAGATGTGCAAGTTCAGACTTTGCCAGCTCGAGGTCAGCGCCCTCGAGCTTGGAGACAGCTTCGGAGATCAAGGCTTTGGCTCGCACCGGGTCATTGAGCTCGCGGGCATAGATTCGCCCGAGCAGCAGACGTATCTGCGGCGATTCCGGATCTTTGACGTATGTCTCTAGGAATCGGTCGTACGCGTATGCAGCGTCTTCAAACTTGCGTGCGGCGTAGAGATGGTTCGCGAGGTCGTATTGGGAGCGGCGCGAGAGAGCGGTTGCGCCGGGCTTGTCGCCAAACTCATCCGCCAGGGTGCGATAGGCGACTGCGGCTGCGGGCATGTCGCCGCTCCCGATCAGTCGCGACACTTCAGCACGCGCCGCCGCGAGCGCATCGGACTCTTCCGCGGCAGCGCCGGACCGGGCTTGTTCACGTCGCTGTCTCTGGGATTCTGAGGCCAGGGAGGTTGCTTCTTTGAACTGCCGACGACGAATCGCCTGTTTGCCCATTGTGAACAGGTCGAAGGGCTCTCGCGGCAGAATCTTTAGCCAGAGGAGCGTCATCGCCACCGAGATGCCAAAGACGGTTCCACCCAGGTGGGCCGCATGGGCGACTCCGGTTCTTGCGCCGGTTGCCTGAAGCAGCACGTCCCAGGTGATGGCCAAGACGATGAACCACCACGCGGAAACATGGACGATGCCGATGAACCCGAGCATCATGAAGCACTTGATTCGGGTTTTGGGGAACAGCACGAGATAGGCACCGGTGCATGAGGCCACGGCCCCTGAGGCTCCGATTGCAGGATTATCTGAAAGAAAAGCGTGAACCCCGCCCGAGGCCGCGGCGCCCATCAGGTAGAACAGGGAGAACCCGACTCTGCCGAAACGATCCTCGATGTTTGGGCCGAACACCCACAGGAACAGCATGTTGCCCAGGATGTGCCAAGGAGAGGACTCGGCGTGCAGAAAGGCGCTGGTGATCAGGGTCCAAGGCTTGAAATCAACTCCAAATACCCAAAGAGTCGACAGGAATCGCTGATACTGCTCCGGATCACTCCGGGACAGGTAGAGCTGCACGACGTACGCCGCAACGTTCAGCCCGATCAGAATCGGGGTGATCAGCGGTGGCCTACGGAGCGATCGATCGGTTCCAAGTGGGAAGAACATGAGCCTGGCATGCTAACCGCGGCGAAGGGAGCGGGAGCGGGACTCGTGAAACCGAGGAAGGATGAAGCCGAAATGGCTGGGTACGCGCCCTATAGTGGCGTCGAAACGGAGGATTTCACAGCATGACCAGCGCTGTCGCCAACCCCCAGCCGTCGGCTCGCCCATTTTCCAAGGGTCTTGAAGGCGTCACCGCCGCCGAGACCAGGATGTCCTTCATCGATGGCGAGAAGGGCGTTCTCGAATACGTGGGGATCGAGATCGATGCGCTGGCCCGGAACTCGACTTTCGAGGAAACGGTCTACCTGCTCTGGAATCTCCGTCTCCCGACGAAGTCCGAGCTTGAGGCGTTCACAACGGATCTCCGCAACGACTACGAGCTTCCCAAAGGGATGCTCGAGCGCATCCAGAGTTGTCCGAAGGACGCATCGCCGATGCATGTGCTGCGCACGATGGTGAGCGCGCTGGCGATGACGGACCCGGATGCAGATGCCAACGACCTTGGTTCCGCCCGCAAAAAATCTCTTGCGATTCTTGCTCAGACCCCGGCGATCATCGCTGCCTTCGACCGGCATCGCCGCGGCGAGTCGTATGTGGCTCCGCGAAAGGACCTCTCGTTCGCGCAGAACTTTCTGTACATGCTCAATGGCAAGGAGCCCACGCCGGCGATGGCACGGGCCTTTGACGTGTGCATGATTCTCCACGCGGACCACGGGTTGAACAACTCGACCTTCACGGCGCGGGTGATCATCAGCACGCTGTCAGATGTCTACTCCGCGATCACGGGCGCTATCGGCTCGCTCCGCGGCCCGTTGCACGGCGGCGCCAATGAAGAAGTCATGATCATGCTCGATGAGATCGAGCAGGACGCGAAGAAGCAAGGCAAGCCGGCGGCCGATGTGATCGAGCCGTTCATCATGGATCGTCTCAAAAGGCGCAGTGAAGGCGCCCGCATCATGGGCTTCGGGCACCGGGTGTACAAGACGATCGATCCTCGCGCGACATTCCTCAAGACATTCAGCAAGCAGATCGCCGCTGATACCGGCAACATGAAGCTTTACGAGATGTCCAGCGCGATCGAGGCCATCATGGCCCGTGAGGTGGGGGCCAAGGGCGTCTACCCGAACGTCGACTTCTATTCGGCCACCACGTACCACAGCATCGGCCTGAAGCTCGACCTGTTTACGCCGATGTTCGCCATGAGCCGCATCAGCGGCTGGGCGGGACACGTCTTGGAGCAGCTTGCGGACAATCGGCTGTACCGCCCGACCGCGTCGTACGTGGGTGCGCACGGCTCGCCGTACGTGCCGATCGAGAAGCGCTGAGTTCACCTGCCAAGCCGCGCCAGCATCGAATCCATCAATGCGCGCGATGCTGCTTCATCCCCAAATGGCTCCGACGTGAAACGGGCTCGGGTCCCGGCTCCCGCACTGCTCGCGCTGAACACGACTTTGTCGAGCCACCCGTCCCCGTGTGCCCTGGCTTCGATCCGCGCGCGATCGGATGTGACATCCGACCCGGTGATGACGTAGCCCCGGGAGCGAAGTGCACTCTCTGCTGCCGCGGCGGCCGCCCGAACACTCACCCCATCGGACAGGTCCGCAGAGAGTGAGCGGTACTGGTAGGAGGCCTGCACCTCCCGCTCCTTGCCAGCCCCCCCAATTCGGGCCTTGCATCCGGTCAGAACGATCAACGCCAGCGCCAGGGTGACTGCCGCCCACGCGGAGAGGCCCAGAATCAGCCGCCATCGCGGGACCTTGTGGATTGGCATAGGGCGTCTCAGGGG